>OFHB01000516.1_pt1 | contig 25962 bp, 21 predicted proteins | sample 1521881 | NCBI WGS metagenome assembly OFHB01 (sample SAMEA3504090, study PRJEB24116) | mouse gut metagenome | biome: mouse gut; feature: mouse-associated habitat; material: faeces | place: Denmark | collected 2011
CGCCACCCCCGCCCTGGCCACTCCATGGAGCCCCTCATTCCACCAGTTGTAAGCCTCAATCCCCAGCCTCTTTACCGGCGGCGCATCAAATCGCAGCTGGGACGCGCGCTCCTCCAGCGTCATCCTGGCTACCAGTTCCTCAGCACGCTTTCTCGCCTCTGCTCTGTTCATCTGTATTTCCTCTCCCCTTCCATAACTGACCGCATCTGTTCTCAGACTTTCACGCTCTCTGCTTTTTCCAATCGTCTCTCCCGCGACAGCGGTAACTTTGTCCGCGGGAAATCCCCGGATTCTGCAGAATTGTCTGCCGCAGATCCCGTCTCCGGCATCAACTTCCGGCTCTGAATCCATGATCCTTATTTTATCGCATACCGCCTGCAAATACAACGAAAAATCACGCCTCACAGCAAAAGGGCAGAAGCTGCTCAGCTCCCGCCCTTTTGTTCTGATTACCGTTACTTGTTCATCTGTAGTTTCACTTTTACAATCCGCACTACAGACTCATTGATCCGCGCCTCGGAGATCGTCCCGTTTCCAACTGCCGCGATCACCGCATCATAGGCCGTCTTGTAATCCTGCGGCATCAGTATTATATCCACGCCCGCCTGAATAGCCATAACAGCCGCCTGATCCGACGTATAGGACGACGTGATAGCCCCCATATTCATACCGTCCGTGATCACAATGCCATTATATCCCATCTGTCCCCGCAGAATTTCCGTCACCATCTTCTGTGAAAGCGAAGCCGGCGTATTGTCCCCCGTGATATTCGGCAGCGCGATATGCCCTGCCATGATAAAGGAAACGCCGGACTCAATCGCACGCGCGAACGGCACCAGCTCCGTGGCCGTCAGTTCCTCCAGCGTCTTTTCCGATGTCACCACGCCCTGGTGAGAATCCCCGGACACGCCGCCATGTCCCGGAAAGTGCTTCACAACGCCGTAAATGCCCTGCTCCGACAATCCCTGCAGTTCGGCCGCCACCATATCCGCCACCAGAGTACTGTCCGCTCCAAAGGAGCGCTTCCCGATCACGGAATTTTCCGGATTCGTCAGCACATCCGCCACCGGAGCAAAATTAACATTAAAACCAAGCTGTTTTAAGTAGGTACCGATTGTGGTTCCGGCATTGTGTGCGTTCTGTGCATCTCCCGTCGCCCCGATTGCACTCATATCGCCCACATCGCTAAGACCAAACGCACTGTTCCCGGCAATCCTGGTCACGCTTCCGCCCTCCTCGTCCACTCCCAGGAAAATCGGCAGATTCGTCCGCTCCTTCGCGATCGCCATCATTTTTGTCATCATATCATTGGTCTGAGGCCCGTCGAGAAGATTTTCCGAGGTATAGATCAGACCGCCGACCGGACGTGCCTGATAAGAACTGCGCGTCGTATCTCCCGCGACGGTGACACCTCCGAATCCCGTGAGCGCATTCGGCGTGATCATAAACATCTGCGCCACTTTGTCCTCAAGTGACATCCCCGCCACAAAATCAATCGCCTGCTGACTGAGCGGATCAATCACAGGTTCCGGCGTCTCCGGCTGCGGCTCCGGGGCCTGACTGTCACCCGCAGTATCCGTCAGTCCCTCTTCGGGCTGTTCCGTCTGTGCCACTGGTTTTTCCGCCGGCTTTTTCTTTAAGACGAGCTGATTGAGCGCGAACAATCCGCCCACAGTCAGCACGACAAGCACCAGCACAAACACGGAAAAAATAATCATCGCATTTTTGGTATCCCGCTGCCTCTTCTGTCTTCTCTCTTCCCGGTTCATATACTTCCTCTTTTTCTAAATGTGCATTTTTTTCCACTTTCCGCGCCTGTAAAATACAAACGTCACCATAGCGCCAATCACCCACGACGTGAGCAGCGAAATAAAGATACATTCCTGCCTTCCGTTCGGAAACTCCGCACTCCTCGTCAGAAACGCAACCCCATAGGCAATCGGTACGCGGACAAAAATCGTCGTGACAATGGAGATCCACATCGGCGTCATCGTATCGCCCGCCCCGCGCATCACGCCGGAAAGGCTCTGCGTCACCGCCATGGCTATGTATCCAACCGCGAGAATCCCCATCATATCGCGGCTTAAGCGCACCAGCTCCGGCGTAGTCGTAAAAATTCCCATCAGCGCCTCGCCGAAAATCAGGATCGTTCCCGTGATTACCGCGGATGTCGCGACCGCAATAAAAGTCCCCTGCTTCGCGCCCGTCTCCACGCGGTCATACATACGCGCCCCGACATTCTGTCCCGCGTAAGTCGTCATCGCCGTTCCGAAAGAAAAGTTCGGCATCATCGCAAATCCGTCCACACGCATAACAATCACATTCGCCGCGATAAACATCTCTCCGAAACTGTTCGTCAGAGACTGAACCACGAGCATCGCCATCGAAAAAATCGCCTGTGTGATACCGGATGGCAGCCCGAGACGCACAATCCCCATTGTATGTCTTTTACTCAATTTTAAATAGGAAGGTTTTAAATCAAAAACCTCTTTCAGACGCAGCAGGCGCAGCAGACACAAAAACGCCGAGACAGCCTGCGCGATCACTGTGGCGAGAGCCACACCGTTGACGCCCATCTTAAAATTCGCCACAAACACAATATCCAGCACTATATTAATGACCGTCGAGACCAGAAGATACAGCAGCGCCGACATCGAATCTCCCAGCCCGCGCAGAACGCCGCTTAAAATATTATAATAAGCCAGCCCCACCGAACCGATAAACAGAATCAGCAGGTAAGAATGACACCACCCGAGAATCGACTCCGGCGTATCCAGAATCCTCAGCAGCGGTCCCGACAGGAGAGACGCAAAAATCATCACGAAAACCGTCGCAATCCCCGTCAGTGTTATACAGTTACCGATTGTCTGCGACAATTCTTCCCGCTGCTTCGCGCCGAAAAACTGTGAAACCATAATCCCCGCGCCGACACTGATCCCGACAAACAGCACAATCAACAGGTTTAAGATCGGCCCTGCACTCCCGACTGCCGCCAGTGCATTATCTCCCACATAATTCCCGACCACGACACTGTCCACCGTATTGTACAGCTGCTGGGCAATGTTTCCGACCAGCATCGGCACCGTAAACAGGACAATCTTCTTCCACGGCGAGCCTTCCGTCATGTCAACCGGCTCAAAAAACTTCTTTAGTAATCCCATAACACCCTCCCTCCTGAATATCTTCCCAGCCTCCGCTGCTGCCGGATTCTCCGGCAAATGCATACAGTCCGCGCAGCAAAGCGCGCGCCCGGCTGAAGGTTTTTGACATTCTTATCGTAAAGTATACCATTCTTTCCGGATATCCACAACAGAAAAGCGCACGGATTCTCATTCTACTTTCAGCGCATTCGGGTAGATCCGCTCCATGCGCGCGTCCGGAAACCGCTCATCCATCGTTTCCTGCCATACTTCCGTCGCCGTGATCCCCCGTCCGCGCTCGTCATAACGGATCAGTGCCATACAGGACACCAGCATATTGCAGCTCATAAACACCAGCAGCAGCCATGTAATCACCTTTCCACTTCTGACCGGAAGCCGCTCAATCATACCCGAAATCTTCGGATACAGCTGCTTAAACCAGACTACCGCTGCAATTCCCCAGAAGAAGCAGTACAACAGATTAATCCTGCCTCCCAGATTAAACCGCATTTTACTATAATCCCAGAACACTGTCCCGAACACCAGCTCCGTAAACACACTGCACAGATATTCATAAGCGCCGCCCAGAAATGTCCCCGCCAGAAATAGAAAAGCATCCGGTCTGTCCCTGTAACGGTAGAGAAGGGCAGTCACCGCCGCGATCGCCAGACCCCACACGATACTGAACGGCCCCCAGACCACGCTGCTGCGGCTCATCCATACCCCTGCTGTTACCCGGCAGAACACAGTTTCCGTGAGATCGCCCAGAAACGCACCGATCAGAAATAACAGCACAATCTTATAAAAATCGCACCCCTCCGCAAAGACATTCCCCTTCGCTTTTTCGACCTTCTGCCGCTTCGCCTCCGGATAGGCGCGCCTGATACGCGCATCCACATACCCGAAGATCCGTCTGCCCAGACGGTTCGAAATATCCGTAAACAGCGCATCCGCAGCCTCCCACTGTTCCAGACGCTTACTTCTGCCCGACATAATAATCAGCGTCGCTGTAATATCAATCCCAAGAATCAGCACAGACACCCAGATCAGAATCCGGCGCGGCGCCTCCGGGCAGAAGCCGGCCAGCCACACCAGCAGCGGATTGCCCCACCGGACCACAGCATACCCCAGCAGTCCCCAGAACACCGACGCGGGCAGACAGATATAACCGTCCAGATTCCACGGAAGCTTAGAGTAATCCCAAAGCTTCTCATGATACATCCGCTCTGTCAGATGCCCCGCACTCCACTCAATCACCGTCGCAAATATCATACTGCCGAGGAACAGCCAGAATCCGGGAAGCTCCTGCAGGTATATGGAAATCAGCACGGCAGAAATACCGTAAATTACACAGAGTGGACTGTTGACCAGACCACGGTTTACAAACCGTTTCTGCCTCGCCGCAGCCACCACGGTTTCCAGCACCCATCCCAGAAAAGAATACGCAAAAAACAATCCTGTCAGTTCATATCCGGTATAAATCATCTTATGTTCTCCTCAGCACTTCTTTTTCTAATCCTTCACTCCCGCACCCATGCTTTATGGTATATTGTTTTTTTGTATTGTAATGTATATTTGTCTCCGGTTCAACGTTTTTTTACCTGAACCTCTTCCCTTTTCAATTCCCCTGCCATAAAAAAGAACTGCGCACCGTTTCCGGTGCGACAGCTCTTTTTCTTTGTCTGAAGCAGAATTATGGAATTCTGCTTATTTTGCTTTAATCTGCTTTGATGCTTTGGACATTGCAGATGTGAAATCAGCCTTTAAGCCGTTTTTGCCGACAGCGACAACTTTGTAGTAATACTTCTTGTCTTTTTTAACTGTCTTATCCACATAGCTGGTCTTGCCCTGCTTGGTAGCCCCGATCTCCTCGTAGCCACTGTTCTTCTTCGTGGAACGGTAAACGATATACTTCGTAGCGCCTTCCACTTTATTGATGCTGACTGTGATCTTGCCCTTGGCAGCCTCAACCTTCTTGATACTCGGCGTTGCCTTAAAGCAGATACCTGCCGGCTTTGTAAATCCTTCAGAAGAAATATTGGTTCCGTCTGCTGCAAATGCTCTCACAGAATAGTAATAAGTAACACCTGTCTGTAAGGATGCATAGTCAACCGCCTTTGTCGCAACAACCGTACCTTTTCTGCCGTTGTATTCCTGATAATATTTCTTACTGTAATTGTAATCTCCGCCCAGGCGATCCTCGTCATCATTGTCCTCTCTGGCGATCAGCTCTGCCCCCGGGATATTTAAGTATACTTTCTTATCCTTGTTGTAGAATACTGCAGGTGTCGTGGAACGGTAAACCACATAGTACGCAGCGCCGGAAACCTTATTCCAGCTCACCTGAACGGCTGTGGTATCTTTTCCGTTTACGGTCTTTTTAACTTCTTTTACCTTAACGCTCTTGGCTGCCGCTAACTGTTTCCCTTTTTCGCCGCCAACTACCGTCGTAAATCCGGTCCATTTCTTGTTGTCGGTTGCGCGTACCCTGATCTCCACGGAATCGCCAGTCTTCACATTCTTAATGGTATAGGAACCCTTTGTTGTGGTTTTCACCACCTCATTCTCAGTGCGATCTCTGCCCTGGGAATCCGTGATCATGTAACGGATTTCATATTTCTTTGCAAACGGATCTTTGGTCCAGGTAACCTTTACGCTGGTTCCGCTCAGTGATGTCCTGACATTCTGCGGCGCTTCCAGTACAAAGGAAAGCCATGCATCCTCAGACTCAATCTTCTTTGTCGTCTTCTTGCCCTTCACCGTCTCATCATAGTAAGCGATTACCTGATAGCCGTACTCTTCTCCGGTTGTCACTTTCCTGTCGGTGTAAGTCACAGTCTTCGGATTTGTGATGGTCTTGATCAGCTGCCACTTGTAATTAAACTGATTTGCATACGCGTTTGTATCCGAATAATCCTTGGAGAACGTCGTACCTGAAGAGCTTGTCGCCGTTCTGTAAATCTCATACTTTGACGCCCCTGATACCTTGCTCCATTTCAGTTTCGCAGACTTCTTCGAAGCCTTGGAAACACTCAGCCTGATGTAATTCTTAGAGCTTGTCTCAGCCTTAAAGAATACATAGTCGCTGTAAAGAGTTTTCTTTGTAACAGTATTGTAAGAATATGCCCTTGCCTTGTAGCTGTATGTCGTTGACTCCTTCAGATCAGAATCCGTATACTGCGCCGAAGTAGTCGTCGTGAGCTTCTTGTATTTGCCGTTGTCATTCATGCGGTAAATCTGATAGCCAGTCACATTATTCGCACCAAAGGTCATCGTGATACTGGTCTTGTCAGACTTTGTAGCCGGCTTTGCAAGCTTACCCATCGTCTCTGTCGCCGAGGTTCTCGCCGGCGTGGAGATATCGTTGTAATATCCGAATACCACTTCCTTCGGATCATTCACGATGCTGGAAACATTCGCTCTGTACGGGGAGACAGCGCTGCGGTCTGTCCTCGCCTTTGTCGTGTCGAAAGCAACGACAGCAAAGTAATATTTCTGGCCTTTTTCAAGTCCGAGATCCGTGCTGGAAACCTGATTCAGACCTCTCTTCACACCTTCATCATCATACGGAACATTATATGTTCTGACTTTTCTGTCGAGGACTTTCACTGTCTCCTTCACAGAATATGCATCTGCATATGTATAAGTCTCGCCTTCCACAACAGCCTCTGCATTCACCAGTCTGTATGTATAAGCCATTGTATCAAAAGCAGTCTTATCTTTGGAATAGAATACTGCAACCTTTGCATTCTTGTCCACATTGTTCCATTTCAGGATGAAGCTTCCGTCATCATTCTTCTCCACTGCCAGACCGGTGATCTCCGGAAGTACCGCGCGATCCTGCGGAACATCAATGCCTGTGTAAGCATAGGTTACAACTTCCTGCTCAAAAGTTCCCACCTGATCATTCCTGTTTGCCACAGCCCAGACTCTGAAATAAACATTCGTCACCGGATCCATAATCTGCTTTCCGTCTGTTCCGAGCACCGGATTTCCGTCTGCGTCTTTTCTGGGTATCGTAGCATGAACATTGTCCAGATCGAACGTGCAGTGCGTATCCGCGGAGTCAACCGTTGTATAAGCAGACCACGCTTCGTCCTTAATCGCCGCCGCATCAGCTGCAGCTGCAGTCTCGCACCACTCAATCCTGTATCCGGATGCCACAGAGACAGCGTTCCAGGACAGCTCGTACTCTTTCGCGTTCTTCTTCGTCACTGTAAGGCCTGTCACCGGCGGAACCACCTTGCGGTTCGGATCCGTAAATGCATAAGTATATGCATCCGACCAGTCTCCGACCTTCTCAATCACATAGTCCCTGAAAGACTCTGTTGTTGTCTTCGGAATGGTTTTCGCCTCGTCCTCATACTGAATCTCACCGAGATCATTTGTCACAAATACCTTTTTCTGACCTGTCGTCTCAGTGTAATATACGGCTCTCACCTCATAGGTATCGGAAACGCCGGGATCGTAGGTCGTATCTGTGTTCACAAATCCGGCGCTGGTCGTAAAGCTCTCCATTGCCGTGCCATTCAGCGCCCACATCGTACTGCCGGTATTAAAACTATAATCATCAACAGGATTTCCGTTTACTTTTACCTGATATCCCACATGAAGCAGCTTACCCCTGCTGTCAACCTGCGTGTCATTTGTCACACGATTCCACGCAAGCTCATGGTATCTCTTTGCGTCAAACGTGATCTGACTGCGCTTATATGCATACGGAACTGCTGTGTATTCATACACATACGCCCTGTTTCCTTCCGGTGTCACCTCTTCGACCGGATTTCCGTCAGCATCCACTACCAGCTCTGATTTTAAAATGCTGACGCCAACCCCTTCCGGAGCATACTGTTTTCCATTCGCCTCATAAAACATGGCCTTCGTGTCTGTGGCCGTCAGCGAACGGGCAAACCCGCCCAGAAATACTTTGTATACCTGACTGTAACTGTAATCGTTAATGCGCGCCGTACTCAGCGCGCCCAGCGCCTCAACCTCATCATTTTCAGATACATAGTACGCGCCGGTTGCATAAATCCTGCTCCCGCTTGTCTCATCTCTCACATCCGATCCGTCGGCATTCTTCTGATAAGACTCTCCTACTGAGAAAACATTTGCATATGTCCTGCCATTGAACACAATCAGACCCGTGGAAGGATCTTTCTCCGGCCTCGCAAATACTGTTTTGCCATCAGCACCGATCGTGTACTCGGGCACTCCCGCAAGACTCTTTACAATCAGCACCTTATCCGTCAGACGGACCGTCGTCGACGAGTAATTCTCTGCTCTTCTGTAATAAGCCTCACCGTACCTGTAAAGCCCTGTCGTCTTATCCAGAACATCCGCTTTCTGCCCGGTGACAACCAGCGAATTCTGAACAATCGACTGATTCGGATTCACATATGTATAGTCTGCATATGCCGTATCCTTCTCATCCCACATCCGGAAAGATCTCATATACCCTTCCAGACCGATCACTTTGGATACGCCGTTTTCAGAACCAAGAATATTTTCAGTCTGGTCCAGAGCGATATCTTCCGTGGGAATGCCTGTCTGCGCCGCGAATGACGGTACCACATCTGACAGAACAAGACCGGCTGCCAGAATGGCCGCGCCAACGCGGGCTGTAATTCTACCTCTTCTCATAGAATTACTCCTCCTTTTTTAATAATTTGATACCTGTGAAGCCGGAACAAGGGAACTTTTCACCTGACTTTCATCACACTGTCACAGATTCTTCACAAAATATCTTCTCTACATCGTAATAGATTATCTTTTTTCTGTCAACATAATTCTGGATAATCGCACATTTTTTGTCACTTTTACCATGATCTGGCCTGACACCTCATCTTTTACCCCAGGCAATCTGTTGAATACAGCTCGTTTCTTTCATAAAAGATCCATTTTATAACGGTCATCTCTGTATGATCTGTCCGGCATTCATCAAATATTGACCTTTTCTACAAATCCACTGTCCACTTCCTGCCGGACATGCGTCAGCCTCCGGCGCCTGACGGCATCCCATACCGGAAATATCCTGGCAAAGCTGATCCCGCTGCAGGTTTTTCCCCCTGTAATTCACCCTTTTTCAGACGAAAACAATATCCGCCTGCTTCGCGAGGTCATCAGAGTGCGTTACCACATTCTTTTAAAATGACAATAGTAATCACGCCGATATAATTTCAAAAAAATATGCCCTGAATGTTTTTCAAGAGCCACGAGAAAATCTCATAATCTTTAAGAAGTCATCCAGAGCATATTTCACCGGAAACGGTCCTGTTATTCAGTTTCTTTCGACCACAATTCCTTTCTCTGTAAAATAATAGCGGTACAGCGCTCCCTGATTGTTCCGCGAAAGCTCTTCCCACTGTGCATCCGTAAGGTACCATGCCGCCTTTCCCTCCAGTTCAAATCTCTGCAAAGACGGCAGCATCAGAATATTTTCCACCATTCTGTATATATCCTCTTCTTTTACAGCCGGATAGCGCAGCGTCAGTTCTTCCAGCTTTTCGAATCCGTCAAACAGCCCTTCCTGCTTCAGCTCCGCCTCCTCCAGCGTGAACCTCCGGATCCTGCGCAGCTTCTCCAGAAAAGAAAAATCACTGAGCCCGCCTGCCCCGGCAATCACGACCTCCTCCAGCGTATCCGGATTCACCGCCTCAAAAAAATGCGGCGTTCCGTATCTGGAGAGACCGTCAATACAGGAAATGCTCCTCAGCAGATTCTTTTCCGGCAGCCTGTAATTTTCCCACGCCTCCGTATACAGCTCCAGCTTTGTCAGCCCGGTAAAAAACTCTACATTGGATGGGGAAAAGTCTTCCGGACTCCCCGCAACGACAACTTCGCGCAGCGTTTTTCCGTAATCATCAGAATCTTCGTATGCATAATAATCTTCAAAACTGCAGGTAAAGCGATAGCCATCCTCTTTTTCGATTTTTAAATATCTGATACCTGCAAGCTCCTCCCCTGTGACCGCCGCGACGGGCTTCCCGTACACTTCCATCACAAAATCGCGGAATACCACGGAAAAACGGCCCGCCGACTGCACCAGATCCGCCGTGTAATACCGGTAGCCCGCCACCGCCACTGCAGTTATCAGAATCAGAACTGCCGCACAGATTATAAGCGTCTTTCCGGCTGAAAGGCGGACGGACACCAGGGGTTCCCTGTCCACAGACAGGTAATACTCCCTCCCGCAGGAGGCGCACCTGCACAGTTCCCTGCTTTTTTGCACCAGCCGGCCCCCGCAGGAGGTGCAGCGCTCCTGCGCTCCCGCTGCCATCTCCGGCCCTCCGCGGTCAGCCCCTGCCGCCTGCGCCTTCCGCCTGTTTCTTCCCGCAGACGGTTTCCCGCCTGTCCCGTTACTGTTATTCAGCATTAAAAGTCACTCTTTTCCCTGTACACATTCACTCTGCCTTCAGCGCCCGCATCGCATTGAGAATCGCGATCACGGATACCCCGACATCCGCAAATACCGCTTCCCACATATTCGCCATGCCAAAAGCTCCCAGCAGAAGCACCAGGGCTTTGACTCCCAGCGCAAAGACAATATTCTGTTTCACAATCGCGAGCGTCCTGCGCGAAATCCGCACAACCGCAGCAATCTTCCTGACGTCATCATCCATCAGCACCACATCCGCCGCCTCGATTGCCGTAGGCGTGAAGAAATTGAGCATGTTGGAGCTGCAGTCCAGAATGATGTAATCCACAAGTTTTGCAGCTTCTCCGATAAAGAGCTTTATCTTGTCATACTTCAGCTCTGGGTAGGAGAAAGGGTTCTCCCCGGCGGCATAGCCCATGACGCCGATGAAAGGGTATTCCTTTAAGATGGTGACGCGCTCTGCCACCAGTGCCGTGTTGATCTCAAGGCCGGTCAGCACGTTCCCGATGGAGGCGTTTGTTTCAAGGATGCGTTCCGGCATCCAGACGGGCAGCATGGGTGTGCTGGAGTCCGCATTGATGATAAGGGCTTTTTCCTTGTTTGCCGTGAGCACCTTTGCCAGGTTGCAGCAGAACATGGATTTCCCGCAGCCGGGGTTCCCCCAGACAGTGATGGTCTTTGACATCTGATTTTCCTCCTTATTCGTTTCCGGATGTCTGTCCGGATTCTGTATCCTGCCTGTCATCTGCAGGAGCATTGGCAGCGGTGGGACTGTTTTCAGTGTTGCCGGTCTCGTCAGGATCGGACTGCCCAGAGACGTTTATGGAAGATTCCAGGTCCTCATCGGACAGCTCCAGGCCGTCGCCGTAAAGGGTGGACAGGATTTCTGACTGGCGCTCCAGCAGTTCAACGGACAATTTTTCATTGCCGCGGCTGATCAGGGCAACATGCAGGATGCCTTCGTTCTCATAGCGGGTGAGCAGCATGGCCTGTTCGGGTGTGGCAAGGACGGTAATGGTTGCCGTCTGCTGTCTTTCCTCGTCCTCCTCCGGCGGGGTGGTGTAATCCACGTCAAGGCCCTTGGAATCGGAGACGGACAGGACTTTCACGAAACGCAGTTCCGGGATGTCCGATACCGGTTCCAGCACGTTGTTGTCGTCATAGTGGTAGAGGCGGATGATGTCGCCGCCCTGCAGCTTGTCGGAGAGCGATGTCGCAAGTGTCTGGGTGGTGATGGAGATAGCTACCATGCCGTCCGGGATCTCATTGAGGGAGAGGTCGGAAGACAGGGGGACGCTGCTGACCTTCTCCGGCAGGATGTAGTCGCCGGGGCAGAGGTCTGCGGCGGCATAGGTGCCCGCCACATCTTCGGTCCTTCTTGCAACGCTGTCCGGCAGGTTGAAGCCGCCCACCTCCACAAGCTCAAGGTCATCAGGGGTGATGAGGGTTCCCCGTGTCACGGCAGTCTTCATGCGGACGATCTCACAGGTGCTGCTGGTCCTGCTTGTGACGGCAGGGATGGCGATAAAGGCAATGACGGCAGCAAGCACGATGCTCAGGATGCCGTAGATAAAACGGTTGTTCATTTTCATTTTGTGAAAGCCTCCTTATCTGTGCTGGTCTAAGAAATGGTATGTTTTATATAACAGATGGTTTCCGGTCACGGCTGCGGCAAGGCATAGGAGCAGCGTTCCTGCGGCAAGCAGTATGATTGTTTTCATGGTGGTATCCTTTCTATAATACAGTGTTTATATGGTTGTTATGGAACAAGCCGGAGCAGCGTCACGGCCATGCACCCGAAGAACAGGTAGGGTGCAAAAGGGATGTTCCCAGCCGGTATCCTTTGGAATGCATTCCGTATGCCCAGATGGGCCAGGGCAAAAAGGCAGGAGAGGGCAAGGGCGGCCATCAGCCCGGATGCCCCGAAGGGGATGCCGAGCAGGGCAACAAGTTTGATGTCCCCGCCGCCGATTCCGCCGTTTGTGGCAAGGGAGACGGAAAGCAGGAGCAGGAAGCCGGACAAAAATCCCATGATGCAGTGCAGCAGTGCTTCAGCAAAAGCCATCCACGGGCAGGTGCATACTGCCAGCGGAAGGTAGAGCAGGCACCAGGGCAGGAAGGCAAGCAGGGCGGCATTGCGTATCCTGTGGTGCCTGCGGTCATAAAGCGCAAATCCCGCAAGGGGCAGCAAGGTCAGGGCGTAATAGAAAAACAGCGCCTTATTCACGTTTGGAATACCAGTCATCGAAAAGGCTGCCCTGGATCTGTACGGAGTCGCTCACATTGACGGACAGCATCCCGGAAGGCGTCCATGCGTCAATGATATAGGTGTAAACAGTATAGGCGGTGCCATCCGGATACCATACCGGTGTGAAATGCACGTTCCGGTTGTAGGTGGAGTATTCGTTGGGCTTAAAGGCAAAGGTGGCCGTGTTGCCGCCGCTGCAGGATAAAAGCCTCCAGTACATGTCATAGCCAAATTCCGGGAAATAGGCTACTGCCGTCTGTGCAGGTGCATAATGGCTGACGGGTGCGTTGGAGGAAAAGGCTGCAGTGGCGCTCTCCTTGATTCCGTAGCCGCTTTTCATGTTGTCGCCCTGGGCGGTGGGCACGATGTCGTCCGGATGGATCTCCATGGAGCCGCTTAAGGAGGCGGAATAGGCAGTGGAGGTAAAGTCATACCAGCCGTTGTCCACCCATTCCCCGTTGTCTACCCAGTGCCCGTGTCCCCCGCTGCAGTCTTCCGGGCAGCCGCTGTCGCAGCTGTCGGATTCCCAGTCCCAGTCGCTTTCCCATTCCCAGTTGGCGTGCCATCTCGCACTCCAGACGCTCCAGGATGCGGAGGTCTTCTGCGGGTTGGACGGCAGGGAGGAGAGGGAAAAATGCGGGTTGGTGTCCGTTGCCAGCGGGTCAGGAGGCAGGTTCTCCTCCAGGGAGATGATCCTTGCCACAAAACTTGTCTTTGCCGTGGATGCGCCGCTGACGGATACCTGTATGGTCAGGGTAGTGGGTTCTAAAGGCGTATGCCATTTTGCCCAGACCACCTGGGAGCCGCCTGCGGGCATCACGATGTCATTGACAGTATAAGTGCCGCCGTTGATATGGAAGGTGACACTGGCCGGGTCATCCGGGTTTACTTCAGTGCTGCTGGTCAGGGTGATGCTGGTGATGACATCCGTATCCACCCGGTAGGTATAGTCGGGCGCCTGCAGTTCCGCTTCCGGCACATCCTTGTAGCTTACGATGCCGATGCCCAGTGCAGAGAGGATGTCGGAATCCGATACCTTGCTGCTGGTAGTGCCGCTCCATGCAGGATAGCCTAAATCTGGCGTTTCCAAAAAGATGGACAGAGGGAGGTTTTGGTGTGTCAGGCTGGGCATCCTGCTGCGGAGCGTTCCGCCGGACATCTGGTTATAGAGCGCCGCTTCCGTTGCGGTCATGGCATAGTTGCGCCCGCCGTGGGTAAAGTAGGCAATCGGTTCGATGACCAGCTTGTAGGAGCCGGAGACCAGGTCCTCAAAAGGGATGCCGGTCTTGTCGGCAACCAGCTGTGCGGCATACTCAGAGCAGAAATACCGCCGGATCGCTTCAATGCCCGCGCGGGACCTGCCTCCGCTGATGATGCGGGGAAGTGACGTACCCGGTCTGGAGCAGCCATAGGAGCCGGCATCCAGGGACAGGGAGGCTCCCCCGCTGTACTGGAGCTTGCTTACCTTCCCGAAATGCAGGATGTCCCCGGATATGCTGAAATTGCTTAAGTCAAACGGGGTGGACGCTATGCCTCCGTCTTCCGTGACTACCGTGATGCGCACACCGTCCTGGTTGTGCCATACATCCGTTGCAGTGCCGCTCCCCATACTGCCACCGCCGCCGTCGATGTTCCCCTCCCCTGAAGCCAGTGCGGTCACCCCTGCGGAAAGCATCAGGACAAGGGAAAGAAAAAGCGGGAAGATGCGCTTGGTCAGTTGTTTCATGTGGTCCTCCTTTTCAGACAAAAAAAGGACATGGAATCCGTCCATGCCTTTTTCTGTGTATTCATTGTATTCAGTTGCCGCCCATGGTGCCGATCTGCTTGTTGATGTCTCCGTCGCTGTCGATGCTGTCCTGCTGTACGCCGCTGGGCGTTACCCAGCCAAAGACGGGATCATAGACCTGTCCGGGATGGCTGTCGCCGGAGCCGGTGCCCCCGGAGGGTGTGCCTGTCCCGGAACCGCCGGTGGGATTATCCTGCGGGGGTGCAGGTGCCTGTGTCTGGGCGGGCGGGTCATATTCCGGCTGCTTATCAGGATCTGTGACATCATCCGTGGTCACGGGAGGCTCAGCGGGCTTTTCCTGTAAGGCATCCTCTTTGGTGGAGCTGTCGGAAAGGCTTGTGGTGGAGCCGGTTTCATCCTCGGAAACTATTGCCTGGGTATTGTCAGAGGCTGTGCCCTGCAGCTGGCTGCTTTCCTTTGCTGCGGCATCAGGGAGGCTGGCATCAGTGCCGGAGTTTTCTTCCCAGGTATCCGTGACATCAGCGCGTTCCGTGGAAGCAGGGATGAATTCTGTTTCCGGTTCCCGCGTCAGGAACCAGGCGCCTGCAAGCACAGCCACACAGAGCGCGGATAAGCCGCAGATGGCAAAGGTTCTTTTTCTGTCGGTAGGTTTTGTATTCTTTTTCATAATATTGGACTCCTTTCGTCGTGTTTACATTTTATACGCACCGGAGGGCGGAATGCCAACAGCATTCCCGTCAGTATTTTGTATTATGGGAACCGGTCAGTGTGATATGCTGCGTAATGGGCGGGAACAATTCCCCGAACATCTGTATCCGGAAGGTGGCGTCACAGGTCACTACATATTCGATCTTGTCGGAATACTGGTTGAACTGCAGGCTGATGTTATTCACTGTATAATCTCCGCTGGAGAGCCGTATCCGCTCTTCCATCCCGTTTATGAAGCCGGCCCGCAGTGCATCCTGGTAGGCGGAGCTTAAGTGCAGGTCAGCCATGTAGGAGTCGAGGTTTGCCTCCCTCTGGGAGTGGAAGGTATCCGCATAGATGCGGGCGCTGACATTGTTCAGCTCCATCTTTGCCGCATTGCGGATGTTCATGCAGTTGATCTTGACTGAGGCGAACAGCAGCACGAAGGCCAGGACCATGTTGATGGCCAGGATGACAAAGACGGTGAAGAAGGACATGTCCCCGCGTTCATTCCTAAGTATCTTCTTATTCATGGCATCCCCCTCACTTCCAGTAGTGTTCACTGACGCCTGCCCCCTGTGAGCGGACGTTGATGGGCACAAGGTTGAACTTCCAGAAGCCGCCCAGGTAGCAGCGCCCCGTCACCGTGACGTAAAAAGGCGTCCCGATCTGGATGCGTCCCGTGTTGCCGGGGCCGGATACCTGGTAGGTAAGCCCGTCCACATCGCTTATCTGGCTGGAGAGGAAGGAAAAGAGGGCATCCGTATCCCCGCTGGTCCCGCCATTTAGCTGGATCTGTTTTACAAGCTGGTCTGCGATGTGGTCCATTTCCTGTTTGGTGGAAATGATGTGGAACACGTTGATGATGAATGCGATCAGGACCACAGCCACCAGGATGTAGATAAAACTGCTGATATAAGAGGAGTCGCCTCTTTCGGACAGCAGGAGCCGTTTCAGCTTTTTTCTCAATATGTCACCTCCCGGATAATAAAAGGCGCAGGCATAAAGCCGGGGTGGGGCTTCTTGCCTGCGTCTTAAGTGTGGCGTAAGCCGCATACAGGGTATGGGTTTTCCGCCTGCGTATGAATTTTCACGATACACATTCTAACATATGGGATTTACCCTGTAAATCGCAAAGCTGTGCCAGTTTAAGAAAGTTCTGTGCCAATGTGGTGCCAGTTGTGCAGAGATGAGGAATTTGTAATTAGGAGAAATATTGTAAGTTAATTTCTTGTATAGGGAGCAGTTTTTGAGTATACTGAAGATACGCTTAGAAAAAAGAGGTGGGTTGTATGAGTCCGGCACAACAGGTTACGGATTATTTGAGAGATATAGAGCAGAACCAGAAGCAGATACGGGAGATGGTAATGGAAAGCTACCGTGATATTGCAGCGGGAAAGGGGCGGAACTGCAACGAATTCTTTGGAGAACTGGAGAAAATATATGAAAATTCTTAGGGTATGAAGATAAAAGCCTTTGAGTTAAAAACTTGAAGGCTTAAATTATGGAGGATTACAGTGGCATGGTAAGTACAGAAGCGGAATTTGCGGAACAGATAATGGTGGATCTGATCGCCCAAGGATATAGTGGCAATGATCTGCATGAACATTTTAAGAAAGAGGTAAGCCAGATACGTCCAGCGGTGGAGGCAATGCTTGAGGAGGTTAAGCGGGTAGCTGTTTCGGGATCGGAATATGTTTCTTATGAGGATGTTTTTGGCAAAGTGGAGAAGGAGCAATGAAAGAAACAGAGAATAGGAAATCCATAAAAGGCAACTGAACTATGTCGGATTATACGAAACGATGTTCGTTATTGGATGAATGAATAATATGTAGTGTTTTTAGGCGGGATTTGGTATAATAACGGAAGATGCAGTATTTATGTGAGCATTACCCTGGTAATGGCTATACAAAAATAAGCATCTTCCACTTCAATGATTATATGTAAGATATATAAATATTATGTATATTAAAAAGATACAGTAAGTAAAAGAGAAACTACCCGGGCAGCTCATTTTTTACTTATGTATCTTTAACTGCCTTTATCATAGCGGAAAAAACTTTGTTTGTCAAGTGAAAATCGAAAGAGGTGCAGGTATGGATGATCAAAAGGTTTTACAGTGCCAGAAGTATTATGTTTTCAAAATCCGTGATATTGTAAATAATAGTTTTCATACATTGGAAGAAAAACGGATTGACTGCCTGGTTCAGTATCTGGATTTATGTATCAGTACATATGATGAGTACAGGATGGCATTGGAGCCGGGTAAATTAAAAAAGTCATATGAGGGTTTGATAGAAGGAATAGATTATCAAATGCAAAACCATCCTTTTAGGAAACTGGATTTGTATAGGAAAGATTTTGCCCACTTGCACAAGCTGCTCATATTGGAAGAACAGCAGAGGGATAAAGAACTTCATAATATCCATAGGGATATGGTCAGTTTGAGAAAAAAGCTGGGTGCAGCGGATATGATTGGTCAGTATATAACTTGTCTAAAACATGAAGAAAATTATCGGGAAATGGACAATCTAATGGAGGCGTTGATCAGTGACCTGTTGTATAAGGGGTATTCATTGACGTATTTGTTTGAATGGTTTAAGAAGCAGCAGGATGAGTTTATGCGGAATGGGCAGGATATCTCTATCATTGAAAGTCTGCGGGAACTGGACGAGGAGGTTGTGGAACATACCATATACATAAAGTTTATTGTAAAAAGCGATACCCAGTTCTGGCCGGCACTTCAGCTTTTGGGAAAACAGTTCACCATACAGGAGAGTGATAAAGTTCCGTTCAGCAGTGGATGGTCTGCTGAACATTTCTATATTGCAAGCAAAAAATACAGGGCGCTGGATGTGACAAAAGCAATCTCCATGGCATCAAAAGAGTTTAGTGCTGTGAAAGAGCTGTTTGATATGTGGCAGGGAACAACGGGATGTATCCATGATGACTTGCGGTATGGCTGGATAGAAGATGGGAATTTTAACATGCTGGCGGTAAAGAAGACAGATAATGTCAAAATGCTGGGGTATGTGGATTCCTATTACAAGAAACAGATGAACCGCTTCCTGAAATTAAAAGACAACTCAGAAAGCGAAGACATTAAGGTGTTGGAGCGGATTTTATATACCTTAAACACAGCCAAGACCTATAAGATACAGAACCGTTTCCTGAATTTCTGGTCTGCACTGGAGTATGCACTGTACCCATTTCCTCGTTTTACTATCATTGAAAAAGCCAGGGTTGTGGTGCCGGAAGTGTTCAGCCTGTTTTACATAAAGAATAAAATGAATATTTTCTGGTCCAGGCTCACGCATTATCTTGAGACCAGATATCAGGAGAGCGGACTTTATGAGGCTGTCCGCTTTGTCAATGAATGCAAGGACAATAGTGACGGAGGATATGATACAAAAGCAGTGATTGCTGTGCTTCAGGATCAGGAAAGGGTGCAGACAATAGTAGACAGTTTTTCAAAGCATGTTGTGCTGCAGCGGGAACTATCCGAATTGTTTATGCTTATCAATTCCCCGCAAAAGGCAGTGGCGGCGATAGAAGACTATTATGAAGGCATTAAGAATGATCTGAACTTTATATACAGGATCAGGAACCAGCTGATACATTCTGTCAAAGGAACGGATGATTCTTTGGAGCATATCAGTATGAGGCTTTACAGGTATGTAAATTCTGTATTATCTACCATACTGTATTATAAGGAGAAGAACAGCGAATATACAATTATGGACATCTTGAATTCTATTGACGCAACTTATCAGGATTACATTTCTGCCTGGAAGGTAAAAAAAGCGGACAGAAAGAAAGCGCAGGAAGATGAAAAACAGTTGAGCCTTCAGGAAGCATATGAAATGGTGCGGCCTTCTTATCTGTTTATTGAGTAATGGGTATACTGGAAGCAAAAGAGAGACCTTGTGTGGAGATAAGGTCTCTCTTTTTGGAAATTAAATATTCTGTTTAATAATCCGTGAAATCAGCCCAACCGCCACATTCCGGTCTGCATCGATCCGTGTAACCACGAAACTGACTTCATCCTTCTTGCCGGGCATCCGGTTATCATAGCAACTGTGGGCAACGGCATTGACGCCGATGTGGAGGCGGACGAATACGGTGCCCTTGTGGATGTCCGTGACCGTCCCGGCATACTTGCCCTGGATCTTGCACTTGCTTAAGTTGTCCTTGCTGGTGTTTCCGTTTACGCTCTTGACATCCGCCTTCACGGAAATGTCCTCCAGGGAGCGGATTTTCACGCTCAGGATGCGGACAAGGATCTGCTCGCCCACATGGAAGCGTTCCGTGGCATCACCCAGCCAGTCCCAGGATAAGTCGCGGGCAAGGATGGAGCATTCCGTACCGAAGATCTCCACACGGACTACCTTTTCTGCCACGGCAATGATCCTCGCCTGCACAATGCGGTCTTCACATACGCGGGAATTTCCGGCAGCATCCGGCATATAGAAAATCTGGCGCTTCTTATACATGGCATCCTTCCTGCTGGCTACCACACTGCGGCTGGCATTCTCAAGCCCCTTGATGATAAAGTCGATCTCACATCCCAGCATGTTGCCGAGGATCTTGTTCTGGCGCTGCACCAGTTCCCCGTAATCATGGGCTTCATCCTCCACAAGGTTGATCATCATCTCCGACAGGGGGATCACGACACGCATCTCCTTGTAATAGATGACAGCAACGGTCCCTCCGCCGTCCATTTTCTCAATGCCGCCTAAGCTGCCTGTCAGGATCTTCCGGGTGCGGTAGGCGTTCTGCAGCTCATGCCAGATGGTATCCTCCCTGCTCTCAGGTGTCTCCACTTCCGAATCGGCATTCAGGGTAAGGATGGTGGAAGGGGCGGTCTTCCGTACAGGCGGTTCCGGTTTTGGAGCAGGGGCGGCTTTTGCTTTCCGCCTTCTGGGAGGGGCTGAAACTTCAGGGCTATTTTTCCCTGTGCCGCTTCCGGCTTCCGCTCCGGTCCCGGAGGAAAGTTCCGGAGCAGGATTGTTTGCATTATCCGCCGCTCCATCACCTTCGACGGGGGCCTCCCCCGTATCTTCCTGCAGCAGTGCCATCCCGCTGTCATTGCCGGTCTCTGCTTCCGCCTCCATGTTTTCCCCGGAAATGGATGTTTCTTCCGGCACATCCCCATCTGTAATGGCACTGTCAGAAGCAGGTGCGCCATCTTCCGCAGCGGTCTCACCAGAACCGGGAAGTTCCTCATCCATGACAGCCTCGCCAGTGCCAGGCAGTTCTCCATCCGTAGGGAAATCCCCGTCTGCAGGCATTCCACCGTCCATAAGGATTTCGCCCTCCGCAGGGGGATCCCCTTCCATAAGGGTTCCTGTTTCCGCAGGTGCATTTTCCAGGATGGCGCTTTCTTCAGTTACAACAGTTTCTTCCGTTTTTGCTTTTCTGGGCATAGTTTTGTCTCCTTTTCATATTTGTTTGGGCTGCCTGTGTTTTTTCAGGCAGGTTGTTTTGGCGGGTCAGGACATGATGGATTTCTTGTCCGTCATGACGATTTCGCAGTCCCCGTCCGCAGGGAAAAATGCCGGCTGTTCATCCGCCCATTCAGTGGGAGGACCGGCGGGGGCAGCATCTGCAGGTGCGGGATTCTTTCGGGGTGTCTTTGGCTTCTTTTGCTTCGGTTCCGGCTTCATTAGCCGTGAAAAGTCCGGTTCCGGTGACTCCGGGTTCCTGCGCCACTCAGGGATATGGTCGCTGGCCCGGCTTTCCTTCAGCTTCCTGCTCTCAGGGTGGAGGGTGTAATCATATTTCCCCACCTTCAATACCTTCTGTCCCCGGAGGATGATCAGCGCCTGATCCAGTGGCAGGCGCAGCACCTCATCCGGTGTCAGTAACTTCCGCTTCCCGATGGAATGGGTCTCCCGGTACTCCGGTGTGTAATCCGATACCCGCCAGGTATTGAGCTGCTTCGCCTGGCTGGATACCGCCACGCTGACTTCGCCGGTGCGGTTTGAGATAAATTCTGCTGTCAGCTCGTCAGTGCATCCTAAAAAAAGCTGTGTGTCGCAGTTGCCGATGATCTCCTGCCACTGGTTCAACGGGTAGCGGTTCTGCATCTGGGGCAGGTTCTGGAAGATGCAGCTGATGGAGAGCTGCCTGGAGCGGATGGTGCTGATCTTCTTTGTCAGGTCTGCGATGGTGCAGCCGCCGTTGGCGAGCTCGTCCGCCAGGATATGCACCGGGACCGGGAGCTTCCCGCCCTCCCCATATTTATCCGCGTAGCGCACCAGCTTGATGAACACGAAGGACATGAACAGGGAGGAGAGGAAGTCAAAGGTGGAATCCTGGTCCGAGGTGATGCAGAAATAAGCACACTTTTCATACCCCGGCTGCGTCAGGCTGATCTCGTTGTAGCTTGTGATCTGCCGGATCAGTTTGTTCTGGAACACCTGCAGCCTTGTTCCCAGTCCGATGATGACGCCGCTGCGCACCGTGTCGGACGCCTGCCTGAAGATGTTGTAGGGCGCCTTTGCCGGGTGGGTGACCGGGAGCAGGTCAAAGAGGCTGTTCAGCTCCTTCTCGGAATTCATGGTCAGCAGCTTGTAGACCTGCCCGATGTTTTTCCCCTCCGGCGGGAAGCCCTGGTCCACATACAGCACAAGGGCTTTTAACAGGTTCATCTCCGAATTGTCCCAGAAATGGTCACCTTTTGGTGAGCCGGTGTTCTTGATGATGACATCGGAAAAGAGCTGCGCCATGATCTCCTGTCCCTCGATCTCAGCAAGGCAGTTCCAGCTGTCGGAATTCTCAGGGTTGATCAGGTTGAACACCCGCACGGTATAGCCGTTCTCCTCAAGGTAGAGGCAGAGGTCTGCGTAAAGTTCCGATTTCGGGTCGGTAATGATAAGGCTTTCCCCGCGTTTCACGCACTGGAATACCACATTCCTCGCATAGGCGCGGCTTTTCATGCTGCCGCTGGCCCCGAAGACTGCCACGTTGCGGTTCATGCGCGTTTTCTCCGGCAGGCAGACTGCTTTCCCGTACAGCTTCCCTAAGATGACTCCACGGTTCCCTGAAATGTCCGGGACCAGTTCCAGCACTTCACGCATCTCGGCATCCGTCATAAAGCCGGAGGTGCCATAGGTTCCCTGGTCTGAGTAGGTCAGGTTCCGCTCCCTGTCATAGGTGCCTTTCCTGCCAAAGCCCATCCGCATCACCATGAAGACCAGCAGCCCGGAGATGCCGACGCAAAGGGCAATCCCGTACAGGCTGTAAGGGAATACGGTAAGTGCATGGAGGCAGGCTCCAAAAGAGCCGTCGGGGAATGCGGGAGAGGTGCCGTTCCCCGGCGTGCCCCCGGATGAAGTCCAGATCCGGTAGTTGATGATGAACTGGGATACATAGCCGCCTGCATAGGCAAGTGCCATGAGCAGGACGGGCAGTACCAAAAAGAGCGTCAGTTGTTTCTTTCTGTTTTCTGTCAGTTTCAGTGCAGGAACCTCCCTTCAAATTTTTTCAGGTCAATGGTTTCAATGGTGGCGGCCTCCCCGAAGTATTGCTGCAGCACCGGTTTCTGGAAGTCGAAGCAGACCAGGTTCCCGGTAAGCCCGTGGAAGGACAGGGCGGTGCGGAACCTGGAGAGCCGCAGCATGTCAAAGTCAAAGGCAAGGAGTACCGGCATCCCCTCCGATACAGCGTCATGTTCCAGCCCGTAGTCAGGGCAGGGCGGCTGCAGGTCGGACAGGAGCAGGCTTTTCAGTCCCTTCAGCAAAGCCGGGGAGCAGAGCAGTTTCAGCATGGTCGCTCCGGCGCTGCCATCCGGGATATAATGGAAGTAGTCAAAGCTGGAGTCCAGATAAAAATAGCTTTTCTGGAAGCCGCCTGTGCTTTCCATCAGCTTCAGTGCGGTGTCCATGCCTTCCCCGATGATGAGTGCCTTGACAGGGGTGTCCGGGGTATAACGGAGCCCGCCGTTCATGCCGGAGAGGATTCCCCGGCTGGTATGGTAGGAGAGCAGCGCCTTTACCTTCAGCTCCGTCCGGTATTCCCATTTCATCAGTGAGCCGCCTGTGCAGAATACGGCGTAGATGCACTCCGGGGAAAGCAGGATGCCCATTGTCCTGGAGTTGTTGATCTTTACGGCTTCCGCCCCAAGCTCCTTGACTTCGCGGGAGTGGTAAAAGGCTGGCAGTGCCATCTTGCAGGGGGCCGCCCGGTTTTCCATACTGAACAGCAGCGGTTTCCTGTCACGGAATATCTCCACGCCGGCATTCAGGAACATGGCATAGGCGGTGGATGCCTGCTGGAGCCTGAGCCGCCTGGGGAAGTCGCTTCTGGGACGGTTGGTGTCGGAGCTGCCGCTTAAGTAAAAGGAGAAGCGGGCAGGGTTCTCTGAAAGGAGGAGCTTTTTCCCCCTGCTTGTCAGCCTGTATCCCCGCAGCCCATCCTTATAGTGCGTCCTGACATATCCCTCCCCCTTGAGCCGGGTGATCAGTTTTTCGCCGTAGCTTCTGCCGATGCCTAAATGTGCCAGTACGCCGGGGCTGCACTCCCCGGAAATGGCAGCCAGTTCCATCAGCCGGTATGCGCTGGTTGAAGTATCCACGGGTGAGCCTCCTTTCCGAATTTTTACCGTACACGCCTGCAACTCCGGTAAATTCCGGCAGGCATGGAGGTGTATTTTTTCCTGTTTACAGGCGGTTTCGGCGGCAGTTTTACCGAAGTCGGATTTCATTTTGGGAAGCCGCCTAAAAATCCGATATGCTTTTTTCCCTGTCCTCCCGCTCTTTCAGCCATCCGGGGAAGCGGCTTTTTTCCATGACGGCGAGGATGGTGCAGTCCCGTTCCCCGAACTCCGTGGTGTGGTAGGCATCACAGAACAGCCCGCTGTCATCGGTCATCAGGAAACCTGCCACGGTATCCAGAAGCTGCTTGCACTCCAGGTTGTCATAGTCCCGCACCCGCCTGTCGGACAGACTCTTGTCGAACACATGGGAGAAACAGACTACGCACTGCGTAAAATGGGGCAGGCAGTGCTGTCTCGTATACGATTCAAGGCTTGCATACAGCGGGTCAGTCAGGAAAGTGGTGTTGATGCGTTTCGTGCGTTTCGGCATCAGGCCGGGCAGGGTGATCTCCACGCAGTCCGGCGTATGCTTTATGGAAATGCCGTGTACCTGGGCAGCCGCTTCCATGAGGACGGGTTTTGGCACAAGGTCTGCGGCATAGATCAGGTTGCGCAGGGAACAGGCAATCCGTTCCGCGCGTCTGGCGGCATCCAGGCTCAGTTCCTCATAGTTTTTCCCATAGGTGCCGGTGTTGGCTGCCATGGCATTGATGGTATTGGTAAGCCGGGGAAGTTCATCCCCTATCCGCGCAAGGCGGGATGATAAAGTGTGTCGGTCCATTAAGTATCTGTAACTCCTTGTTTCCTGTAATACTGCACCTCCCCGCCCGGCGCCACCGTACAGAAAGCAGCGGTGCCGGGGAAGTCAAGGAGCGGTATCTGCCCGGCATTGTCCACAATGGCTATGCGGCGGGGCGCGTCCTCTTTATAAGCGGAAAGGGCATGGTTCATGAGCATCTCTTTTTCCTCCGGTATGTGGATGACATCATAGGCATCCGACTGTGTGTAAAAGGTCAGCGTTACCGGGAAATCGCTGGCCGTATGGAAGGTGATGTCCTCCTTAAAGTCCAGGAGCACCCAGAAGGCGGCAAGGGTGGACGGGTTGGGAACGCAGTCCTTTGAATACAGGATAAGTTCCCGTTCCGGCAGGAAGGCAAGCCGCCCTGCTTTTTCCAGCCGCCCCAGCAGGCGCAGGAGCTTTGCGTCCGTCAGTTCCGGGTAAAGCCTGCCAAGCTGGGCAGGGCTGAGGGCATGGTACATGGAAAGCAGCCGGGTGATCTCTGATAAATGGCTTTCCTGCTGTTGGTTTTTCTGCTGCATGGTACAGCCTCCTTTGTCCTGCGGCGTGCGGGTATCCGTAAGGACCCCGGAATATGTCACCGCAGGGAATGGTATTTATATAGGAAGTAACTCTGCGTACAGATTACATAAACTTTACATAAAGCACCGGTATAGAGGCGGGAAATATAAGGCGTATGCGTAAACTGTACTTAAAGTGTACTTATGGATGCTTCCGGCAGGGGGAGGATTCCTCCATTATGCGTAAACTGTATGTAAAGTATAAGTATCAGACCGCCTCTGCCATCTGCCTGCGCTGCTTCTCCTTTTCCAGGAGCTTTTTCAGTTCCTCCCTGTCCGTGGTGATCAGTTCCTTTTCCAGCTCGGAAGCCTTGAACTCCACGGTGACGTTATTGTTGTTGGTGGAGATCAGGCCGTTGCCCCGCTCAAAGTGGGTGACTGCCATGGTCTCCGCTTCGGACAGGTGCAGGATGGACTGGACGCGCATCGCCTCCTCGTCCTCCAGGTTTAAGACGATCTTAGTCTTGGAGTTGTTGATGATGCCCTTGCCGTATTTGCCCTCCTCCAGTGCAAAGAAGTCATTCAAGTCCTGGGTGGCGCAGATGGCGGAACCGCCGTATCCACGGATGATCTTGAAGATTTCCAGCACGAACTCCGCAGCAAGGCGGTTGGACGCCGCACCGATGAGCTGCCATGTCTCGTCAATGAAGATGGATTTTTCCACGGTACGGTCTTCCTTTGCCTTGTCCCACACATAGTCCAGTGCCACGAACATGCCCACGGTCAGGAGGTCTCCGGTCAGTTCCGAAATGTCCAGCACCGTGTACTTGTTGTCCAGGTTCACGTTGGTCTGCTGGTTGAAGG
>OFHB01000519.1_pt1 | contig 25937 bp, 26 predicted proteins | sample 1521881 | NCBI WGS metagenome assembly OFHB01 (sample SAMEA3504090, study PRJEB24116) | mouse gut metagenome | biome: mouse gut; feature: mouse-associated habitat; material: faeces | place: Denmark | collected 2011
AAAAGGTCATAGTCGGTGGCTATGATGAAGATGGAAACAAAGATCCCTATAAAATCACTTTCATATATAAAACAGGGTTTAAAAATGAAATTGGAAAGGCAAAAGAGCGTTTCGACAAGTCTAAGAGTGTGAGCGATAAAGCCAAAGAATTGTGTTCCCATATCGTAGACGAGGTAAAAGACGTGTGTTCCTATGTTAGTGACAACACATGTGGAGACGGTTTGTTTATTATCCAAACTTAATGTCGAGCATCATATTTAGGTGGAATTGGATATGGATGAGATGGATTTGAGTAAGGCAACCTATGAGGAGATTAAGAGGTATGTGTTGGAACATAGTAGGTTGCGAGTTAGTAATCTCTATATTGCGCAAGTGAAAAGGAAATGTGGTATTATTGGGAGGGTGAATTATAATAAGGCAAAGTCTGAAGAAACCAAACAGCTACAGTGTCCGTTAGAAAAGGAATCGGCAATTATAGAGGCATTGAGATATTTCAAAATGATTTGAAAACTGAGTATATTTTTCAAATAGCAATATGCAAATCCTAAAAAAATTTGTGAGAGCAATAAAACAAAAATATTCACTTTGATCGAAGGAGAAAAGAACAAATGAGTAGGATTTTAGAAGAAATGATTAAAAAGTCAGAATATAAACTGACGCAGTTCCAGGGTAGTTCTATTGATGCCATTGAGCAAAATATTCAATTGAAAAATGATAAGATTTATATAAAGTGTCTTGTCAGGGATAAAGAGGTGAGATTGACGCCAGAAGAAATTATTGTAGAGTTAAAGAAACCCAAATTAAAAGATGGCAAAGAGTAGTTGAAATAAAATGTAATGCTACAGGAGCGATTATTGGGGTATGGACAAATGGGGAACAAATTGAAATTCTGGATATTCCATTTGCATATATGATAAAACTTCTTTTGTTTTAGGAGGATATTTACAATTGGATAACTGGAACAATATATTGAATGAGGATATCTTGAAATCTAATATAAACTTTGCGGCACTATTTGTACTGAACTTTGAGTGTTTAAAAGATTATATTATTACACAACCTGGAGATTTTTATAGTGATGTTGCAATAAAGGATGGAAAGCTATGCTGTGAGGAAACGGAAGAATATAAAAAGGAAGTGCGGTCACTAGAGAAAAATATAGAGAATGCTTCGTTGTGCTGGTTTATGAATGCAGATGCTATTACAGAAGAAGATTATAATTTATATCAAGAACTGCGGGAAAGAAGAAATGATATTACGCATGAACTTTTGAAAAATCTAAATAATGGTTTTAATGAAACAGATGCAAAACTGTATGTAAAGTTATTAGAACTATATCAAAAAATTGATAATTGGTGGATAAATGAAATAGAAATTCCAATATCAGGGGAGGTATTGTCGGATGAGTATGATCCGGAACAGGTATCGGGCGGACAGGCAATGATACTGTCAATAATTAACGACATTATTTTTGATAATAATAAAGAGAAATATAAAAATCTGTTAGAAGAATTAAAGAAACTGGGAATAGCTTAAAATAAGATGAATATGAATGAATACTTTGAATATTGATAGGAGCATAGTGTGAAAGAAAGTAGTCTTTCATTATTATTTGTGCCGCCAGCCGAAGGCGGCGGAATGGAGATTAATTTGCCGGAAGAAAAAGATTTGGCAGATAGGAAATATATAATCAGTCAGTTAAAAACACATGAAATGTGTGATAGTGTCTTAGAACAATTAGAAAAAGCGATTTCTTTAAAAGAAGATGGATTAATTTTGGAATCAGATGCTGTAATCAATATGCTCTCATTGGAAGTTGAAAAAATAAAGGCACAATTTGATGAGCCTAAAGAGAAAATTGAAGATGTGAATTTTGATAAAAGTACATTGCCAAGGCGACGTCAGCTTCTCGCTGAAAATGATATGGTTATATTAAGGGCTATATCAGATGAGGATTATGAAGATTATATGAACGTATCCTACGAATGCGCTATTATGAGAAGTGCTTTTAAGGAAGATGCTTTTAAAAAGGATTTATGGGAATCATTTTTATCTGATACGGCCGCGAACTTTTCCATTTATGACAAAGTATCTGGAGAATATGTGGGTTACTGTGGAATAAAAAATATAAATGTAGAAAATTGGGAATTGGTAATAGAACTTTTAAAGAAATATAGGCATCGGGGATATGGATATCATGCGCTTGTAGTAATGTTAAATGCTTTAACAGAATTGATAGGAAAAACTACATATAGAAGCAGGGTTGACTCTGACAATTATGCTTCACAGAATCTTATGAAAAAACTTGGAGCGAAACCTAACGGAATCAGCGAAATGCTTATTCATGGAGAAGATTTACGCAAGTTTCAAGAAGAAAACAAAGACTTAATTGATGATAAACTAAGAAAATTGGCAAAGGAGTTTCATGTTGCACCGATTGATTTGATTGGGCATGTGTTGGAGTTTCGCATTGACTGGAAGTCAACGAGTTTATAGAATTAGGTGGGCAGAAAGGCAGTAAATTATGAAATACTCGATGAGATTGGCGGTAAAAGATGATTACGATAAAATTGTGCGTCTTTACGAAAAGGCATTTGAGCATAGAGAAGATATTGTTGCGAAATATTATACAGGCTTTAATGAGTATTTATCCTTTTTTGTTAATAGGAATAACGCATTTATAGTGGAAGAAGATGATACGATTTGCGGTGCTGTATTGGTATATGAAATACCTGACATGTTTTGTGGTCTCTCATTATACATTGAGTTTTTGGCTGTTTTGCCCGACTATCAAAATAAGGGCGTGGGCAGGGCATTGATTGAGCATGTCTGTGGTGAGGCGCGTAGAAGGGGGATTACAGAAGTTTCTATCCGTACTGCCTGTTATAAAGATGCATATCTGATATATCGCCATATGGGGTTTCGGGATTCTCAAAGCGATTGTCGGTTCTTAACGATGAATTTGAAAAGATAGATACAGATGTGGGCTAAGTATGGTTGCATTTTCCCTTCATATTGAATGAAGACCAATGAGTTTATAGAATGAGGAGAAGGCTTTTGAGCGACAAAAGAAATGACTTTATTGCAGATAATGAGTTTGCATTATATGGAGAAAAAATTATTGTAAGTCTGCTGAATCAATCAAATGTAGAATGCTATTTGTTTACATATAAAAGTGCTTCTGCTTTTTCAAAAGTATATGAGATAATGCCTGATTTTTGGGAGCAGCCGTGTGGGCGTATTAAAGATTATGCTGACGGAAAACGGTACAGCAAAGCAAGGTACTTGATAGCTGAAAAAGTATCATTGCAGGGAGTTGGTTTCATTGAATTAGACTACAGTAATGCGGAAATGCCGGAAGTAGATATTGCAATACTTGAGGAGTATCAAGGGAAGGGCTATGCCTTTGAAGCATCCAAGATACTGTTTGTAAATGTATTTGAAAACGAATCAGTAGAGTGTATTGTTTGGAATGCTTTCCGCACAAATAAAGCAAGCTGTAGGATTGCGGAGAAGTTGGGCGGTAAGGTAGTAGAAGGAAAAAATTTGGTAGTGGAAGCTATGCAGGCAGCAGGATTAAAAGTGAATCCGGCAGAATATGAGGAAGCTCCTGCGACAGTGACATATGAGATTAGAAAAAATAATATTTATGAACAGACTTTGCAATAGGAATTGTATGTGAGAAAAATTTTTATTAATGACAGGATGGGAGATGTATTGAATGAAAATGTTTGCTGAATTAAGCATGGATTTTTTATTTGATACATTTTTTTATTGCAGGTTTTGAAATTTTATTATGATTAAGGGGGCAGGGGATATTTCCTCTGTTAGCAATTTTTTTAGAATTTCTTCATGGAAATTTTATAAAAAACTGTCTGTGGACGTCCATAGGCAGTGCTTACTATTTTTATCAAGAATTATTGACAATCGGAGTTATCACGACTTTTTGATTATCCCGACCATTTCCGGAAAAGCGGATAACTACAGGCTTTTGCTCAAAAAAGGTCGGGATAACTTTTTCAAAAAAGGCAGATATCTGATTGCCCGGATACAGATGCCTTGACGCAAAAAGTCGGGATAATTATGGACGCTATTTCAGTCCATACAGCTTTTTTAAAACTTCCTCGTCACTGACGCTGTACTTTGGCAGGTTAACCCCGGCGATCACATCACGCCCCATGGATTTTTCGATCGCCCTCCGTTTCTGCTCGGTATCCGCATAAGCGTAGACCAGAGTGGTTTCGAGATTGGAATGCCCAAGCCACTGGGATATCAGCGAAAGTGCCATGCCATGCTGGTAAAGGTGCATTGCCCGACTGTGTCTCCAGAGATGCGGATGCACATTTTCCGGAACTTCAGGACAGTTTTCCCTTGCTGATGTTCCATAACGCCGGAGAAATTTCCTGACATTGTCATCTGACATGGGATGCTTTGCGCCGCATTGTTCCACATAAAAAAGCGGCTGCTGTGAATGCATATGCCCGTTTGGATGGAACAGCTTCATATAATTCTGGAAATGATTTATTGTTTCCGGCATCAGAGGCACGCTGCGTATTTTTGAGCCTTTTCCTTTCAGGATTGCCGTGGGCGTGTTTCCAAGACGTATGTCACAGACCCGCAGATCCAGCATCTCCTGTATGCGTGCGGCGCTGTCGTACATAAGGATCATAAAAAACTGATCCCTTATCCCACGGCGTGTTCTTGTGTCAGGCTGTTCCAGCAGGGTTTTTACTGCGGCTTCGCTCATGTAATCCACGCCCGAAAATTTTTCCTGTTTCTGCCTTGGTATCTTATCAAGTCCTGCCTGCAGGATGATGTTCTCCGGATTGGTTGCCGCTGCGTATCGGAAAAAAGAACGGATGCAGGCAAAACGGTGGTTCCTGGTAGATGCGGAGCACCCCTTCTCGGCAACAAGCCAGTCAAGATAACCGCTGACCGTGCCGCTGTCCAGAAGGTTAAAGGTTACTTCGTTAATGGAAATACCGTTGGCTGAAGCCGCATACCCGATGAGCTGGTCAAGCGCTATGCGGTATGCCCTGACCGTGTTGCTGCTGGCGCACATCTGGCTGGGGAGATAGATTTTCAGGTAGTCATGCACCATCTGGAAAAATGCTTCATCTTTTATTCGTCCCATAGTTCCACCTCCGGTATCATCCGCCTTAAGGAATCCCAGTCTATACCAGCTGATTTTACGAGGTTTTCCGGGAGGAGATGGATATAGTACACGGTTGCGGACAATTCTTTATGCCCCATGTATGCCCGCAGGTAGGGCAGCCTGTTAAAAAGGTTTTCCCCGCTGTCAAGCCAGCGGCTCAGTGCTGCGGAGGCAAAGCGGTGGCGAAGGTCATATATCCTGACTGGCGGGAGCATGTCCGGATCGACACCGGGATTTGCGGCAGCAAAAAATGCTTTAAATTTATTTTGCATCCACGGGGATGAATAAGGGTTCCCGTTCCGGTCAGGGAAGAAATACGGGCTGTCAGGGTAAGCCGCATCACGCAGCCGGGCATAGGATGCCGCCAGTCCGGTCATGTCATTGGACATGACAACAATCCGCTCCTTATGGCCTTTTGTTTCCGTGATAAGGATTTCCCCGGTCTTAAGGTTGACGGACTCTCTTTTCAGCATCCGTCCCTCATTCGGGCGCAGGCCGCAGGTATAGATCAGCCGGAATACGGTGGAGAGAAGGAACGGCTGCAGGGAGTTTTCTCTGCTGCCCTGTGCGTCTATCACATGGAAAAGCTCTTTCAGTTCGCTGTCAGTAAAAATATATGGCAGGAAGCAGCTGCGCCCTGATGTGAACTTTTCCGGCAGTATGAAGGAGGGGATTCCCATGGAAGCGAGATACTTCCCAAGTCCTCTTGCATAACCGGCACGGGAATGGAAATAGCCGATGGATTCCCCCGGATGCCGTTCCAGCCATCCGGTTACGACCTCCCGCGTAAGGGACGTTTCATCCGGGAAATGTTCCATGCAGTACCTGTCCAGGCTGCGGCTCCTGGGCAGGTAAGTGGATTCCTCATAGCCCAGGGATACTTTGTAATCGATCATTGACCTGATTGCGGGGGCAAGCCCGCTTTTTAAACATCTGCTCATGGGAACCTCCTTTCCAGCGGAACACAGGAAAAATCCAGCGCACATGCCTTCAGGTTTTGGCTGTCCAGCGACAGGTATTGTTTGGCAGTGTCAAGGTTCTGGTGCCCGAGCACCTGCGCAATGGTGGTGACGGGCGTGCCGGAAACCAGCATATTTCTTGCCAGACGGCGGCGCAGCCCATGGAACCCTTTCCCATCAAAAGGCTTCCGGTCAATCCCCGCTTTTTTACAGTAGCAGTCAAACATGTATCCTATGCCTACGCCGCTCGCCATGGAAACAAACGGGGCTTTCTCACGCAGGAAGATTTCAGGCGCATCAGATTCAGGGCGTCCATTCAGGATATAGTCCTTTATGCTTTCCCCGGCTTCCGGCAGGAGGGGAAGGTAGAGCATGCCCCCGGTCTTGCTCTGTGACACATGGATTTCTCCTCTGGGCCAGTCGATATCTGTCAGTTTCAGCCTGGCGATATCCACCGCTCGCAGCCCGGTGGTAGCCCCAAGCATTATGATCCCCTTATCACGCTTTCCCATGGATGTGGATGTATCTACCTGCCCTATGATGGCGGTAAGTTCTTCATCAGATACATAGCCCCTCACCGGCATCTTACGTGGCACATGGTATGAAAACAGGGATATGCAGTCAGGAGCTTTCTCACCGGAGTCTTTTAAAAATATATGGAATTGGCGCACATAACACAGAAGGTTATGCAGGCTGCCCGCCGCCATGAATGTGGCGGCGTTGATGACAAACTCCCGTGAATCGTTTATGGAAGCCCTGTCCAGTGAAGGAATCCCTTTTTCCTGAAAAAATGAAAGATAACGCCGCACTGCCCAGGCAAAATCCCATTTGGTATTTTCGTGGAAATCCCTTGATGAAAGGAATGCATTCAGCAGGCGGCTGTACTCCCCGTTGAGCTGGTACTTGGATGTCCTTTTTGTACACTCCCATGTGAGAGTCCCTGTTGAGTGGAACATTTCAAATTTTCTGGCAGCACGCTTTTGGGCATTGTAGTATTCCCGGCAGATTTCTCCCTCCCGATAGCGCTGCTCGACGGTCTGGATGAATTCATGCGTGACAGCCGGATCATAATTGCAGATCCCTTTTTCGTGGTAGAAACTGACAACACTCCTGATAGAGCCGTACATATTTCCCCATAGGGTGTGCTTTGCATAGCCCGCCTGTTCCAGCAGCTCCATGATGCTGGAGAACATTTCAGTTACAGATAATGGTTGCTTTGTCATATGCAACATCTCCTTAAATAAAAAGTCAGGAAGAATCTCCTGCTAAATATTTATTCGGAGAAAACCAGTTGCTGAAAAAAGTTATCCCGACTTTTTGCGTCAAGGCAACTGTATCCGGGCAATCAGATATCTGCCTTTTTTGAAAAAGTTATCCCGACCTTTTTTGAGCAAAAGCCTGTAGTTATCCGCTTTTCCGGAAATGGTCGGGATAATCAAAAAGTCGTGATAACTGTTTCGGTGAGATGAACAAATGGATTTTAAGTTGTATGGTTAGTCTGTTCAAAAACGATGCCGGTGTTGCCGCCCATTTTGACAGAAAAATTTTGAAAAAGTTTTTGCAAATAGGAGGGAATTTTGCATATTTGCTATGTAGAATAATCTTTAGGGCATATGAAATAAAAGTCTGTTTGAAAACTGAATATTGCAATATGCATACAGGACGTGAGGATATGTGTAGCCACAATGTAGGCGCGCCATGATATGTTCGCTTTAATACATTTTCAGGCAAATGTGAAGAAATGGAAAACAAACCTCTGAAGCGAAGGCATTGAGCGATAAAAACCTGACAAAATACACAGCAGTTGTGTGGGGCGATGAAGCATATCTGTGATAATGATACTTCTGCATTTTTGATTAAAATTCAGTCATATAATGACGGTGCGATTCCGATGTTGGCAGCGTAATGACCTGTCACTTGTATGTAGATTTATGGATTAAAGTACAGGAGAAATTGACGGGAAATTTGTAATTTATAGAATGAAAACAGCGTAAGGGCAGTTATGAACGTAACAGTTTATAGCTGTCTTTTTTTGCGTTCATATGGGAGGGATATTTATGACTGATGAATGGAGCGGATTGGCAGATATGCCTGCAAATTTAATTGAAAAATATGCGTCAGATTTGGATATAGAAAATTTACCTGATATAACAGTAGACAATCATGCGGAAGAAAAAAATAAGGCAACAAAAGACTGGAAAGATGTTTCTTGTCAATAGTAATTGTACTATATATAATAAACATGATAAGCATGTCCAAACCAAATTTGGAAAAAACATACTTGCTTATATTTGAGTGAAAGTACAAGGAGATGAGGTGACTATGGATTACAGAGATGAAATGGGAAAATCAAATATTATAATCTATACAACAGAGGATGGTTTGTCTAAGATCGAAACAACTTTTGATGGAGATACTGTGTGGCTGTCTATTGACCAAATGGCAGAACTGTTTCAGAGAGATAAATCAACAATTTCAAGGCATATTAAAAATATTTATTCAGAAGAAGAACTTGCGCAGGAAGCAACTGTTGCATATTTTGCAACAGTTCAAAATGAAGGAAACAGACAGGTAGAACGCAGCATTTGTTATTATAATCTCGATGTAATCATCTCTGTCGGCTATCGTGTAAAATCAAAACGCGGCACACAGTTCAGAATATGGGCAACCGGAATCTTGAAAGAGTATATGCGTAAAGGCTTTGCACTGGACGATGAACGTCTGAAAGATTTAGGTGGTGGTGGATATTTTAAGGAACTGCTTGAACGGATTAGGGATATTCGTGCCTCCGAAAAGGTATTTTACAGGCAGGTACTGGAGATTTATGCTACCAGCATTGACTATGATCCGAAAGCGGAAATATCCATTCAGTTTTTTCAGAAGGTTCAGAACAAAATTCATTATGCTATTCATGGGCAGACTGCGGCGGAAGTTATTTATACAAGGGCAGATGCGGAAAAAGAATTTATGGGGCTTACCACATTTGCAGGAAACCAGCCAACTTTGCGGGAGGCTGTCATTGCTAAAAATTATCTGAATGAAAAAGAACTTCGCGCAATGGGGCAGCTTGTGTCGGGATATTTGGATTTTGCAGAACGTCAGGCAGAACGGGAACAGATTATGACCATGAAAGATTGGGCGAAGCACTTAGACCGGATTTTAACAATGAGCGGTGAACAGTTATTGTCAGGAAACGGGAGTGTGACACATAAGCAGGCTGTGGAAAGAGCAACCGGAGAATATAAGAAATATAAAGAGCGTACTTTAAGTGATGTGGAACAAGACTATTTGAACTCGATAAAAATATTGGGTAAAAAGGCGGATAAAAATTAAAATGGAAAATTTGGTATGAAAGGAAAAAAAAATAAAGGTTTACACATATACAAGAGTATCTACAGCCATGCAGACAGATGGTTATTCCTTAGATGCACAGAAAGCCAGAATGAAAGCATTTGCTGATTTTAATGATTATGAAATTGTCGGTACATACGAGGATGCTGGTAAATCCGGCAAGTCCATAGAAGGACGATTAGAATTTAACCGCATGATGGAGGACATCAAGTCGGGGAAAGACGGCGTTTCCTTCGTCCTTGTTTTTAAGTTGTCTCGATTTGGCAGAAATGCGGCAGACGTACTTTCTACATTGCAAGTTATGCAGGATTTCGGAGTAAATCTGATCTGCGTGGAAGATGGAATTGATTCTTCAAAGGATGCCGGAAAACTGATAATTTCCGTACTGTCAGGAGTTGCAGAGATTGAACGGGAGAATATTCGCGTGCAGACGATGGAGGGGCGTATCCAGAAAGCCCGTGAGGGAAAATGGAATGGTGAGTTTGCACCATATGGTTATCAACTGATAGATGGGAAATTACAGATTAACGAAGAAGAAGCAAAAGCTATCCGCATAATCTTTGAACAGTATGTGCATACAGATATTGGTGCTAACGGTGTGGCAAAATATCTTGAAAACCATGATATTTGTAAAATACAGCGACAGAACGGGAAAAATCCTCTTTTTGATGCGCACTTGGTTCGTCTTATCCTGAAAAATCCGGTATACTGCGGTAAGATTGCCTATGGACGCAGAAAGACAGAAAAAGTTCATGGAACACGAAACGAGTATCATCTTGTGGAGCAGGATAACTATATTCTGGTGGACGGACAGCATGATGCGATTATTGAGGAAAATGTCTGGCAGGCGGCACAGGTAAAGCTGCTTGCGCAGGCGAAAAAATACGAACATGTAAATAGAGGTAAAGACACGAAAACGCATCTTCTTTCGGGAATTGTCAAATGTCCGGTCTGCGGAGCGGGCATGTATGGAAATAAGAGCATTAAGCGAAAAAAGGATGGGACAAAATATAAGGATTTTTATTACTACGGCTGTAAGCATCGTATCATGACAAGCGGGCACAAGTGCGATTATAAGAAGCAGATACGGGAGGAACTGTTGGATGATGCGGTGGCGGAAGTCATTATAAAGTTGGTTAGTAATCCTAAGTTTGCGGAAATGATGCAGGAAAAGATCAACAGCAAAGTGGATACTGCCACAATAGACACAGAGCTTGCGTCATATGAAAAGCAGTTGCGGCAGTATTATGCTGTTAAGTTAAAGCTGGCGGAGGAAATTGATTCCCTTGATCCGGATGACAGGCATTATATGAAACGAAAAGCAGACCTTGATGACAGGCTCTATCGAATGTACGATAAAATAGAGGATGTGGAAACACAACTTATTGAAACAAGGGCAAAGAAGCAGAGAAAGGTAAAGTAGGCCACTTCGTCGGTTCCATCGTGAATATTGCAGAGCAGGCAATGCCGACCGGAGTCCAGAAATATATGATCATAGACGGCCAGCAGAGAATGACCACGCTGTCATTGCTTCTGCTTGCTTTGCGTGATTATGCAATCAGGAATCCGGAGGACACCACCATCAATGCCTGCCGCATTGATAATATGCTTCTAAAGAATGCGTATGAAAACGGCGACGAACGTTACAAACTGCTTCTGACAGAGACTGACCGGGATATCCTGATGCGTCTCGTGGATGAAAAGCCTGTTCCGAATGATACTCGTTCGAAACTGCTGGACAACTATAAATTCTTTGCCGGAAAGATCGCAGACAAAGAATTACAGCCTGCTGAGATATATGAATCTATCGGCAGGCTGCAGATCGTAAATATAACGCTGGATCGTTTTGTTGATGATGCGCAGGCTATTTTCGAGAGCCTGAATTCTACAGGTAAAGAACTGTCCGAATCTGATTTGATCCGGAACTATGTTCTTATGGGATTGGATCCCACTGAACAGACCTATGTATATGAACACCTCTGGCGTCCTATGGAATTGATGTTCGTTTATGAGATGCAGGACTCCGTTATGGACAGATTCTTCAGGGATTATCTGACCATGAAGATTACCCGCATTCCAAAGCAGGATCGTGTTTATGAGGAATTCAAACTCTATCATCTGAACTGCGAATTCAGCACTATTCGGGAGCTGTGTCAGGACCTGTTTACCTATGCCAGGTATTATACTGACATGGTATTTAAGAGGAGCAGCAATCCCGCGCTCAAGTCCCTTTACGAAGATATTAATGATCTCCGGATGGAGGTATCCTATCCCTTCCTGCTTAAAGTGCATAGTGATTATGCAGAGGGCGTCATTTCTGAGGACGAATTAAAGTTGATTATCAGATTGTGCATCAGCTATGTGCTCCGTCGCAGCATCTGTGACATACCGACAAATTCTTTGAATAAAACGTTTTCTACACTGAAGAATGAAATCAAACAGGATGATTATGTCAATTCCATCAAAGCTTTTTTCATCATGCGTGATGATTATAAAGAGTTTCCGGACGATGATAAATTTACGGCGGCCTTTGTATCGAGAGATATTTACACCATGCGCTCCCGCAACTTCATTCTTAGCCATCTGGAGAACTTCGGCAACAAGGCACCGATCATTATTGAGAATTATACGATTGAGCACATCATGCCACAGAACAGCCGTCTGAGTCCTGAATGGCAGCAGATGCTTGGAGCAAATTGGCGTGAGGTACAGAAGACCTATCTGCATACCATCGGCAACCTGACGCTCACAGCGTACAATTCGGAAATGAGCGACCATCCGTTCATGGTCAAGATGGATATGGAGGGCGGCTTTAAAGAAAGTGCACTCCGCCTGAATGCTTACGTTGTAAAACTCGATGAGTGGAATGAGCAAAGAATAAACGAGCGTGCTGCGCTGCTGGCAGATAAGGCTAAACAGATCTGGGCTTACCCGGATATGACTGCTGCGGAGCTTGCTCCTTATCAAACCGTGGAGAAACCGGCAGAACGCTACAGTCTCGAAACTTATGACACGAACGTTATCACAAAGAGGCTGTTTGAAGTTCTTGACCGTCGAATCCGGAATCTTTCTCCGGATGTGAAGCGTGAATTTAAGAAGCTGTATGTCGCTTATAAACTGGATACCAATTTTGTGGATATCGTATTTCAGAAACAGAGACTCCGGATCACATTGAATATGAAGTTCTCAGAGGTGATTGATCCGAATGGTATCTGCCGTGATATAACCGGTCTCGGCAGATGGGGCAATGGCGATGTAGAGTTGTATATGGAGCACACATCGGACGTCGATCGGGTCATGGAAATCGTGGAGCAGTCTTATCGCCTTCAGGCAGATGAGTAATTTAGTATGAGGATATAAAGGAAGGTGAGATAAAACACAAATTCTTTTCAGCGTAGAATCAGGGAGGTAGAAAGTCGATGAGATGTATATTGATGAATAAAGATATGCCTGTAGTAGAGCTGGAGATGGACGATGATACCGCGACAATATTAAAAGTGATGAAATCCTTCGAATTGGATTTTCTGCCTGTTGGAATAGATGTGAAAACGGTATTCCGAACAAAAAAGAATTGAATGAATGGTGGTTTGGAAGAAGTATTCCTGCAAGCCGATTGGGGCTTAGAACTGCATTGGAGCAATTGGGGGTTCAGTATCCGGAGCAGTTATTGCTAAAATGTTATGGGCTGAGTCTGTCTGATCAGTACTGGATGAAATCTGTAAATAGTGAAGTGGAATGGAAGCATATCAATTTCTTTGAAAATGATTTCTCGGATGATGTAGGTAATATTCTGTTTGGTGAGCCGGCAGCACAGAGAATTGATTTGATGTCTCCCTGTAATACTTCAGATGGATGGCTGAAAAAAAAGTGGAAAATTATAGGTTCGAAAAGATGTTTAGTGAAGTCCGGAAGTAATCCTTATATGCAGGAACCAATTAATGAAGTATTTGGAACGAGACTCCATCAAAGGCTTGGATGTAAAAATTATGTGCCTTATAATATATTTTTAGAAAACGATGTTCCCTATTGTATATGCGAAAACTTTATCAATATTAATACGGAATTGGTAAGTGCAGTGAGTATCAATCGCAGCATGAAAAAGAGAAATGAGTTTTCTTCTTACGAACATTTTTTGAAGGCCTGTGACCGGCTTGGCATTCCGGGGATGAAAAAATTTATTGATTATATGCTGGTATTTGATTATTTATTGGCGAACACGGACCGGCACTTTGGGAATTTTGGAGCAATACGAAATGTAAAAACCCTGGAATGGACAGGGCCGGCTCCGGTATTTGACAGCGGAACAAGTCTCTGGCATGATAGACTTACAAGAGTGATCAATCCGTTAGAGGAAATAGAAACAAAGCCGTTTTATACGAATGTTTCAAGACAAATGAAATTGGTTTCGGATTTTAGCTGGATTCCGTTTGAAGAATTGAAATATTTAAAAGATGATATAAGGGAAATTTTTGTGCCGACAAAATTTATTGATGAGGAACGTATAGAGGTGTTGCTGAATGCTGTAACCGGCAGAGTGGAAGAATTGCAGGATATGGCGATGAAACAGAAAAAGCAATATACTTTAGGGGGTTTGTAACAGTGAGCATAATCCGAATGTAAGAACAGGCACTCAGGGGATGTTAAAGCAGCGGCAGCAGACCGTAAATCCTTCGGGCTGCTGCCGCAATATCTTTCTTAAAGGGAATATCCCGCCTTGCGAAAACGTTGTATCACATAAGCCAGACTTTCCAGATATTCCGCATCGCTTTCCAGATGTTCGATGATTACCGGCATGTCCGGATCCAGATGCTCGATCAGCTGCGCGTATTTCTCCAGATGTAAGTCGCCTTTCTCACAGGCTGTCTCCTGCAGCTGCAGGGTAAATGCCTGTGAAAGGTGGACATTTTTCAGATGGCAGCTTTTAATGTGGGTCCCCAGTTTGGTAAAGCATTCTTCCATGAATTCCTCGTGGAAGAAATACCTTTGGGCGGATGTGATCCAGTTGAATACGTCCATATGAACGGCAAAGCGTTCCCGGTTAACGTCCCGGATCATTTTGAGATATTCGTCCGGTCCCATGGGATACATCCAAGGCATGGGTTCTATGGTATAGAAGGTGTTTTGGGGATTTACATCGTCGATGATCTCCTGAATGCTCCGGATCATATCCTGCCACGTTTCTTCGGTCATATTTTCCCGATAGGGTCCATCCCACCGGGAGCCTTTGGAGCCGGAAACGTTGACGCAGCACCGTGCATGGAGTCGGTCGGCAAGGCGCAGCTGCTCTTTGCAGCGAAGCAGGGCGGCCGCTTTTGTTTCCGGGTCAGGGGAAATGGGATTGCACCAGGCGCCCACTTCCGCGATCACAAGATCATGCGCCTGCGCTGCCCTGGCATATCTGTCCAGGAGGGCGGGATCGCAGGTGTAATCTGCGGGAAAGTTTACGGCACGGCATCCGAGTGCGGACAGGCGGCCGGCCCATTCTTCCGGGGTCTGATGTGTGAGAGAACTTGATAGTCCTAATCGCATAGATAATCTCCTTCTTTGCAGGTTTGTCATATATTTTGGGTGTCAAAGTTTTCGCTGTTATTTGAAGCAGGACAGCGCTGAAATACGCTGCCCTGCTTTCTCGTTTTTATACCATACTGACTATTTATCGCTTTCCAGAAGCTCAACGATGCATTTCAGGTCTTTATATGCGTTCATGTACACATATCTGCCGGACGCATCGCCATACTCACCCTTCTGCTCCAGTGTCATGCCGAAATCTTCACATCTCTTTACGGCCTCAGGCATCTTCATTCCCTGAATATTGAAAGCAACGTGATGGATTCCCTCGCCGTGCTCATTCAGGTAGTTTCTCCAGGTGGAGGATGCTTCGTTGGGCTGGATCAGCTCTAACTGCAGGCCCGGTCCCACATCAAAGAAAGCAAGATAGCTGTTTGCTTCCGGAGCCGGTGCTCCCATAAACTGGGTCTGCATGATCTCATATTCTCCGCACAGATTTGCTTCCGGTTCTTCTACACCGAGAAACTCCGCCCATTTTTTCTTGGTTGCCTGGATATCCTTTACGATAAATCCTACCTGGCATACTAAATTTGTTCCTACTACTCCGTTCATATTCTTTTCCTCTCTTTCATTAATATAATTTGTTTTGCATAAACGAGCTGTGCCCGTTTTTTATATTTCTCCCGGTGCCATGCCCATATGCAGCGCATCAGGGATGACACAGGTAGTTTTCATGTTATAGATTTCGTGACTTTCGGCAGATCTCATCATACCGGTAATCGCATCGATCACATGGCAGGCGAGAGCTCCGCATGCTCTGGGCGGACGGCCTTCCCGGATGGCAGCAGCCAGATCCAGGATACCTGCTCCCCTCGTATATTCCCCGATGTTCGGGAAAAGCTCCGGTACTTCTGCACTGACATGCAGCTTCGCCTTTGTTTCCTCACTGTCACAGTAGAGGGTATCCAGCGTTCTTTCCTTCCGGTAAACTTTCGGCCGCCCGCCGGACATATTGGGATCAGGCACTTCCAATGTACCCTCTGTGCCGTAGATCTCCAGCATGGGGAGATTGGAATGCCAGATATCGAAACTGAAATTCATGCTTACAATCACACCGCTCTCCAGCTGCGCCATACCGGAATAATGGGTAGGCGTTTCCACCGGTACAGTTGTACCCTTGTAAGGGCCGGTATAGACTCTGCGGTTGGAAAAGCCGGTTCCGGAAAAGGCACATATACTTTTGAGGGGGCCCAATAAAGTGGTCAGAGCCGTGAAATAGTATGGACCCATATCATACAGCGGTCCGGCGCCTCCCTTATAGAAATTGGTCGGGGCAGGATGCCATGTTTCCACACCGCCGGACATCATATTGGCTGTTGCGTACAGCGGTTTGCCGATCCAGCCGTCCCGCAGGAGTTTGTTACAGGTCTGCAGAGAAGATCCCATAAAGGTGTCCGGGGCGCTGCCGACGGCCAGTCCCTTTTCACGGGCCAGCTGCAGGATTTCCTCCGCATCTTCCACTGTCAGCGCAAAAGGCTTTTCGCAGAAAAGATGCCTGCCCGCGAGAAGAATCTTTCTGTTGATCTCCGTGTGGAACTGCGGCGGGGTGAGATTGACTACGATCTCGATCTCGTCCATGGAGAGTAATTCGTCGACGGAACAGCCTGTCGGGATATGATATTTGGCAGCGTGCTGTGCCGCCAGTTTGGTGTCAACGTCCGCACAGGCGCAGATGTACAGCTTATCATAGAATCTCTGGATATCCCGGATATATGTATTGCTGATCACGCCGCAGCCTATGATTCCGATCTTTGTTTGTTCCATTTTATTTGCTCCTTCCTGATTTGTAAATACGGCAGCTGCTTTCAACAGGCCGTCCGCCTGGCTTATAGTCTTTTAATAAGGCATCGGCTCCCCTTTGTAATTAATGAAGGGAACATCCATGGGTGGAATGTATGTTTTCCGTTCCAGAATATCGAAGAGGCCCTCGGCGGATTTCTGTGGATGGATCTGAGCGTTTTCTTTGCCCATTATGGTATCCAGGCGTCCCGGATGTACCATGTAGATCCGGATATTTTTATCTGCCTTTTCCGCTGTCAGATAGTTGCGGATTTTCTGGGTGTACATATTGGCTCCATGCTTGGAGACCGAGTAGGCCAGATAGTTATAGCCTTCAGGACTCAGGTGTCCCGCTTCCGAGGTGATATTCATGATACAGGGATCCGTTGACGCATAGAGCAGACGGATGAAATATTTCAGTACGATGGCCGTGCCTGTAATGTTTACATCCAGTGTTTCCCGGAATCTGTCCACATCCAGGTCGGCAATGGCATCTCCCGGCATGACCATTTTCTCAAAAAGCACACCGGCGTTGTTGAACAGGAAATCCAGGCAGCCATATTGTCGCTTGACTTCTTCGGCCGCCTGTGCCGCCTGTGTTTCATTTACCACATCAAGCGGCATGATCCTGATTCGCTCACCATACTGTTCCTGCAGCAGGTAGAGATCTGCGGCGGATACAGGATCCGTCTTTCGACAGGATGCCAGCATTGTGTGTCCTCTTTGCAGTCCCTCCTTTACAAGCTCGTAACCAAGGCCTCTGTTAGCTCCTGTTACAAAACCAATCATAGCAAATTTCCTCCTTTCGTGGATTGCGCGTATCCGGGCAGTAATCAATAATCCGATTCTCCAAAGCGGAAAACCTTAAACAGCACAAGAATAATTGCCAGGGCGATCAGCAGCAGCACCCATGCCATAGCGGAAGCATATCCCATCTTGAAATAGGAGAATGCGTTCTGGTACAGATACAGGGAGTAGAACATAGTCTGGTTGTCCGGCCCGCCGTTGGTCATGATGTAAGGTTCTGCGAACCACTGGAACACACCGATGATCAGCGTTACCATGTTGTAGAGCAGGGTGGAACGCAGAAGCGGTATGGTCACAGAGATTGTCTGTCTGATAAAACCTGCACCGTCCAGGGCGGCGGATTCATAGAGACTGCCCGGAATATCCTGCAGACCGGCCAGATAGATAATGATGGCATTTCCGCAGGTCCAGATCATCATCAGGATCAGCGCCGGCTTCGACCAGAACATGCTGGAGAGCCAGCCGGGTCCCTTGATGCCAATGTATCCCAACAATTTGTTGACAATACCGGTCTCGGGCTGCATCACCCAGATCCATAACAGGCAGGCCACCACGGTGGGTACCAGCGTCGGGATGAAGAAGACGATCCGGAACGGTCCGGTGTAGTGAAGCTTCTTATTGTTCAGCATGATCGACACTGTTACAGCGATAAAGGTGGTAATGGGGACACCGAGGATCACCATATAGAAGGTGTTGCTCATGGCTTTCAGGAAAGTTTTATCCTGGAATAATGTCCTGTAATTGTCAAATCCAATAAATACAGGATCCTTGATTACCTGGTATTCGCACAAAGAGTAGTACAGCGAAGAACAGATCGGGTACAATGTAAATATCAGGAATCCAATGACCCAGGGTGAAATAAACAGCAGTCCATGAATTGTTTCCTTTTGCCGGATATTCATTTTACTTTTTTTAATCGGAGCAGGTTGCTTATCTGTTGCGTGATTCATTCGTTCCACCTCCTATCCTTTGATTCCCGACATGGCGATACCTTGAATGAAGTATTTCTGCATGACGAAGAATATGAGCAGCACCGGCAGGATCATGACCGTACCCAGAGCCAGAAGTACGCTCCAGTTGGGATCCAGATTGGACTTCAGCATGGAAGCTGCCAGCGACAGCGTGTACAGTTCGTCTCTTCCCAGAAAGACCAGTGGTCCCAGGAAGTCATTCCATGAACGGATGAATGCGAAAAGCGCTACGGTTGTCAGAGCGGGCTTCGCCATGGGAAGTATCAGTCGGGAAAATATGGTAAATTCACTTGCACCGTCAATTCTTGCCGCTTCGGAGATATCCTGCGGAATTCCCGTAAAGAACTGCCGCAGCAGGAAAATAAAAAAGGGATTTCCGAAAAAGCAGGGTACGATAAGCGGCAGAAAGGTACCGATCCACTTTATTTTCGTAAACATAAGGAACAGCGGAACCAATGTTACCTGATAAGGGAGGATCATGGTGATCAACACAAGAATAAATACTTTATCCCGTCCCGGCCACCGCAGCCTTGAAAATCCGTAGGCCACCAGTGAACAGGAGAGCAGGGAGCCAACGATGTTAAACACTACGATGATCATTGTATTTTTCAGGTAACGCATAAAGGGAATGGACTGAAACATATTGCTGAAATTGTCGAGTATGAATTTATCCGGCAGCCATTTAAAGGGTACGCGGAACAATTCACTCTCAGCCTTGAACGCGCCCATGAAAAGGTAAAACACAGGGAGAACGAACAAAATGGCCAAAACGGTTAATATAACATAAAGAGTGACTGCTTCAAGGCTGGGAAATTTTCTTCTCCTAGCAGAGGCTCGTGTGGACTTCATGAGAATCTCCTTTCTTGATATATGCCGGAGAAGCCCCGAATTGGGGCTTCTTGACATAATATCAACGAAATGCAGGGTATATACCCGTTAGTTGTTCTTATCAAGTTCCGCCTGATATTTATCCTGCAGTTTCTGCAGTTCACCGGCGATATCCGTGGTATTTCCGTAGATAACGCTCTCGCGGAAGGTAACCATTGCCTTTGCCAGTTCCGTGGAGACGGAACACAGTGCCGGAATACCATTCTCGGGCGAATTAGCCAGTTCTCTCTCCAACGCATAGATTTCATCGCCGTTCTTGGTCAGGCTCACATTGTCAAATTCCGCATCACTGGTGGGTATACTTCTCCACTCGGCAAAGTTGTCCTCGTTAACTGCGCCGGACATACAGAACTTGATGAACAAGGTAGCCAGTTCGGGGTTTTTGGAACCCTGTGGAATCGCGAAAACATTGGTGGCGAAAGTGGTGCTGTTGGAACGTCCGCCTTCCGGAGCGGGGATTGCACACACTTTATAGTTCACATCAGGAGCGTAGGTTCTCAGTGCTCCCGTAAACCAGTTACCAGTGATGGTCATGGCAACTTTGCCGGTCATAAAGGCGTGGTCGGGTGAAAACATGCCGCCCAGGCCGGAAGTAAAGGAAGAAATACGCTCAGGATCATATTTCTCACCGTAACTCTGGAACCACTCCATGCAGGCAACCATTTCCGGAGACGTCAGGTTCAGGGTATTGGTGGAAGCGTCGTACACATCTGCACCGAAGAAGAAAGGCAGTGTGAAGGCGTCTGTCTGCAGGTCAAGCCAGGGGATCAGACCGAATCTCGCATAAGATCCGTCGTCGTTCTGGATGGTCAGAGCTTCTGCCCATGCGTCCAGCTCGTCCAGCGTGGTGGGCGGAGTTTCCGGATCCAGGCCGGCCTCGGTAACCATATCCGGGTTGTAGTAGAGCAGCATAACGTTGGTATCCTGCGGGATCAGGTAAGGCTCGTCTTTATAATAGATAACGTCTTTACAGCCGGGGAAGAAGTTATCTACATTCAGGTCAACTTTATCCAGATAGGGCTGTAACATTTCGAAACTGCCGTTTGCCGCGTAGGAATAGGCAGCGGTTGCGTTATCGCAGATGATCAGGTCGGGAGCCTGTCCTCCGGCGATGGCGGACAGAAGTTTGCCGTTGCTGACACCGGCACCGTCCGGAACGAACTGCACGTTGCATTTAATGCCTTTGTCTGCGTATAATTCGTTGAAAGCGTCCACACGGCTCTGCTCCCAGACGGCGGAATCGCCCGTAAAAGCAGACCAGTAGGAGAATTCACCGGTCAGATCGGTATCTTCGATCTCAAGACCGTTGGCCAGAAGCTCATCTATGTTCATTTTTACTTTTTCCTGCGCCTGTTTATCTTTTTCTGAAAGTTCAGGAGCCGCCTCCGCTTCTGTTGTGGTGGTGCTTTCCTGCACCGCTTCGGTCTGGGTATCGCCGGATGTGCTTCCCGAACTGTCTGCAGCGGAGTCGCCGCATCCTGCCAGTAAACCTGTAACCATACATGCCGCCATGATAGCTGCTGTTAATTTTCTCTTCATAAGATTACTCCTTTCTGGAATCCTGTTTTTCCTTACGGTTCGTATTTCACCTGTACAAAAGTTGCTAATTTCTCTTTGCTGTCAAATACTGTGTAGTTTCCGCCCTCATATTCTCCGTAGTGACGGATGGGCATGTCATTCTCCTCGAAATATTTGACTGCTGCTTCTCTGTCATCGGTCATAAATGCAATGTGGTGGATACCGTCGCCGTTTTTCTCCAGGAAATCTTTCCAGGAGCTTGGCTCATCATCCGGTTCCGTGATCTCCAGCACAACCTGTCCCAGATCAAAAACCGCCAGTCTGGCTCTCGTCCTGCTTGCTTCTCCCTTAAAAGTTGTATGTGCGATTGCTTCTTCCGGGACACGGAATGCTTCCGGCTTCGGAACGCCGAATAATTTTGCATATTCCTCTACTGTTTTATCCAGATCCTTTACCACCAGGGCAATCTGACAAATATTTTTTCCGTTGATAACACCCATTGTTCTTTCCTCCCATCGTATTTCCGATGCGCGCTTCGGTTTTGGTATCTTCACTATATCATTTGAAATGTGCACAATTCTATTCATAAATTGCGCCAAAAATATAGAAAATTGCTCTATAATATGGTGTAACAATATACCAAATTTATACAGTTAGTATATTTGTACAATAAATAAAGCATAAAATTATGCGAATAGTATATATAACTAGAGCAATAATTAATATATAATGCAGATAATATAACGTTCCTTGTTGAATCCTACGTAGTATAAGAGCAGCCGGACAGATATTCTGCAGAGATATTTATACGGGGATCAGGATTCGGAAACGCCATCCGTAACTGATACGGGGTGGTATGTAAGGAGAGCGTGAGAGGTTATATATAATATGAGGAGGATTTCTTTCTATGATCAAATCAGATTTGTCGGAGCCTTTACTGTTTGACCATCCGATGTCGCTGAATGTTTCATATGGACATTATTATTATACTTTTCCGAATCACTGGCATAATTTCATGGAGATCATAGTGCCGCTTAACGATGAATATACGCTGAGTCTGGGCACGGAGACATGGGAGATGAACCGTGATCAGATTGCGCTGATCGCTCCAAGGACGTTGCATTCCATTGTCCAGACAACCAATAAGCCCAATCTGATCCTTCAATTTTCCAATATATTTTTGCCGCAGCTCCATGATTTTGCGGCCAATAAGCAGCTTTTTCTTTCAAATCCAATCCTGGATATCCATGACGGTGTTGCATTTGAAGAAAACCCGTTGGAGCTGTTGCTGCGCATCAAGGATATCTTTTATGGAAGAGAAGCCTTCCGGGAGCTGCGGATGTATGAATTACTGCTGAGGTTCTTTATTGTGGTGGGCAATCACAATACTTTACTGCAAAGCGAGCTTTCCGCCTCAAAAACACCGCAGCAGAAAGCCTATGATCAGAAATTTGTGGCCATATCGAAATTTCTCCGGGAACGTTATATGAATGATGTTTCGCTGGAAGATACGGCAGCCTTTGCGGGATTCAGCAAATATCATTTTTCGCGTCTTTTTAAGGAGTACTATCAGATGTCCTTTCCAGAGTATGTGACCTCTCTGCGCATTGCGAAGGCAACGGAGCTTCTGGAGAATCCGGCGGCGTCCATCATGGATGTTGCGCTGCAGTCCGGATTTTCCAGTATCGCGTCCTTTAACCGGGCTTTTAAGAGACAGAATCAGTGTACGCCTTCGCAGTTTCGAAAAATGTTCGACCAGTCCAATATTTCCTGAGGCGGGGCAGAAAAGAAAGAGCGAATGAAATAGCGTGTGGTTTAGAAGGCGGTAGTTTATATCATGGAATTGTGATATAATTTATCGTATATTTAAAATTCCTGACCTTTGATTTATTGCGCGATCAGGATGACCTGAATCTGCGGGAATATCAGTTAAGCGCAATTCAAGCCGCAGAGACCAGTCAATTATTGAAATTATACTGGCTGATGCAGAGCATATTCTATCAAGACATATCAGCGGGTATTTATTGCAAAGCAGAGTAAAAATGCAGATTTGAGGAGAAAAGAGAATGCTGGTAGATGAAATTAAGTTTGGAGAATCTGTCAATATTGAATTTAAACGTGAAGTGCCTCAAAAGAGCGAAAAATATATAAAAAGCGTCATTGCATTTGCAAACACTGCAGGCGGGAAGATTGTCATTGGTATCGACGATGAAACACATGAGATCGTAGGTGTCGATAAAGATGGAGTTTTTAAGATTATAGACAATATTACAAATACTATCTCTGATATGTGCTGTCCGCAGATTTTTCCGAATATTGGAGTAAACACCATTGATGGAAAAAGTGTAATTGTCATTAATATATATCCGGGGGCGAACCGGCCATATTATATCAAGTCACTTGGAAAAGAGACAGGCACTTACATCAGAGTATCGGGAACGTCCAGACCCGCTGATGAAGCTGTTTTAAAAGATCTGGAATTACAGGGGACTCATCGTTCTTTTGATGAGATGGTGTGCGTAGAGCATAAATATGATGCCGGCAAAGCAGAACAGCTGTGTGGAGCAATAAAAAGATATATGGTAGAAGCGGCCAAATCGAATAGTGAAAAAGAGAAGATAAAAGATGTTACAATACAGAATTTGATTAATTGGGGTGTAGTTAGAAATATGGATGGGACATTGCTGCCAACGAATGCGTTTGTTCTGTTGACTGATAATGTATTCCCTTTTGCTAAAATTCAGTGTGCTTTATTTAAAGGAACGGAGAGGGTTGTTTTTATTGATAAAAGAGATTTCGAGGGACCGCTTTATGAGCAGATTGAAGAGGCCTATGATTTTGTATTGAAACATATTAATCTGGGAGCTGAAATAAAGGACCTTGTCAGAAATGAAGCCTATGAATTGCCGACGGAAGCAATCAGAGAGGCGATTGTGAATGCTGTGACACACAGGAATTTTTTAGACAGAGCGTGTGTTCAGGTTGCAGTATATGATGACAGAGTAGAGGTAACATCTCCGGGGATGCTCTACGGAGGTCTGACGATAGAGCAGATTAAGGAAGGTGGTTCTAAGATTCGCAATCGATGTATTGCAGAAGTGTTCAGCAGGATGAGGATCATCGAAAGCTGGGGAACCGGAATTAAAAGAATGTTTAGTTCCTGCAGGGAATATGGAATCCGGGATCCGGAATTACTGGAGATTGGGGACAGTTTCAGGGTAAATTTATACAGACCTTCTTACAGTGGTAATGAGGCTCAAAGTTCGCCAAAAAGTTCGCCAAAAAGTTCGCCAAACGGTTTGAATGCAACGCAGCAAAAAATAATGCAGATGATCCGGAAAAATTCGAGAATCACACAAGCGGAGATGGCGGAAATAATAAAAATTTCAAGGCGAGCTGTTCAAAAAAATATAAAAGAGCTGGCGGATCAAGGTATTATAGTCCACGAGGGTTCAACCAGAAATGGGTATTGGAAGATAAAAGAATGAGATGGGAAAAGAAGCGAAATGACCGAAACCGAGCCTTAACACTTTGCCTATAATATGGTAAAGTACTATAGAGTAATCGTATCTATCGGAAAATAAGTGATTAAAGAGAGGAAACAGCAATGGAACACAAGATCCCATACAAAATTTATCTTGAAGAACAGGAAATGCCGAGACAGTGGTATAACGTCCGCGCAGATATGAAGAAGAAACCGGCGCCGATCTTAAATCTGGAAACACTGCAGCCGATCACGGTGGAGGAGCTTTCGGGCATCTTCTGCAGGGAGCTGGCGAAGCAGGAGCTGGATGATGAGACGGCTTATTTCGATATTCCCACGGAGATTCGTGATTTCTATAAGATGTACCGTCCGTCGCCGCTTGTGCGGGCATATTGCCTGGAAGAAAGGTTGGGTACGCCGGCGCACATTTATTACAAATTTGAGGGCAACAACACGTCGGGAAGCCATAAGTTGAATTCCGCGATCGCGCAGGCTTACTATGCGAAGCAGCAGGGGCTCAAGGGTGTGACGACGGAGACCGGCGCAGGGCAGTGGGGAACGGCGCTCTCCATGGCTTGTTCTTATTTTGGATTGGATTGCCAAGTGTTTATGGTGAAATGTTCTTATGAACAAAAGCCTTTTAGACGTGAAGTAATGCGCACTTATGGCGCATCTGTCACTCCCTCTCCTTCTGATACCACTAAAATTGGTCGAAAAATCTTAGCCGATCATCCCAACACAACAGGAAGCCTTGGATGTGCGATTTCTGAAGCAGTAGAAGTAGCGGTAGGAAGTGAAGGATATCGCTATGTACTGGGAAGTGTATTAAATCAAGTACTCTTACATCAATCAATCATCGGTCTAGAAGCTAAGGCAGCATTAGATAAATATGATATTAAACCAGATCTCATTATCGGCTGTGCTGGAGGTGGTTCTAACTTAGGTGGTTTGATTTCTCCATTTATGGGCGAGAAACTGCGAGGAGAAAAGGATTATCGTTTTATAGCAGTAGAACCTGCAAGTTGTCCTAGTCTTACTAGAGGAAAATTTGTGTATGATTTCTGTGATACTGGTATGGTAACACCATTAGCAAAAATGTATACATTAGGCAGCAACTTTATTCCATCTCCTAATCATTCAGGTGGTCTGCGCTATCATGGTATGAGTTCTGTTCTCTCACAGCTTTATCATGATGGTTATATGGAAGCAATCAGTGTAGAACAGACTTCTGTTTTTGAAGCGGCAGAAATGTTTGCCAAAGTAGAAGGCATTTTACCAGCACCAGAGAGCAGCCACGCAATTCGCGTTGCTATTGACGAAGCACTGAAATGCAAAGAAACTGGTGAAGAAAAAACTATCTTATTCGGTTTGACAGGCACAGGATACTTTGATATGGTTGCCTATGAAAAATATAATAATGGTGAAATGAGCGACTATATTCCAACTGATGAAGATTT
>OFHB01000521.1_pt1 | contig 25862 bp, 24 predicted proteins | sample 1521881 | NCBI WGS metagenome assembly OFHB01 (sample SAMEA3504090, study PRJEB24116) | mouse gut metagenome | biome: mouse gut; feature: mouse-associated habitat; material: faeces | place: Denmark | collected 2011
CAAGGTATATGCTTCTATATAATAAGATATAGTCCGACAAATTGGGAAACTTTTACTGTATTGTACTGGAATTTTCTGAAAAATACAATAAAACACATACTTGTATCTATATCGGATTTTTGATATAATCATTTTGCATTTCCAGCAGACATTCTTCATGAAATCAAAGCGATATTGTCTCACCTGTCAAAGGAGGCCATAAAAATGGTAGATTACAGCATCCAGAATAAAAAAGCCTGGGAATACGACGCCTATGATTTTTGGGTAAAACATTCCGGGACACCGGCGGAAAGAGCGAAGAAAGACCTGGAAAATCCAATCGGAATGCTAAGAAAGTACGCTGACTATTTCGATACCTATCAGGGCATCCGGGTGGCGAACATCTGCGGTTCCTGTGGGCAGAAAGCCGTCCCCCTGGCAGTGCTGGGCGCGGATGTCACCGTTTTCGACATCTCGGAGGACAATAAGAGATATGCCATGGAAGTAGCGGAAGCCGCCCATGTCACCATGGATTTCCAGGTATGTGATGTGCTGGAAATCGACATGGAGAAATATGGCGGCTGTTTCGATGTGGTTTTCATGGAGGGCGGCATTCTGCATTATTTCCATGATATCGATGCGTTCATGCACATCATGTACTCTCTGCTGAAAGAGAATGGCCGAATGATATGCAGCGACTTCCATCCTTTTGCCAAGATATCAGATATCCTGAAGCTGGAACAGCCCGCCATGAGCTACTTCTCAACGGACGTCTTCGAGGGAGAGATGGCCCATGCCCGCTTTTATGAGGAAGCTGTCAGGGCGCAGATGCCCAAGTGCAGTTACCGGAAATATACCATCAGCGAGATCATCAATTCCGTCATAGACAGCGGATTCGTCCTGAGGAAATTCGATGAGCATCCCGCCTGGACGAACGACAGAGTGCCGGGGGAGTTCACCCTCATAGCGGACAGGAAGAAATAGAATAAAAGTGAAGCGAGAGCATACGATGAACGCTGTTTTTTCTGAAAATACTTTGGACTTGTCGGAAAATAACTGATGCAACTTGTTTAGGAGAAAGCCCAGAAATACAACGAAAACAGCTATAAACTCGCATCAGTTATTTGTAGACAATTCCTTATTATGAATACCTGGTCAAAGGCAATCTTCTGGAAGCAATCAACTATCTGAAGCAGTTCCCGGAACAGGCCAAACGCTGCCATCGGTTCCTGGAAGTCTTTGAGAGGGAACAATATAATACATACGAACCGGATGCCTGGATTCATGGCGTATTGCTCATCTATCAGAAATATTACAGAGATGTCTTCTATCTCTGCATCGACAGGGAAACCGCTGCCGCCAGACTACAGGCTAGACTGGCTGATTTCCTGGGCATTGATGACACAGGCCTGGAACTGTGCGGCCTGGAACTGTGCGACCTGGAGCAGAATCAGCTGGCCGAAGCCTTTCAGCGCAAAGCTATCTCTTCTTAGAAGCTGGCGGAAAATAACTGCTGAGGCTTCTGTCGGAAAAGCCTTGAAACACAGGGAAAACGGCTTTCAGCCCGCAGCAGTTATCTGTATACAATTCCTTGCCCTTAGTGCGCCCCTTTCAGAATCCGAACCAGGGCGTCCGCCATGCCCACATTGTAACCGGCATCGGAGTAGATGCAGTCATATCCGCCCTCCAGTACCAGCGCCAGCGGAAGCTTTCCGGCTGGCCTTCCGATTTTTTCACACAGCGCCCTGTACTCCTCTCCGAAACCATCCCGAAGCACCTCTGCGTCAGGCAGCGCTTTCCGGACTTTACATAAAGTAGTGTCGCTTGCGTAATCCGCCCCCTGTCTTACTACGAAACAGATTGGCGCGGCCAGCTGGTTACAGGTCTCCGCCATTCCCAGCATCTCGTTCAGCACATGCTCCGTGGGCTCCTTCGCCAGTTCCAGCCACAGGAAAAGGGAACGGCCCTTGCCGCCCGCCGCGGACAGCAGTCTCTCCTCCCCGCTGTCTGTGTACAGGGCATACTCTCCCAGGGCTATCTTAGGCTGAGCCGGTTCCTCCGGAATCTCCCGCAAGGCAAGCGTTACTTTCTTCTCCTGGCCCGCTTCCAGCCGGAAGTCATAAATCCTGGCAAACTGGTCTCCGTCTTTGCTGCGGTTGGTGGTGATGATTCGGTACATCCCCGTTTCCAGTTGCAGCGCCATCTCCGTCTCGCCCTCTTTGGGCCTGAGGAACACCGGCTTATTCTGCCCGTCCTCCAGCCTGGACAGGGAAAAATGGCCCCTGTCTTTCAGCGTAAGTCCGTCTTCCGTCTGTAGGATCAATGTCCCCTGGTCTGCCGCTTCCTGTTCCGTCACCGGAATGAACTTTCCTCCGGCGTAATACTCCACCCTCCTGTCCATGGGGTTCATCCTGGCGGGAATCCCCAGGGCGCGGTAAATCTGGACGCACAGCACGTCCCTGGAAATCTCGCTTCCGAGCCCTCCGGTCAGGCAGCCTGTGGGCGTGTTGATCAGGTTGGCATATTCCTGTTCCGGCAGATACCGAACCAATCCCTCCAGCACCTCCCGCAGACATTTAGGATTCTGTCGAATCTGCGCTCTCATCTCTTCGTTCAGGGCATCCAGCAGAGCCGCCCTACAGGCCTTCGGCCGCTCAAACAGCACACAGGGATTGACCAGGCTGGAAAAGAAGATGTCCTCGGGAATGTCCGCCGCATAGGGGGAAGCATAACAGCAGCACTCCGCCAGCACCTCCGCCCTGATGTCCCAGCAGTCATTGGGCTTCAAGGTCTTCAGGGCTTCCAGCTTCCACTTTTCACTGCCGTACCTGTCCGCAAGCTCCATTGCCCTCCCGGCAAAATCCCATTCCAGGAAACGGACGATTTCCGTCATATTCCCCCGGGCCTGGTGCAGAATCTTGTCCACAAGCTCCCTGTCCTCCCCGTGGAACCTCTTCAGGACGCGCTCCGCCTCCGGCTTCCGGTAAAATCGCTCCATCCGCTTCTGTCTGATTTTGGTCGCTTCCGCCAGCCTGGGGTTTTCCTCTGCCGGCTGATCCGCGGTGCTTTCAGCGGCTGCGTCCGGCCGGTTTTCCGGGTTGTCCGTGTCCTTCACCGGCGCTTTCGGCGCGTGGAAATCCACATCCCGCCACTGCTCCAGTCCGGGCATTTCCTTCCTTATGATGACGGTACACTCCCGCTTTCTGCCGTCCCCTGTGGAAATCCCTTTCTCGTTGCCGCTTCCCGCGGCGCCTTTCTCCGCGGCAGCATCCTCTGCCAGGCCTTTCCCGGCGGCATTTTCCTCTTCGGCTGCCGTCACGGCAGCGCCACTTTTGCTTACGGATTTGTCTTCCAGCAAAGAGACCTGGCACTCGCCGTAGCAGACCTCCCCCTGACCGTCTTTTCCGTAGGCGGACACCCACAAATCCCCCCGGCCGGTTTCCAGCTTCACGCTTCCGAAGGCTCCCCCGTCCTTCTCGCCGCCGGTGGTCAGCGCGGCAATCCTCCCGATTCTGGCAAAATTCAGCAGACTGAACTCCACCCTGGCCCCCGGGACGGGATTGCCCTGTTCGTCATTGACCCGTACGGTCAGTTCCACGGTATCCGCATACAGTCTCAGCTGGTTGACCTTGGGGGACATATCCGGGCTTTCCGTGGTGGCTTCCAGCGCCTTGTCCTTGCTGAACCACTGGGAATAAATCAGCATGGCCCGGGAACAGGGTTCCACGAACCATCCCCGATCCAGGGCATCCTCCGGTTCACAGGCCCCCAGGAAGTGCCACTTTCCGTCACACCAGGCTTCCACCCAGGCATGGTTGCTGTCGCAGTGAGACCAATAGGGGGAGACCACCTCCCTGGCCGGTATGCCGATGCTGCGCAGGGCAGTGATGCAGAAGGGGGCCTCCTCCCCGCAGCGGCCCTCCGCAGTGCCGTACATGGTCATGGGGCTCTGGGTGCGCATATAGTTGGGCTGATAGGTGGCCTTCTCCAGGCACCAGTAGTTGGCTTCCACCGCCGCCCCGTACATGTCAAGGCCCTCAGTCCGCTCTGCCAGCCTGTCATAGAAGAATCTCCTGGCATCTGACATGTCCTCGTTGTGAATCCTGTGGTGCAGCACATAATTGGCGAAGATCTTCTCCGGCACCTTTCCGGCAAAAGGCCCCTCCCTCCACAGGAACGCCCCATGTTTCGCATAGGCCAGATACATCGCCGCCGGATAATCCAGCACATCGCTCAGGGGCATGGCGCTGTACAGGAACCGGAGCGCCTGTGCTACATCGCTGTCGCACTCCTCCAGCGCCCCGCCGATTTCTGCCAGCTTCTGCCGAAGGAGCGCCGCGCTGTGGCGGTAAAGCCCCCTCTCGCCCTCAGGGAGCTGCCCCGCCTTCTCCTCCAGTTTCTCCGCCCTGTGCTCCAGAAGCGCCGTCAGATTGTGAAAATATTGTGTGATTTCATTACCATACTCTTGTGAAAACATTTCGTCCTCCTTTACGGTCAGTCCATTGACCTAATGTGCAGTCACCCCGAACAGTCTGCTCAGCTGCCGGATGTTCGATGCATCGGGCAGTGCGGAGCCCGTTTCCCTTAGTTAAAGAAACCACACCAGCAGCCCACGCTGATACTACTTGCTTACTACTTGCTATTATAAAAGGAAAGAACTGAAAAAGGAAGCAGAAAAAAAGATGGAAAAGAGAACGGGAGAAAATCGGCAGGATAGCCGCAGAGCAGTTTGTCAAGGGGAACGTGGAATAAATTGGCGCACCGCGCCGCCCTTTTTATGCCGCGAAAGCCCCTTTACAAACGGTAGACTGCCAGAACATAATGGGGCAAGGGGGATTGATAAATGCACTTCTTATCAATTCCCCTTAACTGTGCCCTTTTTAAACTGGAATATAGCGTAAATCTAACGGGCAGCCGATAAAATAAAAAACGACATATGAAATTCAATTCACATATCGCTTTCTGTTTCTTTATTATTATATCTTTCTTTCCCGTCTTTTTGATGTGTTATGATATCCTCTATATTACAGTCAAGAATATAGCAGAGCCTATCCAGCGTATACAAATTTACATACAGATTATGCCTAAGCCTGTGAAGTAAAGATTTGGAAAAATGATAATCTTTATATAGTTTATATTGGGTGATGCCCTTTTCCTGCATCGTTCCCCACAATTTATCATAATTTATCATGTTATTTTTCCTTTTATCCTTGCATTATTAGTATTGTATGTCTATAATTCTTTTATAAACAGGTTCTTATCGTAGACCATACATATATGAGAGGAACAAGGAAATTATGATGATATCAAAAGTCTTTTTTCAACTTGCGAAAACAGAAAAACTATTTGTATCGCATTTTTTCAGTGATGCAAACAGTTTTTCGTCACTTGCCAGAATGTGGATTCGTTCCAAAATTGAGCGAGCCGCAGCGAGCATGTTTCAATTTTGGCGACAGAAACCTAGAGCCGCACCACTGAAACCTATTTTTACTTGTTTAAATTTATACTGATTGTAAGTCAAATTTAATCGTGTTAGTATAAGAGAAGCTAAATTTAAGGAGTGTGACTACATATGAAAAACAAAATCATTGCTATCATTTTATCATCACTATTAGTTGTGAGTATTGGCTTCAATATCTACCAATTTAATAGTAACAATTCATTAAATGAATCTGTAGCTACTCTACGGAATGAATTAGATTCTTTAAAATCGGATATGGATTCTTTAAATAATACGGCAGCAGAAAAAGATACAGAGATTGCAGATTTATCCGCAACTATCACCGAATTGAATGCTGCCATAGAATCATACAAAACTGATATATCAAATAAGGATAAAGAAATAGAGGAACTACAAGCAGAGATAGAAACATTGAAGCAGAACGCAGAGACCAAGCCCCAACCCCAATCCACTGGAGGCACCGGTAGTTCCGGTGGTACTACTACCCAACAGCCTAGTGGTGAAGGCCAACCCTCTAGCGGCGGCTCCGACGGAGGCAACGGTGGCTCCGGTGGTTCCGGTGGAGGCAACGGTGGCTCCGGTGGAGGCCAACCATCTGGAGGTGAAGACAGTGTAGGTTTCGATGACCCAAATGGAATGTTCTCAGACCTTCCAGAAGTAGGTGCTGGTGGCCTAGAAGATTCTGGATATCAATGGGATATAGAATAAACAATTAAGCAACAAACAAGTTTCAACAAGGTTGGTATTAAATCAGCCTTGTTGAAACACTTACACACATAAGTGTATCAAATCGTTGAAATACATGTATATACATCAACAAAAAAACATTAGCACTAATAAGTGTATCAATAACATAAATAGTAAGAAAGGATATTATGGACTTAAATAATATAACAGTTGAGCAACAAATTATAATTGGGTGCTATTTCAGTAGTACCCAATTATAGATTTTAAAGGAGAGTATAAAGAAACAAAAAACTAAAAATGAATTAACATTTAAAAAATTTTCTGATATAATGCAAAAAACATTAGGAGGTTTTCTATGAATATAAAATTTACCACTAATATCTGCGAACTACTGGAACAAGAATATCTTTCCAGTATAAAGAATCTTTCATTATCAGAATTATCTGCTACATATGGACAACCACTTAATAATCTTACAGATTTGTTGGATTTAACGAATATGCTGTATGATAAGGGAATAAAAGATTTATTCCAAAAAGATGAATTTTTGAATATTCCAATCATGGCACATTATTCTTATGATATGAAAGATTCATTTATAATAGGAAACGGTTCACCATGTGAGGAATTTATTCCTCCATATCGTGCTATATCCATTGATAGGGAAAGAAATCAGTGCCATTTATCTTTCCACGCATTAACACCAGAGTATGAAGTTAAAGACAGCGAGTATAAAATAGTCAAAGACCTTTTGCCATTGATTAAAGATATGATTATATAAAACCAATTAAATAATGATTACTTAGAACTAAAAAGATTGCCGCCCTAGGGCGAGAAGCAGAGCAACGGAGTGAAGCGGAGCGGAACGAAGTGCGGAGCGGAACGAGCCGCAGCGGCAATCCAGAGCGGAGCGACTTAGGGGAGGACTGCGAGTATTACCAGTCCTCCTTATATTTTTGTATCTATACCCCCTCCCTCCCCCATCTATCAACCTTTCTGCCAGATACACCTAGCCCCCATATCCTGTATCTGTATTCCCTAATTGTATCCCAAACAGCAAATTGCACAAAATTCTATCGTATGAAATGTGCTAAATTGTTTCTTTTGACAAAAATCAATTTTTTTCTATTCAGCTATTAAGTAGCTTTTTTGCTATGCATTATGTTTGCTTAATATGCGTATTTCCAGACGGTTATATACATATATCCAAATATCTATATGCGTGTCTACTCTCTTGTCAAAATCCCAAAATATGCCAAAACCCGATATATATAGTGTAAAGGACAAGCGCAACCTTTACAAAAAAAAGAAAGGAGAAGAAAAGTTCCATGGATAAAAGTATACTTTCTTTTCCAGTAAAAATCAATGGGAAATCAAATTTCCAAAGCAACTGTCAACGAAGCAATGGAGGGGTATTTTGCAACCCTCAAATTAGAACACATCAAATCAGAATATGATGTGATTACAAAAGAACTTTCCAGATTGAACAGCTTAGATAAATTATTAGAATCCACAGACCGGAAAAGAAAAAATGTTCCCATGCTAAAGGAAATGCAGGAAACATTAAAGCAGAAATACAATGACTTGTATCCAGTAGCAGAAAAATGGCTTGGCTATTCTTTTAATAGCAAGCCAGAAAAGCACAAAGCCCTGTTGGTGTATTATAAGGATATCAAGGGGAACAACTTGCAAGATATAATCAATCGTTTGTATCCTCCAGCGATTATCTTTAGTGCAAAGAAAAAAAAGGAGGGTGTACTTGTTCCCCTCTATCTTGCGAGCAATTTACGGCAAGAGATGCATACTGCATGGAAAGGGCAAATTGAGGGCAGATAAAAGCCCAACAAGAAAAGGGTATCCCCGCAACGGATACCCTATTTTTTCATCAAAAAATGAATTTTCCTTTTCTAAAATATATTTAGGAGGTGCAAAAGAAAGGAGAAACAGCATGAAATTGAAGAATTTAAGATTGACGTTGGCAAACGTCAACACAACAACGAGCCGCAAGGATATGGAGGTTGTAGAAACCTCTGTGAACCGTGTCCGCCTTGATGATGGCACATGGGGAAAGGATATTGATTCCTATAGTTTGCACTGCTGTGCAAATCATGGGGATATCATCAAAATCAAGGTAGGAAAGGAACATGCAGCAAAAGTCACCGCCCTAAACGATGCCCTTTCAGATGATGTGACAGTAACTGTTACATTTTCTGGGCTTAAGCTAAAGGCTTATGCCATGAAAGGAAACAACAGTGACTATCCAATTAGTGGAGTTTCCGGCTCTGCATCGGACTTTGAATATAAAGTCCAAAACGAAGTAGATTTTTAAGCAACCATTAACCCAATGATGGGGGATACCGCACCTCCCTCCCCCATCATTATAAAAGAAAGGAAAACGATATGAAAAACGATGCAAAAAAATTAACTAAAGATAAAATAGAGTATCTGCATATTCTACATGCAGGCTGGCGTACAGCTTCGTACTATTCCAGATTGTTCGGGATGGATGCCGGAGACGAACCAGCAGAAATGCAAACATACCTTTTAGAACGGGAGGGAATCACTTTTGTACGGTTCAAATTCCCGTCATGCGATGCCCCCACGGGCAAGGAGTACAGCTTCGGGGAAATAAAGGAGATTATGCAGCAGCATCTTCAATACAGCATCCTCCCCAGCGACAAGATACTCCGTCCATATATGGGCGGCTCTACAATTTATGATATTGTAGAACCTCTGTATATAGACAGGGTAGAGGAATCCAAAGGCATATGGCGCATTGACATTGTATATGTTGATAACCCACTAGCCTATAAATATGTAGCAGAAAATAAAGGAGGGTATTTATTATGAACATGAATGTCTTAAAAATCTATCTACAAAAGATAAAAGAGTTATCAGCACCCTTTTACCAGTCAATGGCTGATAAGTGCAGACAGGCACACCAGAAATATCTGGAAAAAGAGAAAATAAGAATCCAAACGGAACGTGAATCAAAGATTCTTATGAATCAAAAAAAGTTACGGGAGGAATTGTTTGATGTGTTCAGCACATCAAGCTATCCAAAATTGATACCGATACGGACATTACAAAATATCCGCCTCGCATCATATGAGATACAAAATGGGAAAGTTCTTTACTATTTTACAATAGATAAAGAGCAATGCGAAAAAATTGCGCTGACTATATGTAATTCCATATGTGAGGATATGGGCAAGGATATTTTTACATACAGCCAGTATCTGATGGAGAGGTATTTTCCAGAGGAACTGTTGATGATGTATCCCAACTTGTGGTATGGGGTACAGGTCTTAAAGGTGACAGACCAAGAGACCAACGTAAAATTAACAGTGGTTTCCAACAGACCGTTATAGCAAGGGGAAAGCACCTTTTTACAGGTGCTTTTTTCTTATCAGTCAAAGGGCATTTCCTCCTGCCTGTATCCCTCCGCTTCATCAAATGGTGTCTCTGCCCCATCCGGCAGCGGCTGGAATCCCTCGCCCCTGTGCATATAATCATCCACGGATTTATATTCTATTATATTATCTTTCGTGATATGATGGTATACCCTTTGTATGCGCCGCAGGAACGCCCGCCATGTAGCCGCTGAATCTTCCTGCACATTGGGGTACTGTTCCTCGAGTGGGATATTGCTGATAAAGACCACCTTTGTAAAACAGGCTACCTTGTCCGCATATCTGGCTCGCAAGCTGCAATTCGGGTAGCCCTCGCACCATGTAAGAATCTCCGATATCAATAACTGGCTGCGGTATTCCTCAAATATCACCACATCCTGCCCCCTGTACCCATCCCATACTGCATTGCCATTATAATTTGTGATTCGGTATACATTTTCATATCCGTACTTTTCCATATATGTGCGGCTCTTGTTAGTATTCGTTTCACCGAACACATATATACATTCAATGTCACGCCACTTTGATTTAAACTCCTCCTCCCTTAAGGACTGCCTTGTCCTTTCTATATGATTAAGATATTTCATATAGTCGGGGTTCTGCCGCAGTATTTCAGAATTGGAAAGTCCGTTCTCTATCATATCGAATAGGATGGATAGGTCGCTGCGCTTTCCTTTATGCCCTTTCGGCAGTTCCCCCCACTCTTCAAAAGTATCTGCAAGGTTGGTCTCTTTCTTTTCGGTATCTTCCCACTTCCCCTCTTTCCTTATGTAGTTCCGGTTATCCGCTGGCGTACCCTGTGCTTTCTCAATATGCGCAGCCGGAAATTTATTTTTCAATGTAGAAAATTTTATGGGATTCCTTGTCTTGATGTAGATATGGGTATGTTCTGTGCCCTGTTCCCCTACCTCATCACACATGCACCAATAGACCATTGACGGGATGGCTTTTAAAACTTCCTTAATCTTATCATGCCCCATATCCTTATCTTTCGGGTTGTTAATGGTAATCTGCCAGCCCCTAGCCTGTCTGTCCTTGTCTCCGCCCAATATTGCACCCTCCTTTAAGGTTTTATTTTTATCGTACATTCCGAAAAATCATCAAATAATAGGATTCTGTGATTTAAGATTTTCTTATCATCCAATGGAGGGGGATGGTTATAAAACAAAAGAAAGCAAAAATTTCAAGGAGGGAAACAGCATGATTATATCACACGGGAAAAAACTTTCAGCTATAGAGGTAGGAACGGCTGGACTATCCCACGATGGGAGCAGCACATTGCTATGCAATGGCGCAGTAAAGAGGAAACCATATAGATTTTCTAGGATTGTCCTTCATGTGCTGATAGGACAAAGTATACTCACGCTCCATGTGGATGATTTATCGCCAGAGGTCGAGGAGCGTTATAAAGAGCTTCGCAGACGGTTGCGTGAGCAGCATATAGTTCCTATCCATGTGCCGAGTATATTGATATCAGCATACAGCCATGAAACTTTGCATGGCTTAAAATTAAGCTGTGATTCATTCCAGCTTATATCTGATAAAGAAGCATAAAGCAACAAAGGGATTCCCTACCAAAGATATCCGTAAACATACAGCAGCACCCTTTGGAATCCCAGTCTTAAAAGATTGGGAGGATTTTATGGAACAGAAACCGACTCCCCATGATGGACAATATTTCATCATGGGAAACAACAAAATAATCATAAGTGAGCATTTTCGGCAGGATGGAAAACCGTTAATATCCATTCTGGAAAAGGTGATTCTGGATGCCGGAAAAATGCCCGAAAGCCGCATAAATACAGCATAAATCATTGAAAAAAAGCCCATCCTGTGCTATACTATAACTAAGCAAGTGGTATAGAAATCAGCATGGGCTTCTCAATTAAAGGAGGATAAAAAACATGAAGCCCACCACATACAACACTGGATTATATGAAAGATTGTCCTGCGACGATGGATTAGAGGGCGAGAGCAACAGTATAGCCACCCAGCGCATGATGCTCCGTAAATATGCAGAACAAAACCATTTCAATATTGTAGATGAATATATTGACGATGGATTCAGCGGCACAAATTTTGAAAGACCTAGCTTCAAGCGCATGATATCGGACATTGAAAACGGAAAAATAAATTGTGTGATTACAAAAGACCTTTCCCGTTTAGGCAGGAACTATTTACAAGTGGGAATGTATACAGAAATGTTTTTCCCACAGAAAAACGTCCGTTTCATCGCTATTGATAATAACGTGGATAGTGAGAACCAACAGAGCAGTGAATTTGCACCATTCCTTAATATCATCAATGAATGGTACGCAAGAGATATCTCACGCAAGGTCAAACATGCTTTCCGTACAAGGAATGAAGCTGGCGCACACTATGGCGCATATGCCCCACTTGGCTATATCAAAAACCCCGACAAAAAAGGGCATCTTCTGATTGATACCGAAACAAGGTGGATTGTTGAGAAGATTTTTGGCCTTGCTGTTCAAGGACGGGGGGCAGCCAGTATCACCCGGATTCTGACAGAGGAAAAAGTACCCACTCCCGGATGGCTCAATTATCAACGCTATGGCACGTTTGCAAACCACTTTGCAGATGCGCCGCCGGAAAAAGCCTACGCATGGACTATTGCCATAGTCAAGGAAATCTTGAAATCAGAAACCTACATAGGTAACAGCGTACACAACAAGCAGACCAACATTTCATTTAAGGATAAACGTAAAGTGAGAAAATCCGAAAGTGAATGGTGGAGGGTGGAAAACACACATGAAGCCATAATCTCAAAAGAGGACTTCCAGACAGTGCAAGGGATGATAGCAAGCCGCCGCAGGAAACAAAAGGACGGAACAACACAGATTTTCTCTGGTCTGGTAAAATGCGCTGACTGTGGCTGGTCTCTCGCCTATGGGGTGAACAGGCAGAACAAAAACCCTTATGCACATTATCATTGCAGCAAATACGGGCAGGGGTTGCGCCAATGCTCCATGCACTATATCCGTTATGATGTCCTTTACAGTTATATCCTTTCCCGTCTGCAATACTGGTTCAATGAGGTACAGCAGAATGAAAGCCAGCTTTTGGAAAGGCTCTTGAAAAGCAGTGACAGTGAGCGCAGTTCAGCAAGAAAGAAAGCTGCATCCGAATTGAAAAAAGCCCAGAAAAGACAGGCAGAAATAGACGCATTGTTCAGCCGTATGTATGAGGACAGAGTAACGGGCAGAATCACGGAACGCAATTTCTCCATGCTGTCGGACAAGTACCAGACTGAACAGGAAACGCTGGCACAGGCTATAGATTCCTTACAGCAGCAGCTAGCACAGGATATACAGGAATCGGCAGACGCTGAAAAATGGATTGCACTCATAAAGCAGTACAAAGCCCCCACGGAACTGACCGCCGAACTGCTGAACGCACTCATTGAAAAAATCCTAGTCCATGAAGCATCCAAAGATGAAAACGGAAACAGGGTACAGAAAGTAGAAATTTTTTACCGCTTCATTGGCAAGATTGATTGAAACACTTAAATATCCCTGTGACAACAGCCACAGGGAAACACTTCTAAAACAATATCTTTAACTATGTGACACTCCCACTTCCCAGCGGGAGACGGCCTGGCGGGACACACCCAGCTTCTCGGCCAGATTCTCCTGGGACATGCCTTGCTGCTTTCTCAGATCCAGAATTTTTTCCGATAATGTCATCACAAAATCCTCCCTTCGTTGGCCTTATCATACACGAATTTCAGTTGCAATGCCACCACAGGGACTTTACAATGACGCAACAAGACTTTACATGGCTTGATTTGCGGCTTTTAACCTCACCCGCACCGTCCAAAACTCCGTGGGTTATCCTGAAGGCTATCCGAACACTTTCCCCAGCCGCTCGTCCTCCCGGAGAATCTTCTTGGCCAGTTCCCGGTACTTCTCCTCATGGAGATAGGTGTGGCGGAAAGGCTTCACGGAGGGTGCAAGGTCGATGGCGCGCTCGTAGTCTTCCCGATTCAGGCCCAGAGACGCCACATGCTCCCAGAACCCCGTGTCCGTGAAGATAGTGTCCACCCTCTTGTACCGATGGTCCTGCACTCTGCTCATCAGATAGGTGGCAATCCCCACCTGGATGCCGTGGAGCCCCGGCTGCTCCAGCAGCTTGTCCAGGGCGTGGGATATCAGGTGCTCGCTGCCGCTGGTGGGCGCGCTGCTGCCCGCGATCTCGTTGGCGATTCCGCTCATGGCCAGGGAGTCCAGGAGCTCTCTCAGGAACAGCTCCTCCTGTATGCTCTGAAAAGGTGTGCGGACGAAACTGTTCACCGCTTTCTTGGCAATCATCACCGCGAAATCGTTCATCACCGTGTATCCGCCCCTGTCCTCATAGGCCCAGTCGTAGAGGGCCGTTATCTTGGAGACCATATCGCCGATGCCGGAATAGAGATATTTCACCGGGGCGCTTTTTATGACATCCGTGTCAGCTACGATGCCATAGGCCATACGGGCCGGTACGGAAGTCCGTCTGCCGTCCACGGTCAGGGACGCGCTGGCGGAGGAAAAGCCGTCGCTGGAAGCCGAAGTGGGCACGCTCAGGAAGGGGAGCTTGCGCAGATAGGCCGCGTACTTGGCCGCGTCGATGACCTTTCCCCCGCCCAGCCCCACGATGACCTGGGCCTTGGCATCGATGGAAAAAGCCAGCTCCACGATGTCCTCAATCCTGACGGAGTCCAGCTCCCGGTACTCCAGCACCTCGATGCCGGATTCTTTCAGCGAATCCATGACCTTGACGCCGAACATCTCCACCAGGCCGTTCCCGAAATAGATTACGGCCTTTTTCATGCCGCCGGCCCTGATGTACTCTCCCAGATTTTCCAATGCCCCTTTCCCTACCTTTAATATAGTAGGAATCGCGATATGACTTCCGTTCATCTTCCTGTCTCCCTTCTTTTTAGGAATTGTCGGAAAATAACTGCTGCAATTGCTTCAGGCAAAAGCCCGGAAATACAATAAAAATTGCCATAAACTTGCAGCAGTTATTTGTAGACAATTCCTTAGCGATGGGCCGTCTCATCGGCATATCGCTCCCGCTGGCCGCTATTCTTCTTATGGCCATCCGACCGTTTTCTAGCATGAATATGGTCACTATTACCATACTTCATGAGCTGTCTTCTGTCAAGAAATTCTAATCCGAAAGGCATATCGCCATATACGGCGGAATACAGATGATATCATCCCTTATCATGAAATTACGTGGATGAATGATATAGCATTCGCCTATTCTGTTTCTATACTTCTCACGAAACCGCAACAGCGACGTCGTACTGTATCTGTCTCCAGATTTTACCTCCACCGGATATATCTTATATTTCAGCTTGCTGTTAATTACCACTGCGACAGCTATGAGAGAACCTGATACAGGCAAAGACTACACGGCTTTTCGGAACATTGCATTTTTCAATAACTGGTCTGGTAAAAAAGTTTTATTCTGGCACTTTTTCCCATGCCACTTTTCCGTTACACTGTCAATCATACAAAAGAGAGCTCTCTGACAGGAACACCCATCAAAACAAAAACCGGGAGCAGCCTTTCCCGCGGGAAACGATGCCCCCCAACATACAGGAGGATCGGAACATGAACAGGAACCAAAAACAGGAAAAAAAGAAAAGCTACGGCCTGTTGATCGTGGGCGCCGTGCTGTTGATCGCAGGCCTCATCTTCACAGTGTACGCGTACCATACCGGCTATCAGGAATCCACCGTTATGGGAGCGCAGCTCTCCGAAGCCAAAGCACAGGCAAGCGCCGTGAAAGAGGGCTCTGCGGAAGGCGACCTGGAGGCCCTGAACGCGGAGATCAGCAGACTGTCCGACGAGAAACTGTCGCTGGAGCGTCCCTATTCCTACGGTCTGACGTTGGTCTTCTTCGCCATTCTGCTGACCGCAAAGGGCATCTACAATGCGTTGGCGGGCACAGACAGCTCCGGGAAAGCCGACGTGAAGCGCCTGGCCCAGGCCGGGCTCCTGGCGGCGCTGTGCTACATCGGCTTCGCTTTCTTCAAAATCGACATCCCTGTAGGGCCTGAGAAGACCGCATTCCACTTCGGCAATGTGTTCTGCGTGCTGGCGGCGCTGCTGCTGGGCGGCTACTGGGGCGGCCTTGCGGGGGCTGTGGGCATGACCATCGGCGACCTGACCACCTCCTATGTGACCAGCGCGCCCAAGACCTTCTTCCTGAAGCTCTGCATCGGCCTGATCACAGGCCTGGTGGCCCATAGAATCTTCCATGTCAGCGATGCCCGGGAGCCGAAGAAAGTCGCTGTCGCCACCGTCGCCGCCAGCTTCTGCGGCATGGCCTTCAACGTGGTGGCAGACCCCGTGGTAGGCTATTTCTACAAGACCTACCTGTTGGGAGTGCCCCAGGACATCTCCGCGGCGCTGGCCAAAATCGCCACCCTCACCACCGGCGTGAACGCAGTGGTGGCAGTGATTGCCGCATCCGTCTTCTATCTGGCCATGCGGCCCGCTTTGAAAAAATCCGGGCTGTTCGTAGAACTGTAAAACCCCAGAGGGACATCCGGGCTTATGGGAAAGAAGAGCCTGGATGTCCCTGTCTTCCTTCTCCTTTTCGGAATTGTACATCCATGAAAAAACCGTTAAATGCACATTGCAAGCAGCCGACAAATATTTTATAATCAAAATATAAATCGCTGTTCGAGGAGGTACTATGGAACAAGCAACTACTTACACAGAAAGGAACCCTGACAGATGCCATTCGAAAACAGCTCCAAAAAACCGAACCTGATCTACATATTCGCCGACCAGCTCCGCTATTCCAGCCTGGGCTACGCCGGGGACACGAATGCGCTGACCCCGAACATCGATGCCTGGAGCAGAGAGTGCACCGACCTGTGCCAGACCGTGTCCGGCCACCCGGTCTGCGCCCCGTACAGGGCTTCGCTGCTCACCGGCAAATACACCACCAGCACAGGCATGGTGATCAACGAGATCCGCATGAACACCCACCACCACACTTTCGCGGACGTGCTGAACGAAAACGGATACGAGACCGCCTATATCGGCAAATGGCATATGTACGCCGCCGAACTGGGGAATCACTACGACCCGAAGAACTCTTTCATCCCCAAAGGCAGGGACAGGCTGGGCTTCAACGACTATTTCGCCGGATACAATTTCCGGCACGAGTACCAGCCCGGCACCGCCTATTACCATCTGGACACGCCGGAGAAAATCTATTACGACAAATACGAGCCGGACGCCCAGACGGACATGGCCATCTCCCAGCTGCAGCGGCTGTCCAAAGGCCGTAAGCCTTTCGCCCTGTTCCTGTCCATCGGCACGCCCCACGACCCATGGGTGCCGGAAAACGTGCCCGCCGAATGCCTGGAGCGGTTCCGGGACAAGCGCTTCCGGCTCCCGCCCAACTATCTGCCCCACAACGACCCCCACGCCGATGACTGGGCGAAGCTCTCCCCCGCAGACCGGGAGTCTCTCCCCGACTGGATGCGGGTCTACTATGCCATGACGGCGAATCTGGACGACAATATGGGAAGGCTGTTCTCCGCCATCCGCAACATGGGCCTGGAAGAAGACTCTATTGTAGTCTTTACATCCGACCACGGAGAGCTCTTCGGAGCCCACGGAAGACGGGCCAAGAATATCTTCTATGAGGAAGCGGTGAGAGTCCCTTTCCTGATCCGATGGAAAGGCCGGCTGGCGGAAGGGGCTGCGAGGGATTTCGTCTTCAACACGGTGGACATCATGCCCAGCCTTCTGTCCCTGATGGGGCTGCCTGTGCCGAAAGAAGCAGAAGGGGAAAACCTGTCCGCCTGCATCAGGGGCGAAGCGGATACCGACAGAGGTGCCCTGATGATGTGCACCGGCCCCACCGCCGTCTTCGGAGACGGAAACGAATGGCGGGCTTACCGCACGAAACGGTACACCTATGCCATCTTCAAGGCCGACGGCCTGGAGCTCCTCTTCGACAACCAGGAGGATCCCTACCAGACCCACAACCTGGCAGAGGACGCTGCCCACGCACAGGTGGCCGCGAATCTGAAGACAAGAATGCTGGCGGAAATGGAGCGCATCGGGGATACTTTCGAAAACAATACCTATTATCAAGAGAACTGGGTGGAGAACCGCCTGATCAAAAGAACTGCAACGCTGCACTGATTTCTGCCATAAACCCTCATACAAAAAACGGCGGCCCCGCTGGCTGTAACCAGGCCACAAGGCCGCCGATGGCTCAAAATTCTATTTTCCGACAGTCCCTAATCCATGAACAGGATGGATATGTTACCCATGGAGCATTCCACCTCAATGTTTTTGGAGGCGCCGTTGTCTATCTTCTTCTCCTGGCCGAAACCGCTGAAGCTCATGCCCCCTATGTCAATATTGCCCATGGCTCCTTCCAGCTGATAGTTGAAATCATCTTCATTCCCCATCAGGTACAAAGCCACATATCCCATGGAGCATTCGATATCCGCCTTATGGGAGATGTCGCCATCCGCCTGAAAGCTCCCCATTCCGATCTCCGCCTCCAGCTCAACCACATCCATGTAGCCGAACACCACGGAGCCCGCGCCCACGGATACGTCCAGCTTCTCCACATCCGCATAGTTGATATCGATTTCCCCCGCTCCTACATCAAACGACGCCTTCTGCGCATACAGATTCCCGAGTCCCACGTATCCCGCGCCAAGGCTCACCTCCAGCTCATCAAACGCATAGTCCGCTGGCACGTACAGCGTAATGTAGCAGTCCCCTGTTTCCATCCAGTTATCCATAGATTTGCCCTCCGCTTTGACATGGAGCGTGTCCCCTTTCAGATAACTCTGGAATTTATGCGCATTCTCCGCCTCCAGGTACAGATATCTGTTTTCAGAAATGCTAAAATCCACCGTGCAGCCGCCCAAATCCAGCTCCAGCTTACGGATATTTTCCCCGGGGCAGAATCTTTCCACATCGCCCTTGGTAATCTCATATTCGTCAATGAATTCAATATTGCTTTCGTCCCAGTCCCACTGGCCGTAATCGATGGCATAATCTGTGCTGTCGCACAACTCATCTATCACACCCACATCTTCCTCGGCAAGAGGCGCAGAGGAGCTTCTGTCCCCCGCCCAGAAACGCCAGTTCCACCAGGCGCCCGGGTTCAAATGAATCTTCCCTCTGGTGACGTCCTCCACCACCTGCTCCATGGTAGTCCTTCCCGCCACTCTGCTTCCCACGAAAGCCAGCAATGACCCCAGGACAGCGAATATCAGCGCAGTGACCGCGCAGCCTTTCATGAACCTCTTCATCCTGTCTTTTCCCTCCTTCTAAGCCCCTTCCGATGACCGGAAAGCCGCTGAAAACACATGTCGCAATACCGCCTATGCATTGACGGCCCTTCTCCTTCTGCCGGTCACTGCCCGGAAGGCCCAGGCAATCCCCTTGCATATGGCAGGCGTGGCGATTCCGGCCATGGCCACGGTCAGCATCAGGAACAGAAGGCCGATGCATCCGCATATCAGGCCGCCTCCCACCATGGCCATTCCCACCCAGGGGCTGGCAAAGCAGCATATGATGCCCGTCACCACCAGCACTAGAAACATCAAAAGCAGCACCACAGTCGCTGCGCCAAAGCCGAAAATCATCCCGAACCATCCGGCCAGCGCCCCTAAAACCACCCCGAGAACTCCCACGACCACTCCCACCAGGACTGGAGAGGCGAATATCAGCACTGTCACCAGCAGCGCTATGGCCCAAACCGGCATTTTGCCCTTCGGGGATTTTTCGGGCATATCCTGAGTCCAACCGGCCGTATCATGGCTCCATCTGTAGTCATCTTCCCTCGCGGCAGAATCCTGGCCGCTGTTTCCATATGCGCCGAAGGCGCTCCATGTCTGCTGAGCGGAGCCCTTCTCGGAGCCGCTTCCGCTGTCCTGGCCGTAGCTTGCCTGGCCGGTTCCGCTTCCCTGGCCGCTGCCTGTCGCCGTGCTCCCGCCGCTCTGGCCGTAGGCTGCCGCAGCGCCTGCGCCTTCCTGGCTGCTGCCTGACAAGACATTTCCGGCATTCTGTCCGTCGGAACCGGCAACATTGCCGACGCTGTCTTGGCCAGTGCCCCCGTCGCCGTCCTGTTCTTCTTTTCCATATTCCATGAGCGCCCTGTCCGAAGCCTGGGCCTTCCGCACCGGTTTGTCTCCGTAACCGTTTCCCAGCAGATCCCGCTTTATGTTCTCCGCTACTCTGGCCGGGTTGCCCAGCGCTTCGATGACCTCCCGCTCATTTTCCTTTCCGGCGTCATCGAAGTAATCATTATAGTACTGAATTGCCTCCTCCCGCTCTGTGGGAGCAATGCTCTGGAGCAGGCTTTCAAGTTGATTCATAAAATCCGCTCTGTTCATTATCCTACCCTTCCCTCAAACAATCCTGTAATCTTGTCAGCGTATCGCCGCCATTCGCTCTCATATAGCTGCAACTGTGCCCAGCCTCTGCTGGTTACCTTATAATACCGTCTGTTCCTGCCCGCGCATTCCATGTCATAAATCTCCAGACATTCATCCTTCTGCAGCCTACGCAGCACAGGATATAGCGTGGACTCCGACAGCTCGATAACCTGCCGGACCTCCTGGGTGATTTTATACCCGTAGGTCCCCTCCGGCTCCTTGGACACCACAGCCAGCACGATAGCGTCCAAAAGCGCCGCACCCGTGTTGAATACCATCCAATTCGCTCCTTACCTTGTCGTGGAACCCTGGCGGCGTGCTATGTACTTTGTATCACGCAGCCTGTACCATGCACTTATGCTCTGCACATTGTACCCTGCACTCCGCGCCTTGTGCCCTGGCCCTTTCAGCCTGTACCCTGCACTCCGCGCCTTGTGCCCTGGCCCTTTCAGCCTGTTCCCTGCACTCCGCTCCTTGTGCCCTGGCCCTTTCAGCCTGTACCTGCACTCCGCGCCCTGCATCTTATACTCTGCACCTTGCCCATCCGCCTAAGTTCCAGCTACATCTTCCCGGCATGGCCTCTTAAATACGCCGCGCCCTCAGATGACATTATATTTCCGTACAATATTATATGCCGTATAATATTGGCTGATGTCTATACTATACGCCATATAATATCATATGTCAATATCTATTTCAAAAAATATGTAAAGTCAAACGCCCTCCTCAGCTCCCATATACAATTGCCCTCACAAAGGAATTGTCTACGTCAGTTTCATAGCAGTTTAGGAACTGTAGTCCTCGCAGAAAGAACTATCCACATTGCTCCACTGCCGCGATGCCAGGGTGCGGACTTATCCACCGGCAAACGACATTGTGGATAAACAGCATTGTGGATAACTATATGGAAGTAGTCCTGTCCATTGACTCTGCCAGTACCATTTTCTGGCTTTTTGAGGCCTATTTTGTGGATAACTTGATTCGAATGTCATTTTTTCACATTCCAGGTGCCAAAAAATCCACAAAATCCACAGAGTTATCCACATTTACACAAATGTCATTTTGTGGAAACCCTCTTGTCAGTTCCACCGTTTCCAGATGCCAATCCCCTTTTTCCGACCCAAAATCCCCTCCTACAACCACTCATTCCAGAACCGCTCCACCCGCTTCGCCACCGTATTGACTGTCACAGTCTCAAATTGTTCCCACTCCCTGGGGAACAGCCTGCGGTAGGAAGGCTGCAGGAAACGCTCGTCCAGCAGCGCCACGATGCCCACATCCTCCACCGTGCGGATCACCCGCCCCGCCGCCTGCAGGACTTTGTTCATGCCGGGATACCGATAGGCATAGCCGAAGCCGTCCTCCCCGTTCCTGTCGAAATATCCCTTCAGGATTTCCTTCTCCTGGCTCACCTGGGGCAGCCCCGTGCCCACAATCATGGCCCCTATCAGGCTGTCGTTCTTCAGGTCGATGCCCTCGCTGAAGATTCCGCCCAGGACGCAGAAGCCGATCAGGATGCCCTCTTCCCCGTCTGAGGGAGCATGGAAGCGGGCCAGAAATTCCTCCCGCTGCGCCTCCCCCATGGACTCGTCCTGAAGAAGGCACTCCCTGCCCTGGCCTCCATAGTTATCCACATACCTCTCATAGACAGTCCGCAGAAAAGCGTAGGAAGGGCAGAATACCATATAATTGCCGTGGCGGTTCTTCACGATTTTTTCAATATAATATGCAATCCTGCCGTACTCCTCCTCAGAGCGCCTGGTGTACTTGCTGGTCACGTCCCCCGCAATCAGCAGCGCCCTCCTGGAAGGATGGAACACGGACTGGGCATAGACCTCATAGTCCTCCGGATCCCCGCCCAACAGTTCCTTATAATATTGTATCGGCAGCAGCGTGGCGGAAAAAAGAATCGTGCTGCGGCCCTTCTCCATGCACTTCTTCAGATTCTCTTTGGGGTTCACGCACAGAAGCTTCAACAGGAAGCTGCCGTCCTCCGCCAACTGCGTGTACTTCACATAATTCTCGTCCAGCAGATCATACATGTCAAAAAAATGCCCCACCTCAAAATAGAAGTCCAGCAGCAGCTCCCGCACCGGCAGCTGCTCTTCCTCCTGTTCTGAAAAGTATTCCTCCAGAACCGACTGTAGTCCCATCAGCTTCTGCACGAAAGGCTCTATGCTGTCCACAAGGCGGCAGTCCTCGCACTCCCGCTTCAGGGCAAGCAGCTCCTTATTGCATTTCTCCAAATGATATATCAGTCTCTCGACATATCCCTGTTTCACCAGGACGCTCCTACGGGCCTGTGCGCTTTCCGCCCCGTCTTTTTGTGACATATCTGTCATATATCTGATCATTTCCATGTCGACTTGCCCGGAAACATCAGCCTTTTTCCCCTTTTTTCGTTTCTTCCCTTTTTCTGACACCGATGTCTTTTTTAGTTCCCGGAGCAATTCCAGGAACTGTTCCTTCCATAGGGAGGCGCTGTACATCTCTCTGCCCCGCTCCAGCAGATTATGGGCCTCGTCAATCAGAAAAATGTAATTCCCTGCGGACGTCTCCCCGAAAAACCGCTTCAGATAGATATGGGGATCGAAGAGATAGTTGTAATCACAGATAATCACATCCGCGAACAGGCTGGCATCCAGACACATCTCAAAGGGACATACCCCATGCTTCTCCGCGTAGGCCAGAATCCGCCCCCTGTCGAAGCCCTCCTCCGAGACCAGCAAGTCGAAGACAGCATCATTGACACGGTCATAATGCCCTCTGGCATAGGGGCAATGCTCCGGATTGCACTCCGTTTCCTCCATGGGGCAGATTTTCTCCTTGGCGGTGAGGATCACGCTTTTGACCCGCAGCCCTTTCTCCCGCAGAAGACGAATCGTGTCATCGGCTACGGTTCTGGTAATGGTCTTGGCCGTCAGGTAGAATATCTTGTCCCCCATCCCCTTTCCCATGGCCTGGATTGCCGGATAGATGGTGGATATGGTCTTGCCCACCCCCGTGGGCGCTTCCAGGAAAAGCTTCCTCTTGTGGTAGATGGTCCGGTAGACATTGACCACCAGCTCTTTCTGCCCCTCCCTGTACGGAAAGGGGAATTCCAGCCCTTCTATGGATTCCCGGCGGATTCCCCGCCATTTCCAGGAATAGTCCGCCCATTTCCGATAAGCGGCAACCAGTTCCCTGAACCATTTGGCCAGTTCCCCGAATCCGTATTCCTCATGGAAATAGCGGATCTCACCGGAAGGGATGTGGCAGTATGTCAGGCGCACTCCCACCTCGCCAAGCTCCCGCTGCAGCCCATAGATATAGGCATAGCATTTGGCCTGGGCGAGATGGAGCGGCCTGGGCCCCTTCATCCGGTGGATGTCGCGGTATGTGCCTTTGATCTCGTCGATGGTCACGCGGCCCTCCTGGCGGATGACGCCATCGGCCCGGCCTTCCACGGTCAGAGCGTAGCCTTCCGCCGGAAACGTGATTTTCAGCGGAACCTCCGCCTGATATTCGGCCCCCATTCTGCGCTGAATCATCCGGTGGATTCTGCCGCCCTCCTGCATGGCATTTTCAGGGGAAGCGTAATGCCGGTTGTCGATATCCCCGTGGCGCAGAATGAACTCCACCAGTCCCCGCACGCTGATGCGGACTTCCTCCTCCGGTACCTGCGGCTCCTCCCCCTGAATCTGCGGCTTCTCCTCCTGAATCTGCGGCTCCTCCCCCTGAATCTGCGGCTTCTCCTCCAATACTTGCGCATCGGGTGTCTGTAGCTGTGTCTTCCCGCCAATCATTTCCGGCCCGGCATCCGTCGCCTGATCCGGGCCCTTCATGTCCGATTCTTTTTGTCGATATTCCTGCTCTGTTCCCATCGATCTGGCCTCTCTGCTTTCTGTCTCCCGCGGATATTCGGTCTTTTGTGCGGGATGCTGTATTGTCAGTATTTTATACCACACACCAATAAAACTTGCCGCGAATCACGACCGCAGACCACCAGCAAGATACCTTTGCCTATTTTCCTACTGTAAATTCCGGCGGTCCGCGGCATAGCACAAAACTCCCTGCCGAGACAGGGAAATCCGTCTTGCACAGGGAGTCATTCTAATTATGGAATACATTTTCTTTCCTTTCCGGCACACAAGTCAGCTTGCGATAGCAAGCCTCCGCAGCAGTTCCTCGAATTCACTGTCGTGTCCCTCATAGGATACCTTCAAAGGCTTTCGAAAATCCAGCCCGTACACCCCCAGAAAGGATTTTGCATCAACAACGTATCTGTTATAGGAAATGTCAATGTCAAAATCACATCTGGAAGCCACGTTTACAAAATGCTGCACATCATTAGGAGTCAAACGAATTTCTCTAACCATTTCCATCCTTCCTTTCCATGTCCGGCTATCCGCCATCCATTTTCTTATATTTTCCTGGCATTTCTGCTACCCCACCATTATATCTTAAAAAGGTTAAATGTAAATAGTTTTTTTATCAAATATTGATAGGCAAAATATCAGCTAAACTCCACCATGTATTCGCGGAAGCGCAGCGGCAGCATGCCCTTCTGGAGCTTTCGGTTCTCCCGGCCTTCTACGGTTATGGTATGGCAGAACTGCCGGAAAAGTTCCTGGTACTGCCATTCCCTGTCCGAGTAGCGAAGTCCCTCCGGCCTGTCCGCCTCCTCCCCCCGAAGCAGATACCAGGGCTTCCCCGCCGGATGTATCCCGAACAGGTTCCTTATCTCGTCATATAGGACGAAGTTCTCAATGGGCAGCCTGTCGGCGAAATGGGGCATAAGGAAGACGATGACGTCGTTCTTCGGTCCTATCCTGGAGAACAGCATGCCGTCCGCCAGCTCCTGGAACCGCAGAAACTGCCGCTGATGGCCAACCTCCGTGGATACGCCCCTGGCCAGGGCGAAGGCTTTGTGGATATCTCTGTCCGCCAGGTTGTCGAATAGGTGGCCCGGTCGGCTCTTCCCCCGCAGCCCCTGTACTACCGTGCGGTAGACGGCCTGCGCCTTCTCCTCATCCTCCGAAGCCAGCGCCATAATCAGGCGCTCACAGTCGTCTCTGCCGAAGCGCCGCTCCAGTGTGCCCATGACCTTGCGGGTCCTGTCCTCATCTGCCGCCACAGGGACATCCTCCGCAAAGAGAATCGGATCCTCCGTCAGGCACAGCAAGGTGTCGTCATGGTTCCGTTTCTCTTCATATGCCCGGTAGATGGCGGTAAAAACGCTTTCCAGCGTATCCTCACATCTATATACAATCATGCGCTTCTCCTTCCTTCGGCCGCCCTGTACAGCAACCCTCAATGGCCTTGTCCGCTCCCCGGATATGGCTGTCCTTCTGTCGCGTCAACCGCCCAGCCCTGGCTTCCCTGTCCGCTCCCCGAATGCAGACAGCCAATGGGCAATCCCCGTCACAGCTGCCCCACCGCCGTCTGCTGCCGCTCAATCACCGTGACAGGGCGCGTGAATTCCGCATCGTCGAACAGAGACAGCTGCTTATAACTCATACCGTCGCTGCCGAACCGCACCCTGTCCTTCTCGCTGGTAAGATTCCGCACGATGTAATCCTCCTCTATCTTCACAGGGTACATCATCCTGCCGCTGCAGGTGATGAAATACAGCGCCCGCTTCAGCACCACCCCAATCTTCTTTAAATCAGGAAAAGTCAGGCTGCCGCTCCTGCGGGCCGCCACGATCCGTCCCGCGCTCTTCACCCCTATGCCGGGCACACGCAGCAGCTCCTCCATGGGAGCGCGGTTGATCTCCACCGGGAAGCGCTCCAGATGGCGCACCGCCCAGTCCTCCTTGGGATCCAGCATCACATTGAAATAGGGGCGCTTCTCGTCCAGCAGCTCCTCCGCCCGGAAGCCGTAGAACCGCAGCAGCCAGTCCGCC
>OFHB01000523.1_pt1 | contig 25745 bp, 27 predicted proteins | sample 1521881 | NCBI WGS metagenome assembly OFHB01 (sample SAMEA3504090, study PRJEB24116) | mouse gut metagenome | biome: mouse gut; feature: mouse-associated habitat; material: faeces | place: Denmark | collected 2011
GGTTTTCAGCCTTAGCAGCTCCTTGTAAAAATGCTGCCAAACCATAAAAGTAAAGCCAAACAAGAGGATTTTCTGTCCCTTGTAAGTATCCAAAAATTCCCGGACAGTATCCACGTCCAGTCTCATTTCATCATCCAGCGCATAGATTTTCTTCGACCCAAAAATGGAAAATCCCAGGATTCCTGCTCCGCGTGCCGAAAACATGGTCCGATTTTTCACGACTCCCGGACAGTCAAGGATCAGCATCGGCATCCGTCCGGAGCCGGTAAAATCCGACACGATTTTTACCATGGCCTTCTGCTGGTTGGAGGCGGTTGTGCGGTCAAGATAAATCCTGGAAACACTCTGCCCGGATGTTCCTGAAGATGTCATAATTTTCACTATGTCTCCGTCAGGAACACTTTTTAATGATAACTCCTTAAAAAGCCGAACCGGAATAAACGGAATCTCCTTATACGAACTGATCTTCCGCTCTTCAAAAGACATTGTGTTCAGAATATCCGCATATTCAGGACAGTTCCGTCTATGGAATTCCGTTAATTCCGCCAATCTGTCAGTAAGCAGTTTTTCTTTTCCCATTCTATCCAACGAATAAGGCGAAACCTGCAATAAACTTTCAAAAGACACGACCTACACCCCTAATCTTTCCCTGATCAACGCAGCCATCTCTCTGTAATGCTCCCTGATAAAAAAATGATTCCCGCTATACGCAACAAATTCACAGCTTCCGGTAAAATATTTCTTCCAGAGTTCCATTGCTGCCCTTGGAGTATCCTGTTCCGAATAGAAAAACATCGCGGGAATCTCCGTCGAAAACGCCAGCTTATCAAAATCATATCTACTCATCATCAGATAATCCGCTTTATAAAGCGGCAAATATATCCGCCAGAAACATTCATTATCAAGCAGCTGCTCAGGTACTCCTCCAAAGAGAATCGTCCTGTTTTTTACATATTCATCCATATTTTCCGAACTACATTCATTCAAGCTGAGCATCATTCTGGGTTCATGTGCCGCCATAAAGACATACCGGGGACATGGAAGCTCTCCTTTTCCCATAAGATAGCGCAGCGATTCCAGTGCCGCAATGCTTCCCATACTATATCCCAGCAGAGCATAGTCGCCGCCCAAGTAGTTTTCCCTTAGCTGTACATATGAATCTGCCACCAAATCCTGAAAAGCATCACATAGATTTTCCTTGCGGCGCAGTCCATGCCCGGGATACTCTAATTTTACAAAATCAATCTTTCCGGCACAGGCTGCCTCTAATTGATTAAAAAAGGCTGCCGTCCCACCCGCATAGGTAAAGCAAAATAGCTGCATCTACGTCTCCTTATACCTTGATAAGGGCTATTCCTTCAATCTATTGATAATACCTTGCCAAGTTCTTATACAATGTCTTCCCCGCATCATTTTTAGGTATTTCTTCAAGAACTATCATTTTAAATGCTGCAGAATTCAATCCTGTCTTACTGACTATAAACCGCTTCACATCCTCTGCAACCGCCCCGTCAGTCACAAACAAATACATATGGTCATCCACACCGGCACTGGCACAGTCTATATTGTCAAAACGTGCTTTGACCAGGCGATCAATTTCATCAAGGTTCACCCGGTTTCCATATATCTTCAAAAATCTTTTCTTTCTTCCGACAATATAATAATATCCGTCCTCATCAAACTGTGCCATATCTCCGGTCTGCAGAACGCCATGCCGTTCGTCTCCCTTTATCAGATCCTCGCCGCATTCCGCATAACCCAAAGTAACATTAGTCCCCTCATAAACCAGTTCCCCCGTTACATGTGGCTCCGTTATGTACTGTCCGTTCACATCAATCAAATGAAATTTCCCGCCGGGTATTGCAATTCCCATAGAACCACACTTTTCAAGCAACTTTTCTGCAGGAAGATAGCCCATCCGGGCGGTTGCCTCACACTGACCGTACATTACAATGAACTTCGTGTCCTTTTCCTTCGCATATTCTGCGAATTTTTTGTGCAGCTCGGGTGTCAGCTTTCCCCCCGCCTGCGTCATCGTACGCAGACTCGGCAGTTCCATCCGAAAGAAACGCAGCCTGTCCAGCATTTCGTATGTGTAGGGTACCCCGCCAAAAGAAGTCGCTCCGGCCTCCTTAAAAAATTGCCAGAATTCCTTCTGCATCAGTGTCTTTTCTGTTAAAAGTAATGTGGCCCCTACTAGAAGGTGCGAGTTAATAATGGATAGACCATATGTGTAATTCATGGGCAGCGTGGTAATGGGACGCTCTGTGGCGTCAAGCTCCAAATAGCTCACGATTGACTTTGCATTATCAAGAATATTATCATAGGACTGGCGCACAAACTTTGGGCTCCCCGTAGAACCGGAGGTTGTAAGAAGTAAGCCAAGGTGATCATAAAGAGGATATTCTGTTTTATATCCAGTCTTTAAAAGTACATAGTCATAGCAGCTATATACAGGCTCCATCTCTGCAAACCGATCTGCCTGCTCCGCCGGAATCCAGAGAAATGCCGGCTGGTATGCCTGCATGAGACTTGCCCGCAAAGTTTCTTCCAAATGGCTGCTTAAGAGCACTGGCAGAATATTTCCGTTTATAAAAGCCACATACCCCAGAACTGACCCAATTGTATTCCGGCACAGAGAAAACACGAGACTTCTTCTGCCGACTGCCTCCGCAATTCTTTTTGTTTCCTCATCCAGCTTTCTATAAGAAAGTGTGCGGCCGCTCTCATCTATTAATGCTGTATTTTCTTTATGTTGTTCCAAGCACCACATGTGTAATCTCCTTTACAGCAGAACGCAGGCACAGACAATGTTACCTCAAAGCTCAACCTCATTTTTTCAGAATTTCTTTCCTCTTCTCACAGGAGCGTTATCCACACTTTAAAATTCAACCTCATAATTATTGGCAAGAATTTCCTTTCCTTTTTCAAAGGAACTAAAATCAATGATGTCATCTGTATCCATCATAATATCAAAAGCATCCTCAAGCGCCGCAATAAGCCCCATGTGCCCTACGGAATCCCATTCAGAAATCCCCTGATACTCCAGCTTTTCAACCTGCTCGGCAGAAACTGAAAAAGTCTCAACAAATACATTTACATACTTTTCATAATTAGTCATTTTCTTTTACCTCTCTTATTTTTATGTCCATATCAGATAGCATGGAAAACATATCTGATTTAGCATCATAATTTTGAAGAAACATCCTTGTCCTATTCCCATAACTCTATACATTGCCAATTTGACGTGACAAAATGTTGGGCAGATCAAGGCCATCCCACACAAATGCAATGTCCGCCGCATGTCCCACAGGAACAATCCTGTCAACGCCCTTAACTCCGTTATCACTAATTATTTTTCGAAGTTTGTCTTCTATATCACCGATATATGCAATTGTCTGGCATTCCTTTTTTAATATTGGAACAATTTCCTGCAGGTCTTCCACGCCATATTCAAAAAAATAACCACAATTTCCTTTATAGTCCATAATGTCATCATACAAGGAAGGTAGCTGTATTCTTACAAGCAAATTACTTTCCTTCACTTCCCTAATGTCAGGATGTTCAGCGGCGCAAATTGCTGTTTTTAGCAGTTTGTCAGAACTGCATATCGGATCCATCTGATATTTTTCGGATACCACTTTCTCCAATTCGCTCCAAAACTGTTGTTTTGCTTCTGATATTTTGCTGCCTGTCCATATGATCAGCCGCGGAGAACTACATGCGTTCTGGTCAGAAAAATAGGTATCATTATAAAAATCATCTGCAACCTGCCCTGCATCCTTCTTCAAATAATTGTCCGCATCAAAAACCGCTATGGAATACCTGTCCGCAAAGCCAAGATCAATGCATCTGGCATTGATAGTTGCTCTGCGTATATTCGCTATCGTTTTGTTTCCTCCCCATATCATCCTGACATCGCACATTCTTGTTAAGATTTGCGTTATTTCATCGTTGTGCGGATATCGGGCAACGCATATATACGGCGCCAGCTCCGGGCACGAATCTTTTAAAACAGCTTGAACAGCTCCGCAAATAATATCTACCTGCTCGAATTTTTTATCAGATATTCGTACAATCGATGCGTTGCCGGCTGTGAGAGCATAGGTCATGGAAACAGCAAACTGAACCGGAATATTGGACGGCGCTATCTGAAATGCGACTCCTCTCCCCATTTTTTGTTTGTTTGATTTATATTGATTCCTTACCCTTTCCAATGATGACCTTCTGATCCAGAACGCATATGCGATCACATCTGGATACCGTTTTGCCTCATTGCTTTGTATCAGCTTTTTGGAAAGGCAATCGAAAAAATGCAATACCTTATCTGAAAACAAAGGAAGCACCCGCACATTTTCCATCTGCTCAAGAATTTCTCTATTGCCGACAAGAAAATCCATATGACTAAAACATAGCTGCATAGGTATCGCTGCACCCCCTTATCTCCGCATTTTTCATTCTTCCAAGAACCTGAATATATTTTCCCTTTCGTCCGCACGGGCAATCATCCTCGCCAAGAATAATGCCCTCATCTTCCGTCAATATAGAGTGTCCCGGATAAGAATGCGGCAAACTGGACAATACCTGAATAAAGCCCTGTTCCCCATATTCAGATGGCATAAAATCCTTATATCTCCTCACAATAATATCTGAGTATATGCTCGCATGAAGATGGCCGTACTCACACTCTGCATATATGCACCCTGTCTGCTCTGCCATGCCATAATGATCTACATAATGTCTAATTCCGCAAACTCTCTCTCCTCGCTTTTTAAAGTCTTTGTCCGATACGGCCTCATTTCTTAATTTCTTCCAGCCTCCAGCCGTTAGCAAATATCCATTCGACAAATCAAGCTTAACCTTTCTTCTCTCTAATTCATCAAAAAGATGCTGCCATACCATAAATGTAAAACCAAAGATCAGAAACCTATCGTTTCCATAGGTACTTACAAAATCTACTAAAGTATCCACATCTAAAGCCATCTCATCATCAAGTGCAAACACCATCTTCTTAGCCATAAAATCAAGCCCCATTATAGTGGCGCCCCTGGTAGTAAATAAACGGCGGTCACGTATCGTTGCACGGGAATCTATCACAAGCATGGGCAGACGCTTAGGACCGACAAAATCGCCAAGAAGCCGAAGCAATACCTTCTGCTGGAGTATTGCGTTTTCTTTATCTAAATATATTTTTGCCTGTTTCTGCCCGCTTGTTCCTGATGACATCATGACTTTAAACACAGCTTCATCCGGAATACTCTTCATCTTCAGCTCTTTAAAAACTCGAATCGGCACAAATGGTATTTCCTCTAATGCCTGCGCCCGGTCAAAATCATATCCAATTGCATCAAGATAATTAGCATATTCAACGCATTTTGTACGGTGTATTTCAGTTAGCTCTTTTAATTCTCCTAACAGCAGTTGTGCTTTTTCCGTTTTCTCCAGGGAATAAGGTTGTAACTTATGAAAATTATCAATCATTCCGTTCCCCTCTCACATAAGTATTCATTGAGAATCATTTGATCCTTATGCACATCTTGTATTAACACTTGGCCGACTATCCTTTTATACTGATCCACCGGTATCCCTTCCCCCGGACGTTTGGCTGTAATGTCATCCTCTTCAATTACGTGTCCTCTTGACATATCTAACGCGGCAACAATACTTCTGCGCATTTTCTTTCGCTGATCCAATTCGTCTAATGTCAGTTCTCTCTCATATTTCCCTAAAGAACTATGCGCTTTGTGGCATCTGTCCACCAACGCCTTCATGTCGGCAGGTTCTGTGGCCATCTGATTGTCCCATCCGATTTTTTTATTATCAAGAGTAAAATGCTTTTCTATAAGGGCTGCTCCAAGGGCAACAGCGGCACATGCCGCCTCACTGCCTATCGTATGGTCAGAATATCCGACTGCATAATCAGGGAATTTTTCTTTCAGCATGACCATATTATGCAAATTAACAAATTGTGCCTCTACCGGATATATGGAAACGCAATGCAAGATACAAATATCGGTATTGCCTGAGTTTTCAATCACATCCACCGCCATCTCTATTTCCTCTAACGTCGCCATCCCTGTCGACAGGATAATCGGTATGTTCTTTTTTGCAATATATTTCAAATATGGAAGATTGTTAATATCCATAGAGGCCACTTTAACAAACGGCGCACAACACTGATCAATTAAAAAATCCACCTCTTCAAGAGAATACGGCGTGGAAGAAAAATCAATGCCGATACTGTCACAATATTTGGATAATTCTAATAATACCGCCGGTTTCAGTGAAAACCTGCTGACCATTCTTTTAGAAATGGGATTCTGTTCGTAATAGTCACGACAGTACAGCGACTCCGCCGACCAAGACTGGAATTTCACAGCATCGCAGCCGCATTCCTTTGCCGCGTCAATCATTTCCCTTGCAATCTCAATTTTACCATTATGACTTGAATTCAACTCAGCCACAATATACGGCTCACCGCCGTTTGATATATTTCTCCCGGTTTTCAGCAGCATATCGATCTCCTTTACAATAGACTCCGGTTATTCAAGACCGCGCATATCACCATAATCCTAAACCCTGCCGCTCATTCTCCCGCCATCTACCACAATGTTTTGCCCTGTAATGTATGACGACATATCTGACGCAAGAAACAGTATGGCATTCGCTACCTCCCTTGGTATTCCCTGCCGTCCAAGCGGCGTTTCGCTCAAAACCTTATCGTATACTTCGGCTTTTCTGTCTTTCCACATATCCGTAGCAATAAATCCCGGCGAAACAGAATTCACTCTTATGCCATATGAACCCAATTCTAAAGCCATTGTTTTTGTCGAGAATATACTGGCCGCTTTGCTGCTCCCATAAGCAATGTCGCCCTGGCTATTTACGATTCCTGAAACAGATGCCATATTTATAATACTCCCCCTCTTCGCTTTTATCATATACCGTGATACTTGCTGAGCCAGATAGACTTGGGATAAAAAATTGACATTCAGGCTCTCCTGCACTGTTTCAAGTGATGTCATCCGAAAAAGTGCCTGTGCGTCAATACCTGCATTATTGACAAGAATATCGATAGGCTTGGTGTTCTTTCCCATCATGTTGACAGCGCTTTTCACTGCAGCCTTATCCGTTACATCAAAATAGACAGGGCTTATTATGGTTGCATTTCTTTTTGCTATCTCCGCTATTTTATCCTCAAACGCATCCGACTGCGTACGCGCACATGCCCAAATAACCGCCTTATGTTCTGCAAAAACTTCAACTGTCTCTAATCCGATCCCTCTGTTCGCTCCCGTTATAATAGCGGTTTTTCCTGTAAGCATGTCAATTCCCCCATCCCTTAAATCATTCCTCCGTCTACTCGCATCACTTCGCCGGTAATAAACGAAGCGTTGTCTGATGCAAGAAAGTACACTGCATCTGCTATTTCTCCCGGCTCAGCCAGCCTTTTAAACGCACTGTTTTCCAACATTCTGTTTCTCTCCTGCTCCCCCGTATGCCGAGCCATCTCCGTATCTACAAATCCCGGAGCTACGGCATTGACACGTATGCCAAAGTCTCCCACTTCTTTTGCTAGCACCTTCGTCCAGGCTATTACAGCCGCCTTGGAAACCCCATAAGCCGAATTTCCCGGATACAGATTGATCCCTTCAAAAGATGCTATATTAACGATACTCCCCCGTTTTTTCCTTATCATTGGCTTAATGAGCAACTGTGCAAGCTCCATATAGGCAAATAAATTTACGTCAAAAATCTGCCTTATCTCTTTCATGGGCGTGATAGCCAGCAAATTTCCTCCTGCAACCCCTGCGCAATTAACTAACGTGTCAATCTCTACTTTCTCTTTTCTTATTCTTTTAATTTCAGATTTCATGGCACAGGAGTCCGTGACATCAAAGATCACTTTGTAGGTATTGATTCCATACTTTTTCTGTAGATTCGTTAAAAATCCGTCAATCTCCTCGGTATTTCTTCTGGAATGTGCCACTATATGATAGCCATTCTCAGCAAATTTTTCTGTAATTGTCCTGCCTATTCCTCCATTGCTGCCTGTTACTAATACCGTTCTTCTATCCATGAATCTTAGCTCCTCTCACTCCATGTTTTTGAACCGATAAATCATTTTCATTTAATTCTTTCGTTTACGATATAATGTCTTCCCCCCATCCACGCGGATTACTTGGCCCGTAATATAACTTGACAGATCTGACAATAAAAAGACCACCGTCTTTGCAATGTCATCAGTCTTTGCAAGGCTGCCAAGATATGTCGCATCTCTTTCAATATCAATGATATATTCCGGCATTTCCTTGATCATCTCCGTTTCCGTAACACCCGGACAGATCACATTGGCCCGAATTCCGCTGGTTCCCAGCTCTTCCGCAACACACTTTGTCATAGTCAGGAGCGCAGCCTTTGCCGAACCATATGCCGTTTTTCCGGAATTCCCGTCTAATGCAGATGTCGATGAGATATTGACAATGCTTCCACGTTTCTGACGCAGCATCAGTTTGACAATACATTGCGTCAGAAAATACGGCCCGAAGAAATCCACCTCGAATATCTCTCTCAGCTCTTCCATTCGTGTCATCTGAAACAGTGAATTTCCCCCAATTCCTGCATTATTAACCAGTCCATCCACAGATATTTTCAAGGCGCATATCTCTTTAAATGCATTCTTGACCGCGCCTTGGTCTGTTAGATCAAAATAGCTTGGAAATATTCTGATACCATTTTCTTCTGAAATCTTTTCACAGAATTCTTTGTGTCCGACATCTTCCTTTCTGGCATGCGCAATAATATTTGCACCGTGTGCCGCACACACTTCTACCAAAGACTTCCCGATTCCCCGCGCAGTCCCTGTGATAAAAACCGTCTTATTTTCCAGAACTTTTTTCATCGTTACATTCCTCCGTCTATACGCATCACCTGACCTGTAATATGGCTGGCCAAATCAGAGACAAGAAACATATAAAGGTTGGAAACTTCGTCTGCATTTCCCAGCCTGGGTATATCCATTTTCATCACCCTGTCACAGATCAGAGCATCATCCAACTGTTGCGTCATCGGAGAATGGATAACGCCGGGAGCTACGGCATTCACTCTGATCCCGTCTTTCCCCAACTCGATTGCCATACTCCTCATTGCGCCAATAAGGGCTGCCTTGGAAGCTCCGTAAGCAACTTGTCCTTCGGCACCAACAAGGGCAGCTATACTGGAAGTAAAAACAATGCTTCCCTTTGTCTTTTTCCTTTGCATCCACCTAGCTATATATTGTGTAAAAAGAATCTGTGCAAAAAAATTCACCTGAAAAGTATCATACAGATCCTGATATGATAACATATTAAAATAGGCATCTCGATTCATACCCGCAATATTTACAAGACCATGAATTTCTTTCTTCCATGAAATAATTTGTTTTGCAGCATTTTTAACTGCCTCATTATCATTCATGTCAAAATATACCGGCAGAATTTCTATATTGTTTTCCTTTGCCATCTGCTTACAGAAGCCGGCAAATTCCTCATCCTGCCTATAGGAACACGCAATGATATTTGCCCTGTTTTGAGCAAAAACAGCCATGGTTTCTTTTCCAATGCCTTGCAAACAACCTGTAATAATTACATTTTTCCCTTCAAGCATGACTCTCTCCTATCGAAATATTCTCCTTATATTTTTACTGATGCTTGCTATTAGCACGGCCTGTCCTGATCCCCGTCCGCTTTACAATAAATCACTCCATCTATGGGCTGTATCCATATATCGATATTTTCCTGAACAAACGGATGAAAATAATTTGGGATAATATTTGCATCTCCCTCCGTCCTTTCAATGAAGCCTGCAGACAAAAGGGATTGTTCCTTAAATCCATAGTTATAAAAATCTATATATTCGCAATTTGTCTCTTCCAGATAATTTCTAAAAAAGTTACCAGTGTACGCGATTGCAGAACAGTCACCAACATAATCTACCATGCGTGCAGCCTTGCCTGTGCCATACTCCTGTATCCGAATTACAAAAAAGGACTGCGTTTTTCTCTGATCGCTTATCCGATATACCTCATAATCATAAATCGGATGATGAAAGTATTTTTTTGTCAGATACCACGCGTCCTTGTAGGGTACTGCTGCCGGGTTATCGATATCCGGATAACAGCGTAAAAACTGTTCTTCATCATACATCTGTTCCACCAAAAAGTACGGCGCGCTAATCTTATGCATTTTTTCTTTATATACTATTTTAGCGATATGAAATTCTTTCTTTAAATCATTAAGTATGTAATATTGCTTCATCTTAATTAATTTCGTATGGAGCATTCTTTCCACTACTACTTTTGCCGTGTTCGGATTTCCCCCTATCCCTAACTGATACCGCGCTCCCGTTTGAACTGTACATTGATCCCATACCTCAAATCCAAGCATCGGCAGATTGCCGGGCAATACTTTCCAACAGGAACCCCAAATGTCAAGATGATTCTTGTCTCTGGACGCCTTTAAAATGCCTTGCATCGCCTCGATCGTCTGCTTCTTACGATCTATCGCAAGCAGCACATTTACGGTCCCGTCCTCTTCCAAAAACTCATATTCAAAGAATCCTCTGTCTCTCGCAAGTATATGCCCCTTTTTCCAGTTATTCTCTATAAATGCCATAATTTGAGGAATCTCGTCATATCTTGCTAATCGTATATCATATCTCTCATCATACCGTCCCATGCTATTCCCCTTGTTTTATCAAATAATTCTCACTCTTCGGCGGGAAATCATTACAATCAAACCTTGGCAGCAGCAATGATTCATCCTTCCCTATTTGAGCAGCTCTTACTTCTGTGGTTAATCCAACACAGGCTCCTTGCGTTTTAATGTACCGTACCACCTCCTGACTGTAATTTCCGTATGGATAATTCATAACCCAACACTGCCGATCTATAAATTCATCCAGCGCATCCAGTGCACGGGAAATATCCTCCTTCATCTGCTCCGGCGTAAGATTCCCAAGCCAGTAATGATCGTACCCATGCACCCCAATAAACATCCCTCGGCGTTTCATTGTTCGGATTTGTTCTTCTGTCATATAAAGCTCATAGGCAAGCTGCTCCTCCGTAATTCCCATGTACTTAGTAAAAAGCTTGCTTGATATCTGATTACGAAGCCTCTCTGGCAGCACTGTCTGGAGCATCCTCTTCACAAAAATAATTTCCCCACTGTCAAAACGATTGGCAACTCCATATTTCTGAAACAGTTCCTCTGTAGGCGGGTAGGCATATTCTTGCCCCCGATAATAATCCATCTCCTTTTTTAAATCTGTCACTAAATCGCGAATGTCTGCCACAGCAAGGATATGATGGATTTTGTTTACATCCAAAAGCTGGTGAGATACAAATGTCTTTCCGGGAATAAAGAAAGAGCCCTGAAGGCCAAATTCCTCTAAAATCGGAAATGCAAATGTATAGTTGTCAATATAGCCGTCATCAAAAGTCAGCAGCATTGCCTTTTCCGGCAAATCTATCTCTCTGAAACAGGCTGCAATTACTTCTTCCATCGTAACAATCTGAAAATTTGTTTTTAGAAATTCTATCTGTTCTCGAAATAGAGCTACCTCCAATCCCTTTATTTCCGGATATCTGCTGTGCTTTAAATCGCGGGTATAGTGATACATGACTATATGCAGCTGATTCATATTTTTACTCCATCATCTTTTTATAAACCCACATCATGTCATTATGTTCTTTCAATGTCAATAGCCGGTTCTTCTTTTCTCCTCCATGCAAAAATGTATCTACCATTGCATACAATCCAGGCTTATACCGTCGATCGAGAGCATCCTCAATCTCTACCAGGTCCACCTTCACCGAATCCTTCTTTTGAATTTGTAATGTTTCCATTGGCTGCAAATAATATCGTGTATCACTTGTTATCACTTCCACTGCCCATCTGCCAGGCGATTTCCAATCAGCCAAATACGAGAAAAGCACATTATTCTTTGTAATGCCGGCTCCCGCATATCGGAGTTTATCATCTGTCCAATCATTGTGTTCTGCTGTATACGCAGAGATTTCCTTCGGCATTCCAGCAAAGAAAAAAGCAAGATCGGTGACATGGATTGAATTGGTGAAAAATATATTGTTATGGATTCTGTCATTCCCATGTGCTTTATATGTCCGGGACAGCCATTCTGTAAACTCAAACTTGACACTTGATATTTTCTCATGCTGCTTATCAATCATCCTCAGCAGAGTTTCTACCGAAGCAAAAAATCTTCTATTGCATGCTACAAATATATTTGCCCCATATTCTTTCTCCAATTTCTCTAGCTCAGCAATCTCATCAGGGTTTCTACCTGCCGGTTTCTCAATTAAAATATTTTTTATCCCAAGCTGTAAGCAATCAAATGCAACATCCTTTAGTGTATGGATGGGGGTTGCAATGATTGCATGCGTAATTCCAGCACTATTTATAATTTCCCGATTAGCATTAATTCCTCCTGGATAAGCCGCTCCATCTGTATCGGCTACAAATTGTTGTGTACCTGATGCACTGTTTCCCACCACAGTCGTTAAGCATCTCATATCTCTCAATACTTTGTAATATTCCTTCCCCATATATCCCACGCCTGCCAGCAAAATCTTTGGTTCCTTCATCACTCCTGTCCCTCTCTATGGTGCCATATTTCTATTCTCTATTAATCCATTCCACCAAATCAAACCAGTTTTCCATAACAAAATCATGTCTATAAAAATAATTATCCTGTATATATAATGCATTCGCCCGTTCTAGGTCTATGCTATATCTTTTACATATGATTCTCAAATGTTTCTCTGGTAATGCGTTAAATTCTTTTTCCACCTTATCCGTTGCTTTTAAAATCCTACTGTAATTATCATCTTCCATGATATAGATAAGCTTGTCCCAGTTTATACGCTGTCGCCTTCTATTCCATGTGTTAACCGCTTCATCTGCATCCGATGCATGCGAAAATATAATTTCCACATCCTTTATTTTTCCTACAGGAACTACCCCCCCGCCCCCGGAAATCGTCCAATGGTCAAATTTAATATCCTCTGATAGATACTTTCTTGGATTTTTGCATATTTTTATAAAGTCTTCCGGTTCAATATTTAAATTGATTGTCGGGGATAATCTTGGTAACCCCAATGAGCTATATATGACAGCCGCCGCACAACTATTGGCAATAATAGTTGGTATATCCGTTGTTATCATTTGCCTACGAAAATATCCCAACATCTTATTGACATTAACAGTCTGGGGTCCCTCCACATTCCCATAAACAGGAATCAGGCATAATATATTACAGCTGTCTGCGTAATAATGTAAATCCGAAATCGTATCCCACGGTTTTGCATTTGCAGCAATAACTTTAACATTTGATTTTCCTGCCTGCAAAGTCAAACTGCGTGGATGTATTACTCTTTTCCCATATAAAGAACAATTTCTATCTGCTGCTTTATCAATATATGCCTCAAAATCAATCCCACATTTTTGCATATACCTGCCAGTCCACTTTCCACAGTTACCGGCACCGTAAATATAAATTGCCTCATTGCCTTCTTTCATAAACCTTTCTGTATCGTTTATTGTCTGTATCATGAAACCTCCCTAACTTATTGGACATATCCCTTTTTTACCACCCATTTTCTCAAAAAAATCCGTCAATGGAACCTGCAGCACCTTATGAATTACTGTTGACTCCGAATACTCTGCCAATTGACAATTTCCGGTTTCAATAATCTTTCCAATAATCCTCCCCATAGTCTGGCTTGTATAGGGTAACTTGAAATTAGCACTTGCACATAAACCATCTTCCCATACGCTCAATAACTGCCTAGCCTCGTTTATGAAAAAAGTTTTTGAAGGTGTCTTAACCATTATTGATACCGGAATTTCATCTCTTCCGTGAGCTGTTAGTGAAAAGTGAACGCACCGTCCAGCACTTCCGGTAATTGTGCCCAGAATTTCTTTATAAGGTTTTCGTTTACTGTCCAAAATAGTTTTATAAAGACCGTCCACGTTAACTTCCAGATTATCCGTTCCTGCCAAGAAACAAATCAAATCTAAGTAATGAATTGCGTTGCATCCCAATCCCCAATTACTCCCTGACAGTATGAATTCAAAGTTTTCCTCTTTTAATTGGTTTTTAAACTTCTGATACGACTCACATTCCCTTCTCGTACAGTTTACCCATGCTTTTACATGTTTCTTTTCAAGCAATGCCCTGATGACTTCATAATCACCCAAATCACAAAACAGGGGTTTCTCCAAAATCAAATAATTCACATCCACATAATCCAGAAGCCGCTCCACAACCTCCCTCCGCACTCCGGAGGTTGTGGTAATAGCCACAACCTCAAGGTGAACTGGCAATTCTTTAATATCAGATAAATATACTACGTTTTCCCTTTCACCAAATTTATCTTGCAGCGCTATAAGCGCCTGTGTAGAAGTATCGACGATATATAAAATATACTCAGAATCTGAATTGAGCAGGGATTCTACATATCTTCCCCCTATATTCCCCCCGCCAATGATTGCTATCTTTTTCATTTACTGTCCCTCCGCCAAATCGAAAAAATTCTTCGGCTCTCTGGTATCATGCTCAAGTCGATCAACGAGTTTTTTCAATGTCTCATAATATAGTCTTGCACTGTTCCCTTTATAATATGGGTTCTCCGGCTTCACAGTTCTATAAATTTCCAATACCTTCCTCATGGCTGCGCTGATTTCCAAGGCATTGCATCTTACATCAATTATGCTGTTCCCCCGGACTCGTCCTTTTTGTCTATCGCCAATATTAATTGTATAAATACCCAGAGAAGGCGCTTCAATAATTCCTGATGATGAGTTACCCAATAAACAGATTGCATTTTTTAGTAAATAATGATATGCATCTGTATGTAGATTTTCAAAGTATACCGCATTCTGGTTCTCCTCGACGAATCTCTCGACATATTCCCTTATCACGTCAGAGTGAGTATCCGCATTAGAACCTATAAAAACAAAACTATATTCCTGAATCGCCTCTATTGCTGTCAGCAGTTCCTGCACTTGTGCCAGCGTATCAACATTTGTCAGCGTCTCAGGATGGAAAAGAATTACAAAATATTTTTTTCCGGAAAGAGCCTTTATTATATCAGGAACATTCCCTTCCTCTATGTACATGCAGTTTTCCGCCCCCAAAGCCCCTAAACAAAACACCCTCTCCGGCGCCTCTCCCAGTTGGATAACCCTATTTCTATACTCATCTGTAGTAGTAAAATGGTAAATACTCATTTTTGTAATAGCATGGCGGATAAATTCATCATAATTGCCAAAAGTTGCCTCTCCACCATGTATGTGTAGGATCGGAACTCTCTGCATTGCAGCTGCCACTGCAACAGAAAGCATTTCATAACGATCCCCTAGAATCAATAGCAGATCAACGACATTTCCTGAAAAATATTCAGCAAACTGATCCTGTGCCACTGCCATGGCATGGATTACCCCCAAATCCGAAGCAGTATTAATAGGAATCTTAATTTCTCCATCCACATGGAATCCATCCTGATATATCAACTCCACCTGATACCCGAACCTATCATCCAAAAGCGCCCCCGTCGCAAGAATCGACAGTCTCATCTCTTTATCATCATCAACCAGCCTGAGAAATCTCCGCATGATACCGTAATCTGCCCTCGAACCAGTTGCAAAAACAATATGTTTCATATCCATTCACCCTGCATCTTCTTTTCCATACAAAAACAGGCTATTTCATAATCCAACCTGGTATCAATATCCAGTGAATCAAAATCTCTCATCACATATGCAATACTCTTACTTCCGAAAAAATGCCTTTTTTCAATATAACTCTTCGGTTTTCCTATAAAAATTGCTCCATTTGGACTATATTCTTTATATCCCTGTCGCCTATATCCCGAAAAATCTGCATCAAAATGCTTCAGACTGCCATCCTCTTCTATAGGCTTAACCAACAAGGCACTATGCTCCGCTTCCTTTACAGATACCAGAAAGTCATATTCCCCAAAATTAGCCTCAAATTTTGCAACCGCTTCCCTTATATGCTTTTCATCTCTCATAGGCGATGTAGGCTGAAGCAATACAAAATAATCTATATCCTGTCCAACTCTGCGAAGCACATCATCCACCACCACAGAAGACGTAGCATTATCATCCGACAATTCTTTGCCACGATACATTACTTCAGCACCATACCTTTCAGATATCCTACCATACTCCCTGGAATCAGTCGAAACAATTACACGACTGAAAAATCCGCTTTTTACTGCCGCCTCAATCGTATATGCTATAAGAGGCTTTCCACACACATCCAAAATATTTTTATCCTTCAGCCCCTTCGAACCTGAGCGAGCCGGAATTACCGCTATCTTCTCCATAATTCCCTTTCCTAACCTCCGCTTCTACAATTTGCCTCAATCTGTCATATCCGTCTTTAGACAAATGCAACCCGTCCTCTGTATATCTTGAATCCAGATTTCCAAACTCATCATTCATGGTTTCTGTGTCTATCCATATTACACCTTCCAACTCTCCCTTAAGAAAATCATTTAGTTTTCGGATTGTCCTGTTATCTCGATCCATCCGGCCATTCACGGAAATGCAGGACAAAAAATATATGATAGCTTCACCCTTCCTTGTCCTAATGTATTCCACCGTCTTCATAATACTCATAGCTATTTCCAAAAAAGAATACCCATGCACAAAATCATTTGTTCCATGCATCACTATGTAACAGTCTTCCACACAATCCAGTAACCCCTTTTCCAGAATATACTCATTATACTCAAAGCTGGAAATACCCCTTATCCCGCAATTGCGGGCAGGAATGCCACATAATGCTCCGATTTCCCAATTATCTATCTGAGAATGCCCCACCAGACATATTCCTCCTGATATCCCATTTCTCAATATGGTCTTCTTTTCTTCAACCCTGTTTATAATTGCCTCTGCAAGGACAGAAACATTCAATTCCTTCTTTTTAAGCACCAGGGCCAGTTCAAAATCATTTTTCGTATTTATGACCAACCCTTCTGTATTATCCAACTTATATACAGATGAAATACCTGATTCCAACCCATCATATATCACAAATGCCAGGTTTTCTTTCCTGGTTACGGTGTGAACAACTTCTAATCCATCTGCAGAATACTGGAGTTGCATTTCTCCAACAGCCGCATGCAACATCCCCCCGACATAACTTTGGGCAGCACTATCCAGGCTGCTTCCCTTAAGAAACGGCGCTCTCCCGGATACCAGCACCTGTGGCACACCCGGACAAATACTCACCGAGCCAATAACTGAAATGTCTGTATCCTTAAACCAGTCACCCGCCAGTTTTTTAATATAATCTGAATCAGTCAATATACTGACACCTGCAATCTCCTTACACCTGAGCACTTCCTCAACCACATGAACAAAAAGAGGCTTTCCCCACAGGTTTAATGCAAGAAAATCATTTTCTAATTTCAGATCCACCCTGCAATCAACAATGCCCCTTAAAACCCTTCCCATAAATGTCCCCACAATTTCCTTTATTCCTTGGTAAATAAACCTACCGTTTCAATTTTCCTGCCACTGGAAGCCAGTCTGCGTTACCAGTTCGTCAACCCCAAAGTCTTTTTCTGCCTTCTTCCCCAGAATATTGTACCATTCCATTGGGCTAATTCCATTGCCGGGACGCTTGCATGCGATGTTTCCCTCCGTAAATATCTCGCCCGCCTTTATGTCCCGTAAAGCGACGATGGACTTCCTTGCAACTACCTTATTCTTCCGTTCGGAATCTGTAACAATTTTCCTGCCACAGCCGGCCATAATCTCTATCCGTCTTACATTTTCTACAAGAGCCTTCATCTCTTCTGGTGTTGCAGAAGCTTTATGATCCGGCCCTTTCATATTTTTGTCCAAAGTGAAATGTTTTTCAATAATCGTAGCCCCAAGCAGGACTGCACCAACAGCAGCCACATATCCAACTGAATGATCTGAAAATCCAATAGGAGTATCCGGAAACTGTACCTTTAAATCCTTAATTGCCAGTATGTTTACATCCTCATCCGGCGTCGGGTATTCCGTATTACAATGAAGCAGCACAATTTGATTACCAAGCGTTCCGGATTGCTCCAATATCTGAATACATTGCTTAATCTCTTCTACTGTAGCCATTCCTGAAGACAAAATAATTTTCTTATCCGGAATGGCAAATGCTCCTATTTCTTGCAGATAGGGTAAATTAGTTATTTCACCGGATGGGATTTTCCAGATATTTTGCCCAATAGACTCTAAAAATTTAACTGAACCCATGTCAAACGGTGTCGCAAATACGCCTAGCCCCAGGCCTTCCGCATAATCTTTCAGTTCTACCAGAGCCTCCTGTGATAGTTCCAGCCTTGCGGTCATTTCAAGCTGCGAATCTTGCGTACCTGTGGTTTCTTTCTGGTACTCTGCCTTAGGCGCATAACAGGAAATCAAATCCTTTGCCCTAAACGCCTGAAACTTTACCGCATCCACTCCACATTCCTTCGCTTTCCAAACCATCCTCCTGGCAAGTTCTTTGCTACCGTTATGATTACATCCTATTTCCGCAACAATGTATACATGCTCCATAATAATTCCCTCACATATGTCCTTGTTAACTCATCCCAGTGATGCCCCTTGTCTGATTATTTTAGCCGGCACGCCTGCAATCGTGATATTATTTCCACACGACTTTACTACAACGGCTCCAGCACCCACTGTTGACCATTCACCGATGACAATCTGTCCTATTGTAACAGATGTACTTCCGATAAAACTCCCTGTCCCAACTTTTACATCTCCATTCAATACTGCATTCGTAGACAAATTGACATGATCTGCCAATATACAGCCATGCTCTACCAAAGCTTTCGTATTTATGATACAGTTATTTCCAACAACGGCCTTACTATTTACAATTGCCATCTTTCCAATGAAACATCCCGTTCCTATTGAAGCCCTGCCGGAAACAATTGCAGACTTGTCCACTACATTAATTAACCTTAACTTTTTGCTCCTAAGGCGGTCATACCAGGTTTTCCTTCTCTCATTATTACCAATTGCTATAAAATAGAAATACTTTTCCGGTTCTTGTATATCATCCAGACTATGTGCAACAATTGGATATCCCAAATGCTCAGCATTTTCGGAGAACTCATCCATAAACCCCTTAATCTCATAATTGTAATAATCTACAGAAACATCAGTGTACAAGGGGCTACAAACGATATAAAGAAATGTTTCAGATATGCAGAGTGGAAAAGTCAGATTTTCCACTCTATTTTTACATACTCGCTGGTTGCGCTGATTGATGAAATCAAGCCATCCGTGGCTTTCCTCTTATCCTCAAAACTGATATTCTCCCAGTCGTCCAGATAGCCGGACAGCAGATCAATCTGCTGCTGGGAAATGGTCTCCACGGATAAATCGGCAATCGCCTTTGTGATTTTCTGGCGGCGCGTGTCCAGTTCCTCGATTTTCTTGTTGGCGTAGGCAAGCAGGGTAGCGTTTGCCCCGGTCAGCGTGTCAAGTAACTTTTCAATTTCCGCCTCCACTTGTGCCAGCTCCACTTGATAGGCGGTCAATTTCGGGTTTGCCTTTTCCTCACCGCCCCGAAGGTGTTTGAAATCCCGGAATTTCTCTCCCATAGCGGTAAATATAAACTGTTCAAATTCCACTTTGCGGAGAGTGCCGCACCCCGGACAGCCCTTGTGGTCGGACCGTTTATTGCACCGGAGGTATTCATAGCCGGAAGGGTTGCGGGTGACTTTTAAAGCATAACCGCATTTTCCGCATTTCACTTTTCCGGCCAGCCATGTGTTCCGGGCCTTCCGCCCGTTCTGGAAGGTGATGTTCGCCATGAGCTTTTTCCGGCATTTCAGCCAGGTGTCAGAGGAAACAATCCCTTCATGGGGAGCGATAACAAGTATCTGGTCTTTCAGGCTCCTGTCCTTGTCCTCCTTCACGTCCCGCCCCTGGTAGAGATAGCAGCCGTTTGTCCCGGCGAAGTCGGCGGCGTCATTGACGACTGCCGCCCCCTGGCTCTTGAAGAACTCATACAATTCCAGGTCGGCCTGCGCATATACCGGGTTGCGGAGCAGCTGGGAGAGGAAGGGACGGAACAGCGATTTTCCGTGAACCTTGATGTCGTTTTCCTCAAAGTACCGGCTGATGTCCCCGAAGGAGGTCCCGGGCTCGGCGTACATTTCAAACATCAGGCGTACATGGTCGGCGGCTGCCGGGTCGGGCACCATCATTTTTGTGCGGATGCCCTCAACCGTGGTCGGCTCCAGCCGGAAGCCGTAGGGGGCCTGGCCGCTCATGTGGAAGCCTTTCAGGCACCGGGAATAGTAGGCGTCCGTGACGCGCTTCTGGATGGTCTCCCGTTCCAGCTGGGCGAACACAATGCAGATGTTCAGCATGGCCCGCCCCATTGGGGTGGAGGTGTCGAACTTTTCCGTGGAGGAAACAAACTCCACGTCGTACTCCTGGAACAGCTCCATCATGTTCGCAAAATCCAGAATGGAGCGGCTGATCCGGTCCAGCTTGTAGACGATTACCCGCCGCACCTTCCCTTTGCGGATCTCGTCAAGCAGTCTCTGGAACTCGGGCCGGTCGGTGTTCTTCCCCGAATAGCCCTTGTCCTTGAAAATCTTGCAGCTGCCGCCTTTCAGCTCATACTTGCAGAAGTCAATCTGGCTCTCAATACTGATACTGTCCTTGCGGTCAACGGACTGTCTGGCATAAATATAATCTTCTCTAATGTTCATTGTAGGCTCCTTTCCTATGGGAATGGAGCTACCAACCTTACAAGTATATTATACCATTGATAGCCCCGGAGGGCAATGTTGTCGGGGTCAGCACCGGCTCTGGCGGTACTTGCTGAACACGTCATACAGACAGCGCTCAATCTCTTTTTTCCGTCTCTCCTTCTCTTTTGGGGAAAGCACCGGGGTAAGGCTTTCCAGCACAATCGTCTTTCCCTGGAAGGGGACGGTCCTTGTTTCTCTCTGGTAGGTTACAGATTGTACCATCTGGGCCTCCTTTCCGAATCGGGGTTGAAGCCTTCCGTTTCCCTCTTGTCCTGTGGGGAAACACGAAAAGGCAGCGCCCGGCAAAGAGCGCTGCCCCTTCGTCTTTCTCCACGCTTCGGGCCAGCTTGGCCCGAGGTCAGGGCTGCCAGTGTTCATAATAGGCCGCCGCTTCCTCCACGGAGCAGAAGTCAAACACTTCGTACAGTTCCATAAGAACCTCCCGGATGTCCTTTGACTTATAGCCGCAGCTTTCCATCGCCTTGATAATATATCCGCGGCAGGCGTTATTGCTCCATCTGTCTGTCAGCATGTCCTGGATTTCCTGCAAAGATTTCGCCATGATCTAAATTTCCTTTCAAAAAAGTTCAGGGAGCCGCACCGTTTTAGTTGGCCTGTCACAAGACAGTGAGAGCGGGCGGCTCCCCGATGATTTTTGTAAAACAGATTCCCCGGACGGGTGTAGGCTTGTCCACCCCATAGTGTCTCAACTCTCCCCATTCTTATGGCAAGGCGTCCTCATTGCCTGCGACGGCTCACGGCTTGCAAGACCGCTTCAACGCTCGGACTGTGACTGAACGCAAGTATCCGGGGGCGTGCCTTATCCGGCGGGGCCAGCCACGGCCCCGCCTGCGGCATGGGCTTTATCGCTATTCCCGCCCCCAAAGTGAAAGCCACAATGGAAACGGAAGTCACGGCGGGCCTGTCGCCTGGCACATCCACCCTTCGTATCCGGGTATCTTTTTATTCAGTTTTCAATCTGCCCGAAAGGTCCATCTGCGCTTCGGGCCAGCTTGTCCCGAGGCGCCTTTCGCCTTTCTATATACCATTTCATTTTCAGGGCTTTTTCGGTACACTTTAGAGATTATTTTTCAAAAATTTTTCCATGTTCCGAAGCCCCCGCTCGATTGCCAGGCGCACCACCTTTTCGTCCACGCCTTCGGCCCTGGCAATGTCGGTCTTGCTCATGCCGAGTACAAAATGGGCGTAGATACGTTTCGCTTGTTTGCCGGGCAGGCTGGAAATAGCTGCGTGGAGTTCCTGCATGGTGACTTTACGCTCGTAAATCTCACATGGGGAGAGGGCAACGAATAAGGCCGAGTGCTCAATGCCGTCCTCCCGGTCAAGGGAATAATAGGCTTTGTGCCGGTATGTACGCAGACGGTAGGCCGCCTCCTTGCGGTCAAACTCCGCCATTGCCTCCGCTACCTCGTCAGGCACTTCAATAAAAGAATCCGCTGTATAGTACGGGTAAAAATCCCGAAGATTGATGATAGCCATGTTTACCTCCGTTTCGATGTTTGGTGAATGAGCTGCCGAAACGGAGGCGGTGGGGAACGGCACCGGGGCCGGGCTTCGGGCCAAGTTGGCCCGAGGCTGTCCCATAGAAACAGAAATGCGCCCGGACAGCATAGAGCCATTCGGACGCATGGAAGTACATTATCGTTTTTGGACTGAATTATTTCATGTCTATTGCCACAATTACCCTTCCAAGGGGGCGGGCTTTTTTTGACGGTTCAGACAGTTGAAAAAGAAATAAGGACACAGCGATACCTCCCAATGCTTTTAAGCATTTGATACCGCCATATCCTTGAAAAAGGGCGACATTAACACACCCTCCATCTTCTCATTTTTGAAAAAGAAAACGGCGGCTTGAAATTTTTATTTCCAAACCGCCGAAAGGCTACTGTATTTTGTTTGGGCGCACATTTATTCAGCTACCAAAACAACGGTTTTTTTTATTTCCCCGTTGGGTAGCAGTCGATTAACACCTGCATTTGTCAGCCCATACACAAATCTTTACAGAAAAATCAACTAGACTTGATTTTAGTTTTCATCATCTTCTTTCCAGCTATTCTGCCACCAGTCCTCCTCCCAGGGTGTACCTTGCCATGTGTCTGACCATAAATTCTTCCATTCCTCTGGAAAATCTGATGAATCAAATTCTTCCATATTGAAAACATCCATAGAGTTTGAAGAATAAATCCCCATAACACCAGAACCTTTTCGAGTTACTTTGATGATATTATTTTCAGTACCATTTGTATACGAATAAGTGTCGCCATTTTCCTTGAAATCTTTAGGAGTATATATTTCTCCCCATTCTCCATTGTCAGTAATTGTTGTATTGGTATTTTTAAAATCATCTTTAGAAATCAGCTGAAAATATCCACTATTTGCAACTGCGTCTAAGGAACCGGAGAAACCTTCCGGTAAGACCAAAAAGACAGAAGCCATATTGAACTCACCAGTAATATTCCCTGATTTTATAAGGTCACAAGTAAAATGCGCACTGTCAATACTCAAATCAATATTTCCATAAGCAATGGCAGGAATATATAATTTTATGGTTTCATCATTTGTGTTCGTCCTCGTTTTACATGAAATGGATACCTTCCGGCTATCTTCCTGTTCATCAATTTTTACATCATAAACCTCACTGTTATATTCAGCGGAAATTTTGCCATCAACTGCCGGTAAAACATTCACAGCACAACTACTTATATCCAGTGATAAGGAGGGATTATCTGTCAGGTTTGTTTGCACCCCGGAAGGGGCTGCTGCATGTGCCTGATCTGTGGCTGTACTTATTGTATAAATTCCAATAAAGGACGCTCCTATAATTGCACATAAGGTCAACATAACAGTTAAAACTTTAGCTGCTTTAGTTTGTTTTTTTAAATTCATAATCGCACCTAACCTTTCTTTTAATAATTGTTTGTTTTCACTAAGCGTAACGGCGGCAAGAGATTCCTTATACTTTCCAACTGCTGCCATTGCGTCAAGCAGAGTTTCGCCATAATCCTGTGCGTTATCATATCCCATTTTTGAGAGGACCGCTTCATCACAAGAAAATTCACATGCTTTTGTAATTTCACGCCTCATTAAATAAACAAGCGGATTGAACCAGTGCAGACAGACAGTAATTTGTACCAGCCATTTATAGAACATATCCCGCCGTTTGTAATGCGTTAATTCATGCAATACGATATATTGAAAGTCCTTCTCCGAAATATCTGCGCTTGGCAAAACAATGCATGGCCGGAAGAACCCAATCAGCAAAGGGGACGAAACCAATGGATTGACACAAAGCTCTACTGGTCTTTTTCTGCCAGTCTGTTCCGCGATAACAGAAAGCCGGTCTAATTGCTCAACATTGGAAACCGGATGTAACCCGGCATTGACATATCGGAGAAAGCTATGATATGCCGTTATTTTTTGTACCAAAAGAATCAATGCAACCGTGAGCCAGATAAGCCAAACATGATTGGCAAATAAAGACAGAATATCTCTAACCGGGTGATAGGATATGGAATTGTCTTTAGGTTCGACAGTATTCTGGCCTCCGTGTTCCATACCGGAAGCAGGAACATTGAAAGCATTTGAATTACCAGAGGGTAACGGCTGTTGCGGCAGGGAAACAGAATGAGTTATCGCCTGATCGATTGTCTGATAGGTTTTTCCCATCAAGTTTGTTTCTGGTCCTAACGGCAGTAATAGCCGTACAATAACAATGAGCCAGATATAATACTGCCATTGTCTGCTGATTTTGTCTTTGAAGAATCTTTTTCCCACAAGTAACAGTAGTATAAGCAATGCTCCGGAAAAAGACATAGACAAAAATATTTTCAATAAAATGTTCATTTTTTTGTTCTTCCTTTCTCCAGGAGCTTTTTCAATTCCTCATATTCCTCGTCTGTCAGCAGATCGCCAGAAATCAAATCGGAAACAAGCCATTTTGCGTCCCCCTCATAAATTTTATCCAGAAAATTTTTGGTTTGGGTTTTGTGGTATTCGCTTTCCGACACAAGAGGGGTGTATTCATTGCAACGCCCGGTTTTTTTTGCTTTCAAAAACCCCTTATTGACAAGCCGGTTTAAAAGCGTGATAAGGGTGTTTTTTTGCCAGGGTTTCCCTTTGGCCGCTAAATCTGCTGTAAGACTGGCAAAAAGCGTCGGTTTTTCTCCGTTAGCCCATACCACTTTCATAATTTCAAATTCCGCATCTGATATTTGCTGTACCATTTTGATTTCCTCCTTAAAGTATGACATCATGTTACGCTTTAAGAGTAACACGGTGTCATACATATGTCAAGTGGATATTTTTAAAGAATGTGCAATTAAATACAACCAAACATAGAATTGTATTTAATTCACATACTATCACCTTAAATATAAAATAAGTTTGGGTGATATTGTATGGAACATTATGAAGATAGATTTGATTTTCATGGCCTCGGGCTGGCGATAAAAGACGCCCGCGAGAAAAGAGGCTGGACGCAGGAATACCTTGCAGAGCTTGTGGGGCGTACGTCCCACACGATTATGAATATCGAGAACAAAGGGCAGTATCCGAGTTTTGGTGTTTTCGTCAAACTCGTCAGCATGTTTGATATTTCCGTGGACCAGTTCATACACAGTGACAGCGGGAATAAAGAAAGCCTTTGCCGCAAGCATATTGATGTGTTGCTTAACACCATGAATGAGAAGGAGCTTGTTGTCATGGAGGCAACAGCCGAAGGCTTGAAGAAAGCCAGAGAAACGGAGGTTTCCGAGTAGGGGCCTCCGTTTTTGCGGCGTTTATCGCAGGTTCCGCTAAATGGCAAGCAGGGCAACTGTAGCCACAGTTGCTATTTTTGACGTTCCAGCCTTCCGGCCAGAACGCAAAAATC
>OFHB01000526.1_pt1 | contig 25652 bp, 30 predicted proteins | sample 1521881 | NCBI WGS metagenome assembly OFHB01 (sample SAMEA3504090, study PRJEB24116) | mouse gut metagenome | biome: mouse gut; feature: mouse-associated habitat; material: faeces | place: Denmark | collected 2011
TGCGGCCCTGATCCTGCCTGTCCCCTGGCTTGTGTCCAGGGTACAGGAGTCGGCCAGTCAGCCGGAGCAGATCCCGGCCCTGATGCAGATAATTTTGTTTGCGGCGCTGTTACTGGCAGCGGCCTGGATCGACTACCAGGGGCGTATCATCCCGGATATCCTGAACCTGGGGATTGCTCTGTCAGCGCTGCTGTGTTTCCGGCCAGCGAATCTCTGGGGACTCCTGGCTGCGGTACCTTTCCTGGTTGCGGCCATGGGAGGAGGGATGGGCGGTGGAGATGTGAAGATGGTGGCAGCCTGCGGCCTGGTCCTGGGGTTCTGGGATACCATATTCGGATGCGTCATCGGGCTGCTTTTGATGCTGTGTTCCTGTTTGGTCATTTCAGGAGGGCTGTGGGGGAAGGAAGCCCGGCCAATGGCTCCATTTCTGTCTGCCGGTTTTCTGGCAGCTTATTTTCTCCCATAAGGAAGGAGTGTGTTTCTTCCGGGAAAATGTCAACGATCTGTGACAGGGGGCATTTTGGAAACTGTTTTTGGCTGTCGGATCCGGCAGTCTGTTTTTCTTTCGGGGAAGGAGGAGATGTGTATGAAGAAGATCCTGCTTGTTGCAGGTGTCCTTGCTTCGGTGTCCGCTGCCGTGTTCTGTGTGCTGCGCCGCCGTAAGAAGCATTATGGATCGCCCTGCTAAAATGAAACTGTAAAAATGGAGAGGATGCGGCAGGCCGGAAGAGATACGGTCTGCCGCATGTTCTATCGGAGGAAAAGGGTGAAAGAAAAATATTTTACCCATAACTGTTTGTGCTGTGAAACGCGCACAGAATGGAGGAAACAATGAGCTTTTTTAAGAATCGGACCGTGATCGGGGTGATCTGCATCATCCTTTCCCTGGTCATCTGTTTTGCGGTAACCCCGCTGTTCAACAAATCCATGAGCCAGAAGGTGGAGATTGTCCGGGTAGTGAAGGACATCCATATCGGGGACGAGATTACAAAGGACATGGTGCGGACCGTGGAGGTGGGCGGCTACAACCTTCCGGATGGTGTGGTAAAGGATACGGCAACAGTCATCGGCAGGTTTGCTTCTGCAGATATGGTCCCCGGCGATTACATCATCAGCTCCAAGATCGCAGATGCCCCTGCGGCGGAGAATGCCTATCTCTACAGTCTGAACGGGGAAAAGCAGGCTATCTCCGTCACGGTCAAGGCCTTTGCCAACGGTCTGTCCGGCAAGCTGATGAGCGGGGACATCGTCTCGGTCATTGCCCCGGACTATAAGAAGCAGGGCGTCACGGTTATCCCGGCAGAACTGCAGTATGTGGAAGTCATCGCGGTAACCGCCAACAGCGGCTACGATGCCAATACCGGAGAACAGGCGGAGGATGAGGACCGGGAGCTTCCGGGAACGGTCACTCTCCTGGTGTCCCCGGAACAGAGCAAAGTGCTGGCGGATCTGGAGGCGGACGGAAAGCTGCACCTTTCCCTGGTGTACCGGGGAACGAAGGAGAATGCGGGGAAATTCATAGAAGCCCAGGACGAACTGCTGGAAGCGCTGTATGCCCCGGAGGAAGAGGACAGCGAAGGGGAGGAAACAGAAGGAGAGAAAACGGAAGAAGGGGAAGCGGAAGGCACAGGAGATGAGGCGGATTCCCAGGAGACACAGGAATCTTCAGAGCAGAAAGAAGGAAGCAGCGAAAAAACAGAGGACACAGCGAACACGGAGGGAGACAGGGAGGCTCCTGCCAGCGGGGACGGGGAGGAGCAGTAGATGAACTTTAAAAAGAATGGAATCTTTGGCCGCAGGGAGGATGGCGGCCAGAGGGAAGCGGAGTATGACGGGTACGGCTCCCCGAACCAGGTGCTGGCAGTCTGGGGAAGCCCAGGCAGCGGCAAGACCACGGTGGCGGTGAAGCTGGCAAAATACCTGGCAGGGAAGAAGAAAAATGTGATCCTCCTGCTTTGCGACATGACCGCCCCCATGCTGCCCTGCATCTGTCCGCCCGGAGAACTGGAATGCGAGCATTCCCTGGGCAGTGTCCTGGCTGCGGTGCGGGTGTCGGAATCCCTGGTGAAGCATAACCTGGTCACCCATAAGAAATACGGCTGCCTGACCTTCCTTGGGATGTTAAAGGGGGAAAATGAGTACACCTACCCGCCGTTTACGGCCAGCCAGGCATCGGAGCTGCTCCAGTGCCTGAAAGGGATCGCGCCTTATATCATCATCGACTGCGGCAGCTATATCGCCAATGACATCCTTTCTGCCGTTGCCCTGATGGAATCCGATGCAGTCCTCCGGCTGGTGAACTGTGACTTAAAGAGCATCAGCTATCTGTCCAGCCGGCTCCCGCTCCTTCGGGACAACAAATGGGATGCGGACAAGCAGTATAAGGTGGCCAGCAACGTAAGGACGGATGAAGCCAGCGATCACGCGGAACAGGTGCTTGGAAACGTGACCTTCCGTCTGCCCCATTCCCCGGAGCTTGCCAGACAGACCCTGGCTGGGAACCTTCTGGCGGATCTGTCCCTTCGGGACAGCCGGGGCTTTAGGAAGGAGCTGGAAGCAGTCAGCAGGGAGGTGTTCGGATGTTAGGGGAAAAAAGATCGCAGGAACTGTTTGGCCCGGCAATGGGGCAGGCGGTTTCCGGGAATGGGCAGAGGGCAGGCATGGCGGATGGAAGGGACAGCCAGGATGCCAGGACGGCAGAGGGACATATCGGAAACAAAAACGGGAGGGGAGAGTCCGAAAGAATGTCGGATGCAAATGGGGGATATGGAAGAAGCAGGGAGGAGGATTCTGAACTATCTGTGATAAAAGAGCCTGGAAAACCGGCAGAAAAAGAAAACTTTGCTGCTCCGGCATTTCCTTCCCGAACCCGGATCCCGACTGCAACGGTAGGCGTGACCAATACCCAGGCACACGCAGCTCCCCTGGAGCCTCCGGCTGTCCTGGATGTGGAGGAGGAAGACGAGGCGGTGCAGTTCCAGCAGGGCGGGACGGCACTTAGGACCCATGACCTGTTCTTCTCTCCGCAGGACAACGCCAGGGACTTCTCATCTGTCCTGCAGGAAGTACAGGAGTACATCTCCAGTAAATATTCCACGCTGATCATGGATGAGGGCGGGGAGGATACCAAGGCCCAGATCAAGCGCTATATCACCAAATATGTGCAGGACTACCGGATTGCCGTCAAGGGCATGAGCGGCCAGGAACTGGTGGACACCATCTATACGGAGATGGCGGAGTTCTCCTTCCTGACCCGATATGTGTTCGGGGCCGGCATTGAGGAGATCGACATCAACAGCTGGAAGGACATCGAGGTCCAGTATGCCGGCGGGGAGACGAAGAAGCTGGAAGAGCGGTTTGAAAGCCCACAGCATGCCATCAATGTGGTGCGCCGGATGCTGCATACCTCCGGCATGGTGCTGGACAACGCAAGCCCGGCAGTATTGGGGCATTTAAGCAAAAACATCCGGATCGCCGCCATGAAGACCCAGCTGGTGGATGAGGACATCGGGGTGGCGGCTTCCATCCGTATCGTCAATCCCCAGTCCATGCAGGCCTCCGACTTTGTAAAGGGCGGCACGGCGACAGGGGAGATGCTGGACTTTTTAACGGAATGTGTCCGCTATGGGATTTCGGTCTGTGTGGCGGGGGCTACCAGTTCCGGAAAGACCACACTGATGGGCTGGCTTCTGACCACCATCCCGGATAAGAAGCGGATCTACACCATAGAATCCGGCTCCAGGGAACTGGCCTTGGTGCGGGAAAAAGAGGGGAAGGTGAGCAATTCCGTGATCCATACCCTGACCCGCGACAGCGAGAATGACCGCCAGCGGGTGGACCAGATCGCCCTTTTAGACATGGCCCTGCGCTTCAATCCGGATGTGATCGTGGTGGGGGAGATGCGGGGGCCGGAGGCCAATGCGGCCCAGGAGGCGGCAAGGACCGGCGTGGCGGTGATCACCACCATCCATTCCAACAGCTGTGAAGCTACCTACCGGAGGATGGTGTCCTTATGCAAACGTGCGGTGGACATGAGCGATGAGACCCTGATGGCCTATGTGACGGAGGCCTACCCCATCGTGGCCTTCTGCAAGCAGCTGGAGAACCGGCAGCGCCGTCTGATGGAGATCATGGAATGTGAGATCCGTCCGGACGGGAGCCGCCATTACCGTCCTCTGTTTCAGTATGAGATCACGGAGAACCGGATGGAGGAGGGGAAATTTATCATAGAAGGCAGCCACAGAAGGGTCAATCCCATTTCGGAGGGACTGGCCAGGAGGCTGACCGAGAACGGGATGCCTGGCAGTGTGCTGGAGCGCCTGAAAGGAGGGGGAGAGCAATGACCATGATCCAGTTATTAGCCTGTGCCGGGATGATTGCCGGCTCTTTCTTTCTGCTGCGTCTAAGACCGGTGGAGTTTACGGATGACCTGTTTTCCTTTCTTCTGCGGAAACCGAAGACGTTGAAGGAGGAGATCAACGAGGCCACCAGAAGGAAGAAGCCAGGGATTCTGAAGAAGGAAATCACGGAGGCCCAGGACATCCTTGTGATGACCGGGAGAGGGAATCGATTCTCTCTTGTCTGTGCTGTGAGTCTTGCCCTGTTCGCCGCAGGCGGCTCCTTTGCCATCATGATCGGGAACTTTTTTCTGGCACCGGTGATGGCCTGCGGTTTTCTGTTCATACCATTCTGGTATGTGCGCCTGACCGCAAACCACTATAAAAAGAATGTATCAGCGGAACTGGAGACGGCGCTCTCCATCATCACTACGGCATACCTGCGCAACGAAGACATTTTGACAGCGGTGGAGGAAAATCTGCATTATTTAAATCCGCCCGTCCAGAACGTGTTCCGGGATTTTGTCACCCAGGTAAAGATGGTGAACCCGGATGTGGAGGCGGCGCTGAAGGTTCTGCGGGGCCGGATCGAGAATGACGTGTTCGAGGAATGGTGTGATGCCTTAAGCGACTGCCAGCTGGACCGGAGCTTAAAGACGACCCTGACTCCCATCGTGAACAAGATGTCCGACATGCGGATTGTGAACGCAGAGCTGGAGTTTCTGGTGACGGAGCCGAGAAAAGAATTCATCACCATGGTTTTTCTGGTGATCGGCAACATTCCGCTGATGTATTTTCTAAACCGCAGCTGGTATGAGACGCTGATGTTCACAACCGTGGGGCAGATCATTCTGGCGGTGACGGCGGCCCTGATCTTTGTTTCCACGGCCCTGGTCATCCGTCTGACCAAACCGTTAGAGTACAGGAGGTGATACAGGTGACAACCATGTTGATGATGGGGCTGCTGGCGGCCTTTGGGGTGTTTTTGGCAGGAGGGCTGTTCTTTGTGACAGCGGATCTGCTGCGCCTTCCCTACCTTCGGACCTCAAAGGCCATGGTCAATACGGGCAGGGAGAAGAAGACAGCGGCGAAGACGCTTGAGACCTACCTGCTGACACTGGCGGCCAGATTTGCCCCTTATATCCGGATGGATGCCTATAAAAGGAGCCGATTAAAAAATATCTTAAAGGCCAGCGGGCTGAACCTGGAGCCGGAGGTCTATCAGGCCTATGCGCTTGTGAAAGCAGGTGCCGTGATGCTGGGGATCCTCCCGGCGTTGCTTGTATTCCCCCTGCTGTCAGTGATGGTGGTGTTCCTTTCCGTGATGGTTTATTTTAAGGAGATCAACCGTGCGGATGAGCTGCTTGCGAAGAAACGGGGAGTCATCGAGACGGAGCTGCCCCGGTTTGTATCTACCATCGAGCAGGAGTTGAAGAACAGCCGGGACGTGCTCTCCATCGTGGAGAACTATAAGAAGAATGCGGGAGAGCAGTTTTCCGGGGAACTGGACGTGCTGGTGGCGGACATGCGCTCCAGCAGCTATGAGGCGGCCCTGACCCGGTTCGAGGCCAGGCTCAATTCCCCCATGCTCTCCGATGTGGTCCGGGGGCTCATCGGGGTGCTGCGGGGAGATGACGGAGCCATGTATTTCCAGATGCTCTCCCATGACTTCAAGCAGCTGGAGCTGCAGCGGTTGAAGAAGGAGGCCCAGAAGATCCCGCCGAAAATCCGGGTGTTCAGCTTTGTGATGCTGATGTGTTTCCTGTTCATGTATCTGGCGATCATTGTGATTGAGATCATCAAATCCATGGGGAGTATGTTTTAGGGGAGGTGAAAGATGCCGCCAAAGCCGGTCAGTTATAAGGGAAAGGAATACGGCTCCAGGAAAGAATTGTGCCAGGAGTATGGAATTGATGAGAAAAGGGTGACAGGACGCCTCTGTTCAGGGTGGACACTTGAGGAGGCCGTGGAGACTGCCCTTGGAGAGAAGGTGACCAATGGGATCCAGACAGAGTATGAGGGTGTGCAGTATCCATCTTTAAGCTCCATGGCGGAAAAGCTGGACCTTCCGCTTTCTATCCTGCAGCATGCCTACTACCGGACAAAGGATATCGGACAGTCCGTGGAATATGCTAGAGAATATGCCAGCCGTGACATGGCGGTATGGGGGAAGGAGTACCAGAGCCTATCCCAGGTCGCCATGGTGTTTGGCATCAGCCACTATCATCTGGTCAGCCAGGTACGGGAAGGGGTAAGGCTCCAGGAAGCAGTGAAGAAGGCGCTGGAGACGGAACCTGTTCAATTCCAGGGAAAGACCTATGAACATTTCGGGGACTTGTGTGCCGCATACCGGATACAGCCGGCCAATGTGTACTTCCGTCTGGAATATGGGATGGATCTGGAGGAGGCACTGACACGGCCTGTCAAGGGGACGGGAAAGAAAAATAAGGTGACCTATCGGGGGGAGGCGTATGAGAGCCAGATCGACCTGTGCCGGGTTTACGGCATCTCAGTCCTGTGCGTGAGGGAGCAGCTTCGGAGCCAGCCCCTTACTTTTCTGGAGGAGTTTGATGTCTTAAACCAGATGAAGGAACGGCTGGGGATGGGGAAGGAGGAGATGCTGAACTATATTCCCCACTGCCGGATCCGGGGAAGAAACTATAAGACCATGGCAGGACTCCTGCGGGAGTTTGGCATCACTGCAAGTGCTTTCTATACCCGGAAATGTCGGAACGAGGACAAGGATGTGTTCACTGTCCTAAAGGAGATGCAAAAGGAAACAAGGAGGGCCTATGTGGTGGATGGGAAGCCCATGCTTCAGGAGGAACTGGAGAAGATGGGGTATACGAAATACCGGATCAGCCGGCTGGCCAGAGGAGAACTTCCCAAATATCCAAGGCTCCAGGGATTCGACCTGGACACAGGATGTATGGATGGGGAGAAGCTGTACTATAAGATCCTGAATGAAAAACTACAGGAAGCCGGGCAGGTGCCAGGGGAAGAGATAGAAATCAAAATGGAGTGAAGGAAGGAGGGCCAATGACTGAAGAACAGAAAGAAAAAAAGAGCAGGGAGCGTCTGCTGGAAGGACTCTGTCAGCTGACTGGGGAGGAAAAGGCACAGGAGGTGAGGGAGCATTGAGGAAACTGTGGAAGGAGGAAAAAGGGGAAGGCTACATCGATATCGCCGTGCTGGTGCTGTGCGTCTTTCTGGTTTTGGCCCTGTCCGTAAAACTCCTGCCGGTATTCATTGCCAAACAGCAGCTGGATACTTATGCTACAGAGCTGTGCCGAGAGGCGGAGATTTCCGGGCGGGTGGGGAGCGAGACCAGCAGGCGGGCGGCGGTGTTGACGGAGCAGACGGGCCTGACACCGGAGATCCAGTGGTCAGGGAGCGGGCGGATCCAGCTGAACGAGGAGGTCAGTGTTCAGCTGACTTACCGGTATGACCTGGGGCTGTTCGGCAGCTTCGGCTCCTTTCCGGTGACGCTGAAGGCAGAGGCCTCCGGAAAATCGGAGGTGTACTGGAAATGAGGAAGCTGAAGGAATGTTTCAGGGATGAGAGCGGAGTGTCCTTTCCTCTGGTAATCGCTATTATCCTGGCTCTGCTTTTGATTCTGTGCGGGGTCATGGAGTATCTGCGTCTGAACCTGATGGCTGCCGGCGTGAAGGAAGCGGTGCAGGATGCCATCGTGGTGGTGGTCAACGACAATTACGCCAACGTGTACCATGGGGTGCGGGAAGGGTATTCCGGGGGATACACAAGCGATGGTTCCGGCTTTGAGGCCACGGTGGATGACGGGGACATTTACTATGAGCTGGACCGGGTGCTGGGTACCCATTCAGAAGGCGGTGCCCATGTCAAATATGCGGAGGGTGTGCTGGAATATAAGATCACCGACCTGCAGGTGACCATCCGGAACGCGCCCCTGGCCCCGTCAGATCCCCGGAATGCCCAGCGCTTCGAGGCGGATGCCCTGGTCACGCTGGAGGTGCCGGTGCGGTTTGTCGGGAAGGTGTTTCCGTCTCTTCGGATGCGTCTGAAGGTACAGGCGGGATATATTGAAGTATTCTGAAAATTCCATACGATAATGCTGGACTTTTGGAAAAACTTCGGGTATGTTGTGTCGTACAAAGAGATGCATACCGGTACTTGGAAACGTAAGATTCACTGAAAAAAGGAGGAGAATCATGAAACCGAATCCAAAACAGAAAAAATGGATGTTGATCGCAGGAGGTGCCGTCATCTGCATCGTACTGGCGGTGGCGATCGGGAGCCGGTTCAGGAAACAGCCTGGGGCGGGGGATGTGATCCTGCCGGAGGAGACCGAGGATACCCGGATTATCCTGGCAGACCTTCCACACAGGGTGGATATCGAACTGGAAAGAACAGAAGGAGAGCGTGACGATCATGAGGCAGAAGAGCCGGAAGTGGTCGTAAGAACAGAAACGGGAGCTGCAGAAACAGTGCGGGAGGCCCTTCCGCCTCAGACGGACAGAGAAGAGCAGAAGCTCCAGGAGGAGGTGACAAAGCCGGAGGCTGTCTCGGAGGAGATTCTTCACGACCCTACAAAGAAACCGAATGGGGAGACCGTGGAAGGAGAGCCGGTGCCGGAAGAACATGCGGAAGGAAGCAGGCCGGAAGAGCCGGTGGTGCCGGAGGGTACCCCACAGGCCGGGGATACTTCCGGAGGGCAGATCTACATTCCCGGCTTCGGATGGGTGGAGAACCAGGGCGGAGGCGCTTCGGGGACCACAGCCGGGGATATGTATGAGAATGGGAACAAGATCGGGTCCATGGACTGAGAAACGGTATGGCAGAAAGAAAAAAATCGGACAGGAAAAGGGCATCGTCAAAGTGGCGGTGCTTTTTCTGTCACCGGGAGTTATACCCGTGAGCCAAATGATTTGCCAACACAGTTCCTGTATTTCCATAAAAGATACCGAATCATTTGGCAAATAAGTATGCTCGCGGATATATGTTCCGTGACAGGATTTTGTGAAAAAATATCGTCCGGCGATGCAGGAATGATATGGTCTACGGACAGAAAGGAGCCGAATGAAACAGATTTTTCAGAAGGTGCTGACAGGCATGCTGGTCTGTCTGCTGCTTTTCCCTTCCACCGCCTATGCTGTGGGGGAAGGGAACATTGACAACGGAGGCATGGGGCAGGGAACGAACCAGAACAGCTGGACACCGGGCATGGAGGGTGTGCGGGTGACGGTGGTGGAGGCGGAGGGAGGGACTCCGGTGACCGTGCCCATCGACCTGACCAACAAGCGCTTAAGCAACATCGCCTATTCCTTTGGAAAGGTGTGCAAGATCTCCTACCTGGGAGGGCAGGGGATCGCGCCGGATACCGGAGTCTACCAGTATGTGAACCCCGGCCAGTCCCTGCCCAGGATCATCAGTTCCAAAAGCCTGGGGGCAGCCAGCATTGAGGCGATCAAGAGCTATTTTACAGACGAGCAGGTGGTGCGCAGTATCGCCGGGCTGGTGGGGATGGACTTCGATACCCTGATTGGCGGCAGGTACAAGCTGTTCCTGGAACCGGTGATGTATGTGAAATTCCAGGGCGTGTACGTGGCCATGACCGCCACTGAGGCCGCCTGCTACGATGAGGTGACCGGGGGAGCCGTCCGCAGGGTGCTGCCCACCGTTGCCTTCCAGAACCTGCCGCTGTCCATGTTCCTGGAAAGCGGGGACCTGGGGTTCCCGGCGTGGGGAGGGCCAAGATCCGGCGTCCGGTCCAATCAGGAGGTGAAATCTTCCCTGGGCCTTGGCATAGTCCGGTTCAATGAAGTGGTCACTCCACCGGCAGTGTCTGTCTATGATTACGAATACCGGGTGAATACGGAGGTCATTACTTCGGTCATGGTGCGGGGAGGCCAGGCGGATCCGGACCATCCGGTATCCGTGACCTTCCATGTGGGCGGACGGACCATGCGGGTGAACAACGTGTATTACCCCTCCGGAGACAGCCAGCTGGTGTGGATCCGCTGGACCACCCCGGCCACACCCCAGGTGATGGAGATCACCGTCTCGGCAACCGGCAGGGGGCATGCGGAAAAGAGCGTGATCACTGCCAACATCGTGGATCTGGACCAGAACCCGCCCCCGGATCCCCAGGCAGATGACCGGAATGACGGGTTCACGCCTGGTCCCATGCCGGTAAAGGAGCAGAGAACCTCTTCGGACTGGAGCGTATGGAGGCCCTGGTGGCAGGAACACTGGGTCTGGCATAGCGGTCACGGGAACAGCAGTGGCTACTGGTGCGACCATGGCTGGTGGGAGTTTGATCTGGACACCTACCATGCGGGCCTGTCGGCCACTATGGGGATCACACCGGATGGGAAGAACCCCACCGCTTCCGGAAGCACCTTAAAATCCGGTTACGGGATCCAGGAGACCGTGACGGCCAGGGTAAGCACCAGCCAGAGTTCGGCCACCACTCCGGCCCAGAATGCGGTGACGTATTTCCCGGAGTTCCAGTATGGGCGGTTCTGGCGTCTCCTGGAACGGACCGGGAGCGGGTACCAGGCACGGTTTGAGTTTCAGGAAAACGAGTACAGCACCTATCAGCGGAGGACCCATTTCACACCGATCTGGTACCCGGACGGGAGTTATACCCCCTACACCTGGCTCATCGACAGCTGGACCCCTGCCGGGATGCTGTCCATGAACCTGTCGGACAGTGTAAGCATCCGGGGAAATCTGTGGATGGACTGGCATATCGCCCCGCAGGATCCGTCATAGGAGGGCAGGAGCATGGCATATGAGAGGATAAAGCGTCCAAAAGGAGCCGTCTACCATTATACAAAGAGAGAGAACCTGGACGGGATCCGGAAGGATGGTCGGCTGCGCCGTTTCGGGGACCGGGAATGCTGGGTGTGCAGCTGTCTGGAGGATACGCTCCGGCTGATGGAGCTGACAGTGATGCAGGAAGGAAAGCCCTACTATGCAATGGGTGGTATCCTGAAACGCTATCCCCCTTTTGTGCCGGAGGAGTATGTGATCTTGAAGCTGCAGCCCAGGTACCAGAGTGGGGACTGGGTCATTTGGAGACAGGCAATGCCTGTGGATGCGCCGCAGGAGCTTTTGGATCTGGCAGAGGAATTCAGCTTTTTGAAGAAAGGATTCCGGGGAGATTTAAGGTTTTATGGAGAGCCGGAGGTTTTCGAGGTTGCTGATTTCCTGGAAATGAGGACATCCGGGCCGGAGCTTCGGATGGAATAAAAGAACAAATCATCAGAGAAAAAGGAGGAAAAAATCAATGAGAAAGAAAAAATGGATGGCAATGCTGGCGGTGAGCCTGTTCCTGGCGATGATGTTCGCCACCACTGCCTTCGCAGCCGGGACCGGGGATGTGGCAGGGGCCATTGAAGGAACCTGGACCACAGCATCGGCCCAGATCAAGACTGTGGTCAACAAGGTGGTGTTCCCGGCCATCGACCTGATCCTGGCCGTGCTGTTCTTCGTGAAGGTGGGGACGGCCTATATGGACTACCGCAAGCACGGACAGATCGAATGGGCGCCACCGGTGATCCTGTTCGCCTGCCTGGTGTTCATGCTGACGGCCCCGCTTTATATCTGGGGGATCATCGGGATCTGAGGAAAGGAAACTGTGTTTATATGCGGCCTGTCTTTCTGGCAGGCTGTGGAAAGGAGGCTGGTATGGATAAGGAGACATTCTGGAAGGTGATCGGGGAAGTCAACCGATGTGTGGAGGATGGTGACCAGGAGGCTGTTCTGGAAGCAACCCAGAGGAAACTGATGGAATATTCTGCTGTGGATATCGCCAGATGGCATGAGATCAAGGGTGTGTATATGCAGCTTGCTGACAGGAACGATCTGTGGGCGGCCTGTGCGGCCACGGGTACCCACTGTACGGATGACGGGTTTATCGACTTTCGCTCCTGGCTGATTTCCCAGGGAAAGGATGTGTATATGCAGGTGCTCCAGGATCCGGATTCCCTGGCGGAGGTGGAAATCCCGAAAGAAGGGGCGGATTTTGAAGCTTATGGATATGTTGCCTTATATGCCTACGGGCAGAAAAAAGAAATCGAGACGAAAGGGCTGGCATCCGTCCTGAAAGACTATCTGACGTGGATCGGAAGAGAAGGGCAGACCAGTGCAGAAGACTATCTGCGTGTACTGGAATATAGAAATGATACCTACCAGGAGATTGACGCACATCCCCTTGGGGAAAAGGAAAAAGATGAGATCCTTTCGGAAGTGGAACTGAGACCGGACATCAGCAGCTGCTGGAACAGGGAGATGCTGCCGGAGATCGTTCCCAGGCTGTGCTGGAAATATGGTGTCGGGCAGGGGATGGACATGTCCTGACAGTCCATGTGTTTTGGTCTCCGGAAAAAGAAAGGAGGAACAGGCAGACCTATGTTTATATGGGATTTTGTGGCGGACACGGTTCTTGGGCAGATCGTGGACTGGATCTACGGGCAGATTATCGGGTTCCTTGGGAACTTTTTTCCGCCATGGGAAATATGGGGGCGGAGCTGTTTGAGATGGCCTGGGTCCAGGCAATCGTGCAGTTCTTTTTCCAGTTTGGATGGGCGCTGTACGGAGTAGGACTTGTGGTGGCTGTGTTTGAGTGCGGCATCGAATACCAGTCCGGCAGGGGCAGCGTGAAGGATACGGCCCTGAATGCCGTGAAGGGATTTCTGGCAGTGGGGCTGTTCTCCGTGGTGCCGGTGCGGCTCTACCAGCTGTGCGTATCCCTGCAGGCCAGCTTTACGGCAGGGATCACGGGCTTTGGGACGGATGTGGGCACGCTTGCCAATAACATCATCGGCACCCTGCAGGATGCGAGTCTGGAGGAGGTCATGAGCAGCGGCGGCGTTTTCGGCGGCCTGACGGAGATCACCAGCCCTATTCTGATGATCTTTATCCTGATCATGATGGGATACGCTACCATCAAGGTGTTCTTTGCCAACTTAAAGCGGGGCGGGATCCTGGTGATCCAGATTGCGGTGGGGAGCCTTTACATGTTCAGCATCCCCAGGGGATACCTGGATGGCTTTACCAGCTGGTGCAAGCAGGTCATTGGATTGTGTCTGACAGCTTTTCTGCAGGCAACGATCCTGATCGCCGGTCTTATGGTGTTAAAGGATCATGCCCTTCTGGGGCTTGGACTGATGCTCTCAGCCGGGGAGGTGCCCAGGATTGCCGGGCAGTTCGGGCTGGATACCAACACCAGGGCCAACATCATGAGTACGGTCTATGCGGCTCAGAGCGCTATTAACATGACCAGAACCGTAGTAAAGGCGGTGGCAAAATGACAGAGGGTAAATTGGTATATATCGCGTCCCCCTATGCAGGGGATGTGGAAGGGAATGTGGCGTTTGCGAAAGCGGCCTGCCGGTATGCGGCGGCAAAGGGGTATACGCCGGTGGCGGTTCACCTGATGTATCCCCGGTTTCTGGATGACCGGGTGCCAAAGGAACGGGAGGCCGGGCTTAAGATGGGCCGGAGGGTACTCGCTGCCTGTGAGGAAATCTGGCTGTGCGGGGAACGGATGTCTGCCGGGATGAAAGCGGAGGAGGCGGAGGCTAAAAGGCTGGGGATTCCCATAAGGCTGGTTCCTTCTTCCTCTGTCCGGTCTGTTATGGAATCGGGAGAAAAACAGGAGCATGGAGAAGACATTCAGGGAATGGAGGAGATAAAGCTATGTTAAGAAAGGGGAGCGAACAATGTATATTTATCCGGACCACTTGAAAGCGAAGGCGACCATGTGGCTGTGGCAGCTTAAGGATCTTACCATCGTAGGCGTGGGTGTCCTTCTTTCTGTCCTGGCCATTACCCAGACGGGGATCGTCATCCCGGCGATTCTGACTGCTGTCTATGGGTTTCTGACGATCCGCTTTGAGGATACCAGCATCCTGGATTTCCTCTGCTATGCCGGAGCGTTCTTTTTCCGACAGCAATTTTTTGAATGGAGGTTTCACCAATGAGCAGAAAAGAGAAAAAGGCCAGGGAGCAGAAGCTGTCCACCCGCCAGCTTATCAATACAAAGGCAGTCGGTGATTACAGCCTTAAGACCTATGACGGGGACGATCTGGTGTATTTCATGATCCGGCCCACCAACCTGTCGGTGCTGTCCGATTCCAGCGTGGGGGCCAGGGTGTATGCGCTGATGAATGTGCTGAAAGGCGTGGCGGAGATCGAGATGCTGTGCTTAAACAGCAGGGAGAACTTCGAGGAGAACAAAAGTTTTTTGCGGAAGCGGGCGGAGGAGGAGAGGAACCCGGTGGTCCGCAGGCTCCTGGAACGTGACCAGAACTTCCTGGACCGGATCCAGGTGCAGATGGCCACGGCCAGGGAATTTTTAATCATCATCCGGCTCCGCAACGAGAAAGGGACGGAGGTGTTCTCCTACCTGGACCGCATCGAAAAATCCTTAAAGGAGCAGGGATTCTCTGCCAGCCGGGCGGGGAGCGAAGATATCAAGCGGATCATGGCTGTGTACTATGAGCAGAACGTGACCAGCGAGAAGTTTGAGGACTTTGACGGGGAGCGGTGGATCATCCCGGATGATTAAGGAAAAATAGTGGGTTACTACCCTGGCAAAAGTGTGGTATACTCTGAAAGAAGGGACAGAAGGGAGGACAGCCTATGGATTATCAGGAATTATTGCGGAAACGGGATGCGTATCAGGAAGGAAAGCATCTCATACCGGAGCTGACCATTGCCAGCTATGAGCGGGCGTTCGAGATAGAATATACCCATCATTCCACGGCCATAGAGGGGAACACCCTGACGCTGATGGAGACAAAGCTGGTGCTGGAGGACAGGATCAGCGTGGGCGGCAAACGCCTGCGGGAACTTTACGAGCCGTTAAACCATGAGAAGGCGTTCCACTATGTGAAAGACTGTATAGGCAAAGGATATGCGCTGGACGAGAAGATTATCAAGGATATCCATGCCATGCTGATGCAAAACATCATGGTAGGAGGAGTTTACCGAAATGTGGATGTGTATATTTCCGGCGCACAGCACACCCCGCCTTCCCCCAATGAGATGTACCGGCAGATAAAAAATTTCTATGCGGATCTGTCCTGGAAGGGACAGCAGCTGAACCTGATCGAGCTGGCGGCATGGACCCATGCGGAATTCGTAAAGATCCATCCCTACCCGGACGGGAATGGGAGGACATCGAGGCTGATCATGAATTACCAGCTGATGGCAAACGGTTTTGCGCCCATATCCATAGACAAGAAGAACCGGCTGGATTATTTTAACGCACTGGAAGCCTATGCGGTGGAAGGAAATATCGGGCCGTTTGCGGAGATGATTGCGGGACTGGAAGAGGTACAGCTGGACCGGTACCTTGCCATGATCGAACAGGCCCAGGGGATGAGCCAGCAGTTGTAAAAGCAGGATCGTAAAAAATTTAGAGACAGGAAGCGTCAGATGTGAAAAGCATCTGGCGTTTTTTCATGCAGAAAATCAGGACAGGAGGAACAGAATTGAGGAATACAAATACAGACCAGTCCGGACATCCGGGAGATGTTCGCGTGCAGGAGTTCCTGGATATGATTGCCCCTTCGGTGATCAAATTCAACACGGACCATTTCATCTGCGGCAATACATTCCGGTGTGTCTGGGCGCTTAGGGAATACCCTACTTCCACGGAGGAACAGGCCATCTTAAAAAGGCTGGGGGAGAAGGACGGGGTGACGCTTCGGATCTATACCCGCCATGTGAATGCCGCCGAGGAGAGGAAGATCATCAGCAACGCCGCCAGCAAGAACCGGATGGAGCGGGCCAACACCAATGACCTGCAGCAGACCGTGATGGCGGAGAGCAACCTGCAGGATGTGGCAACCATCGTGGCCCAGACCCACCGGAACCGGGAACCGCTGCTGCACACGGCAGTGTACATTGAACTGTCTGCCAGTGATTATGACCGTCTGAAGCTGTTACAGACAGAAGTGCTGACAGAGCTGATCCGCTCCAAGCTGAACGTGGACCGGCTGATGCTGCGCCAGAAACAGGGCTTCCAATGCGTGATGCCCACAGGCTCCAACCTGTTCCGGGACCAGTTTGAGCGGGTGCTGCCTGCCAGCAGCGTGGCGAATCTTTACCCTTTTAACTATTCCGGAAAGACAGACCCTCAGGGCTTCTATATCGGGCGGGACAAGTTCGGCAGCAACGTGCTTGTGGACTTTAACCGCAGGGCGGATGACAAGACCAACGCCAACATCCTGATCCTGGGCAACAGCGGGCAGGGCAAGAGCTACCTGTTGAAGCTGCTCCTGACCAACCTGCGGGAATCGGGGATGCGCGTCTGCGCCCTTGACCCGGAGATGGAGTATGAGGATCTGACGGACAACCTGGGCGGGTGCTTTATCGACCTGATGGGCGGCAGGTATATCATAAACCCCCTGGAGCCGAAAACCTGGGATGATGCCGCAGGCCCGGAGGACATGGATGCGCCCCAGACCTTCCGCATCCGCTCCCGGCTGTCCCAGCATATCAGCTTCCTGAAAGATTTTTTCCGAAGCTACAAGGACTTCACGGACAGGGAGATCGATGTCATAGAGATCATGCTGCAGAAACTGTATGCCGGGTGGGGGATCACGGACCAGAGCGACTTTGACAGCCTGGCGCCGGAGGAGTACCCCATCCTCTCCGACCTGTATGCCTTTATGGAGGCGGAGTACAAGGCGTTTGACGCAAGCGCCAGGCAGCTCTATACGGCGGAGATGCTGCGGGGCATCCTGCTGGGGCTGCACTCCATGTGCGTGGGCGCAGAGAGCAAGTTCTTCAACGGGCATACCAACATCACGGACTCCAGCTTTATCACTTTCGGGGTGAAAGGGCTGCTGCAGGCCAGCCGGAGCTTAAAGGATGCCCTGCTGTTCAACGTGCTCTCCTTTATGAGCGATGAGCTGCTGACCGTGGGCAATACGGCGGCCAGCCTGGATGAGTTCTACCTGTTCCTGTCCAACCTGACTGCAGTGGAGTACGTCCGCAATTTCATGAAGCGTGTGCGCAAGAAGGACTCGGCGGTCATCATCGCCAGCCAAAACCTGGAGGACTTCAACCTGGACGGCGTCAGGGAGTACACCAAGCCGCTGTTCTCCATCCCCACGCACCAGTTCCTTTTCAATGCGGGCAGCATTGACGCCAGGTTCTACACGGACACCCTCCAGCTGGAGGAAAGCGAGTACAGCCTGATCCGTTACCCCCAGAGGGGCGTGAGCCTCTACAAGTGCGGCAATGAGCGGTACAACCTGATGGTCAATGCCCCAGAGCATAAAGCCCGGCTGTTCGGCAAGGCCGGAGGCAGGTAAAAGTGTGAGAAGAATTTCTAAGGCGCCAAAAGACGACGCCTAAGAGATTCTAAATCTCACACGGAAGAATGCCCAAAGTGCGGGCATTCTTCCAGACTTGCACCGATTGTTTGTGCTGCCGTTTTCGGCAGCTGTGCTCAGAAGGGAGGGAGATATGGTTGGAGCTCAAGGAACAGCGGTTCGGCATTGAGATCGAGATGACCGGGATTACGCGGGAGGAAGCTGCAAGGGTGACAGCTGCCTATTTCGGAACGGAAAGCAGATATGTAGGGCTTGGGTATGACGCCTATGCAGCACTTGATGGACAGGGGAGGCAGTGGAAGTTCATGAGTGATTCCAGCATTACTGCGGAGCGGAAAGCCGGGGAGCAGAGGGTGAGGGCATCTGGTGAATACAAGACGGAGATGGTCAGCCCCATCTGCCGCTATGAGGACATCGTACCCATCCAGGAGATCATCCGGGAACTGAAAAAGCATGGGGCGATCACCAACAAGTCCTGCGGCATCCATGTGCATGTGGACGCATCCCCCTTTGACGCCCGGACGCTGCGCAACATCACGAACATCATGGCATCCAAGGAGGATCTGATCTACAAGGCCCTGAAGGTGTCTGTTGCCCGTGAAAACCAATACTGCCAGAAGGTGGAGGAACGGTTCCTGGAAGAGCTGAACCAAAAGAAACCCAAGACCCTGGATGGTGTGGAGCGGATCTGGTATGACGGCTACAGCCGCAGGCACAGACATTATGATGACAGCCGGTACCACTGCCTGAACCTCCACTCCGTATTCCAGAAGGGGACGGTGGAATTCAGGCTGTTCAACGGGACGCTCCATGCGGGCAAGATTAAGGCATATATCCAGATCAGCCTTGCCATCACCGCACAGGCGCTGAACCAGGCATGCGCCAGCCGGAGGAAGCCCAGACCACCAATGAAAAGTATACTTTCCGCACCTGGCTGCTGCGCCTTGGGCTGATCGGTGATGAATTCTCCACCGCAAGGCAGCACCTGCTTGCGGAACTGCCGGGCTGCATCGCATGGCGGGACCCGGCCCAGGCGGAGGCGCAGAAGGAAAGGCTAAGACAGAAAAGGGAGAAAGAGCGGGCAGAGCAGGGACATCCGGTACAGGAAAGGGAACCCCCAGCCGTCCAGGAGGGAGGGCATGAAATGGCGGAGGAAGAATCACAGGCTTATACAATGAGTATGTAGGATATTTTTGAGAATGTTTGTGGGAAATCGCAGGCAGTGAGAAAGGAGCAGGGCAGGAGATGGGAAGAAAAAAGGAAACGCTGTATCTGGCATACGGAAGCAACATGAACCAAACACAGATGGCATTCCGGTGCCCCACCGCCGAGGTGGTGGGGACCAGCGAGCTGAAAGGATATGAACTGCTGTTCAGGGGAGCGCGCAGGGGGGCAGTCGCCACCGTGGAGCCGAAGGAGGGCGGCACAGTGCCTGTGCTCCTGTGGAAGATCCGCAAAGCAGATGAACAGGCTCTGGACCGCTATGAAGGGTATCCCAGGCTTTATGGGAAACAGATGCTGCAGGTGGAGCTGGAAGGGAAAGAGGTGTCCGCCATGGGGTATATCATGACGCCCGGCCATGAATTAGGCGTCCCCTCTGACGGGTATGCGGATATCATATGGGAGGGCTACGAGCAGTGTGGTCTGGATACAAAGCCACTGGCGGATGCCATCGACAATGCCTATACAGCAGTGTTTGGCCTGAAAAGCGGCGGAGGGGAACAGGAGCAGCCGGGGATGCCCGGCATGGGCGGGATGGAGCCGATGGGGTAGGCTCCCATTGCTTCGGATGGACAGGAAGGAGGGATGCCTATGGCGGCACCTGCAGCTGTGCTGGCAGCCAAGGCCGTACTGGCTGCGGCATCGGACAAGAGGGTGCGGACTGCGATAGCCACCGTGGTGGCGGCAGTCCTGACCCCCTTTATCTTAATCATTGTGATGATCCTGTGTGCGCTGTCCGGCACGGCAGGGCATAACAACGCCGCTGTGGATCTTGCGTTCAATGGCGGCTATCTGTCGGCGGGACTCCCGGCGGATTACCGGATGTACATCGAGAAGATGCAGGGGAGCTTCAGGGAACTGGATGCGGTCCTGGCTGAGATCAACGGAATGGCGGAGGATGGGACGGTGGACGGATACCGGGTCAAGGCTGTTTTCTATTCTCTGTTTTTCGGCGCGGAGCAGCCCAGAATGAACGATGACGATTACAGGGGCTTTGCGGACTGTTTCGTGACGTATGAGGAACGAGAGGATGAGGAAGGGGAAACCTATACGGTGGCAGTCCCCATCACGCATATGGGGACCGTGTACGGGAACCTGTCCTTCCTGTTTGGGAGGGAGATCACGGACGAGAACAAGGCCAACGCCCAGCGTATCTATGTGCTGGCAAAATACGGGCAGGCGGGGCCGGGGAGCGGGCTGCCGCCTGGTGAGGCCATGGGGGACGGCAGCTTTGCGGCCCTGATCGCAGAAGGGGAAAAATACCTGGGATTCCCCTATGTGTGGGGAGGGTCAACGCCTGAGACGTCCTTTGACTGTTCCGGGTTCGTCTGCTGGGTCTACACCCATTCCGGAGCCTATCCCCTGTCCAGGACTACAGCCACGGGGATCTACAACCAGTGTGCCATTGTGCCGAAGGAGGAAGCGCAGCCCGGCGACCTGGTGTTCTTCAGCGGCACCTATGCCTCCAGCGGTCCGGTGAGCCATGTGGGGATCTATGTGGGCGGGGGAAGGATGCTGTACTGCGGCTCGCCCATCGGCTACACAAGCATTGAGACGGCGTACTGGAGGGAAAAATTTTTTGCTTTCGGGCGCCTGCTGGATTAGGAGGGATGCCATGAACCCGATAAGTGTAAATCTGGAACACAAACCAAACATTAAATTCTGCCGGGCAAAGGTGGAGAAGGTAGTGCGCCTTTCTGACAATGAATATGAAAACTACCTGCAGGGCCTGACGGATTATCATGACTTTATATTGGACAATGCGGAGCTGATGCGTAAGGATAAAAACAGTGTATACCACTGCCTGCTGGTCACCGGGGAAAACCATAGGGACGGCATCCTGGTAGAGGCGGAAGGGTATGGGTTTGCCTGGTACTCATCCCATGTGCCGGATGCGGCGGCTTTCCTATACGACTCTTTGTCGGAGGTAGGGTACCGGCTGGCTTGTCTGGTGGACCAGTTTGCCACAAGGGGATTGGACAGCGCGCAGGAGGGATATTGGGAGGTCGGCTTTGAAAAAATCAGGGAGCAGTCCGGCCTGGAGCTTGGGGAAAATCCTTTCCTGCGGGAGCTTATGGCGGACATGATCACAGAGAGGCCGGAGGTAGCAGAGGTGTGCATCCGGGAGGGCTGTTTCTGTGTGCGCTGCCGCCCGGAACTGCTCCCTGACCACCAGAAAGAAGGAATACCGGAAAGCCGGGAAATGGAATACTCTTTCTTTGGGAGATGAAGCTGGCGGCGGAACACCTGGCGGCTGGCGGGAGCGTCCATGATATTCCCCACATGTCCAAGGAGGGCGTACTGGAAGTTTTTTCGGATGCAGGGCAGGGGAAAGCACCCGTCCAGTCCATGTGAAAGAGCGGGGCTGTCTTTCTCTGATGTTGGGCGGCCCCGGATCAGGAGGGAACAGGATATGAAAACAGTATTTGAACACAAGCCGGATTTTACTTTCCGGGAATTTGCCGTAGAGAAAACCGTCACGATCCCGGCAAGGAAGCTGGAGGAAATGCTGTGCCATCCAATGTGTAATCATGAGGTCATTGTGGAAAATGCAGGGGTGATGGGAGTAGACGGGGACGGCGTGTACCGCTGCCTGCTGGTCACCGGGGAAGGCAGGACGGATGGGCTGCTGGTGGAGAGCGAAGGCAGCGGCTGCGCCCGGTATGCCTCCTATGTGCCGGAGGCCACGGCCCTGCGGTACCCCACGCTCTCCAGGCTGAACCGGGAGCTAGCGGAGGCGGTGGATGCCATCATTGCCGAGGGCGCCAGCCGGACCACTGAGGGGAACTGGATGGTCAGCTTTGAGGAACTGGAGGACATGACGGGGCTGTGCGTGGAGGGGAAACCGTTCCTGCAAGAGACCCTGGGGGATATGCTCTGCAGCCGCCCGGAGGTGGCTGACCTGACCATTGAGGATGGGCAGTAGGGAGGAAATGAAAAGCAGCGGCCAGGAAAATGTCCCTGCGGGGACACCGGGGATGCTCCCCTCCATGTGAGGGAGCGGGATCGGGAACCAGAAAGGAGAAACGCATGAAACAGACGACATTCACGGTGAAGTATGACGAGGAAAAATTAAACGCCATCAGGCAGTACATGGGAAAAAAGAACGTGGACTTCGAGGGAGAACTGACGGAGGCGATGGGGAAGATGTATGAGAAGTATGTCCCCCAGGCTGTCCGGGAGTATATCGAGAGCAGGGAGGATACGCCGCCTGCTGCCCGCAGGTCGGCCAGATCCCAGACAGGCGGCGGGGGCGTCTGACCTCCTGACGCCATGGAACAGTCCGCCCCTGTTACCCCCTGTGGCCGTCCGTGTGGCGATTTGTGCCCTTGTTTGGAAAAAGTGGATAAACAGACCGCCTGATACCTTTTCTGCCCTGTTTGGGGCGATTTGGCGAAAACAGCCCCAAACCCTGCCGACATGCGGCGCAGGGCAGCCCAAAATGGCAGGGAAACCGGGGGTGACTGGCAGGGTCGAAAAGTGTGCAGGTTAAAGGGCGGGTGGCTTTTGCAAGCCCCCTCGCCCGGTTCACACCGCCCGGCAAAGCCGTGCGGGAAAAGAAAATGCCACCCAAAGATGCAGGTTTTCTGGAAATCAGGTGGCTTGGGAAAAAGATTGGCAGGAAAAAAGGAAGATTCCGGGGTGGCTTGGGGAAAAGGGAGGATGCTATGGGCGCAAATGAGGATAAGACCAAATTTTCCATACGGGTGGATACGCAGCTTTTGGAGCTGGCAGACTCCTGCATCGGGAGAGGGGAAGCCAGAAACCGCACGGAGCTGATTGGGGATGCGCTGCGGTTTTACCTGGGATACCTTATGGCGGGGAAGGCGGAGGATTACCTGCTCCAGTCCTTATCCTCCGCTGTGGTAGGGACGGTGCAGGACAGCGAGAACCGTCTGGCCCGAATGGACTTTAAGGTTGCGGTGGAGCTGTCAAAGCTGTCCCAGGTCATCGCTTACACCCATGACGTGGACGGGGATGCGCTGCAGAAGCTCCATGCAAAGTGCGTGGAGGAAGTGAAACGCATCAATGGAGCCATAGAGTTAGAGGATGCGTACAGGTACCAGAGGCGGGAAACGTAAGCGAAAGAGGCAACTATGAGATAAAACCGGATAAATGATTGGGCAAAAGTGAATGACGCAGAAACAGAAATATGTTAAGATAGAAAACGGAAAACGATTTGTGTCTGTGGTTTTGTGAGATAAACGTGGGTGTACAAAAGGGCAGGAATACAAGATGAAAATTTTTGAACTGGAACAAGAGATACAAGAACTGATAGAACTTCATGCGGAGGGGGACTATTGGGATTTCAAACAGCAATGGCATTCAAACAATTCAGATTTGCTCCATGATATTATCTGCATGGCAAACAGTCTTGCCAACAGGGACTGCTATATCATTTTCGGGGTGGAAGATGGAAGCTATAACGTTTTGGGTGTGGACGATGAGAATCGAAAGAACCAACAGAATGTGATTGACCTGCTCCGGCAAAAGCCAGCGTGGGCAGGTGGATATATACCGGAGGTGTACGTCAAGACGATTTCCATAGCGGGTAAAGAGATAGATGTAGTGATTGTTAAGCAGAGTGATAACACCCCGTTTTATTTACTGGAAGATTACAAGAAGGAAGGTCAGCCAATCTTTAAGGGAGCAATCTATACCAGAAAAGGAGACACGAACACTCCAAAGACAGGAACCGCTGATTTGCATGACACAGAACTTTTGTGGAAACGGAGATTCGGATTGTTGTATAATCCCTCCCAGCGGGCGAAATTTTATCTGAAAGATTTGGAAAATTGGGAATCAGTTGAGGGTGAAACAGATAAGTCTGGCAGAGATGACAGTTTTCTTTTTTACAGACCTGATCCTGATTTCACAGTTTACCTCATTCATGAGGATGAAGCTGACAAGGACATGAAGTATGCAAAGCACATCAACGATGACGCAGTGGGGACACAGTCTTATTATTTATTTGCATTCTACAATGTGTGTTATCACACTGATTATTCCTGCCGGAGCAAAGTAGTTTTATATTACAAGGAGGTTCCGTTATTTTCCAGTATCATTGAAAGTGTGGACGAGGGAAGAACCAGTTTGGTACCGCCAAAGTTTAGTGTGGTAGATCCGCATTATACAGAGGACAGCTTTCGGTATCTGATGTTTGAATTTGTCTTTAAGCATTGGGGTTTTAATTATTCGTCAGAGGCAAGGGAAATGTTCCTGCGAGTGATACCGGTATATAAGAATGATGAGGAGCATGAGGAATTCAGGGAATATGTCAAAAACAATGGGATACCTCCTTACATGCCGGGAAGGAAAAAAGAAAAGATGCAGGGAAAAGCATTAGAACGCATCCAGCAAACTGAAATTGATGTCTATAAGAGATACGGTGAACCCTCCACAACGGAAGCAGTTGCACAATTGGTGAAAAATACTCCAGGAATGGTAATTAACTTTGCGAATCCAGAAAATGAGTGTTTCCAACTGATAACAGAGGATCTCAGAAAGGGGAAAATGATGGTTGACTGGCTGGAGGACTGGAGAAACAACAGGGATTAAATCTGCATGAGAACAGAAAGTAAATAGAGCGATAAGATATGCGGAGAGCGAAATGCTTTCCGTTTTTCTTTTTGGAGGATTATCATGCCCAAAATCATTTTGACCTCCCGCTACCTGTGGGATGCGCCTCCGGCACAGCTGGAGAACTACGTCCGCTACGTCAGCACCCGCGAGGGCGTGGAGAAAGTGGAGGGGAACAGGCAGAACCTCCCGGCCACAACGCGGCAGAAAGACCTGGCTCGCCAGATCGTCTGTGACATCCCGTCCGCAAAGGAGATGCTGGAATACGCGGATTTTTTGCTACGCCCCACCATGGGGAACGCATCAGAATTTATCTCCTGCGCCCTGGAGCAGAATGTGGATCTCATTGGCAGCCGGGAGAACTATGTGGACTACATCGCAAACCGTCCCAGGGTGGAACGTCTGGGAGAACATGGGCTGTTTACGGATGCAGGGAAAGCGGTGGTGTTAAAACAGGTGCAGGAGGAAGCGTCCGCGCACAAAGGCCCTGTCTGGACCCACGTCATTTCCCTGCGGCGGGAGGATGCCGTAAGGCTGGGCTATGACAGTGCCGCACAGTGGATGGCGCTACTGCGCTCCAAGCGGGCCATGCTCTGCAAACACATGAAGATTGACAGCGCCAACCTGCGCTGGTATGCCGCGTTCCACAACGAGGGGCACCATCCCCATGTACACCTGATGGTCTATTCCACAAAGGACAATGACGGATACCTGACGGAAAAATCCATCGAGGCCATGCGTTCGGAACTGGCTCACGATATCTTCCGGCAGGACTTTGCGCACATCTATGAAAAGCAGAACCAGGCCCGCACAGACCTGAAAAAAGGCACTGCGGATGCGGTGCAGGAGATGATGGATGCACTGCGCCACAGCACGGTGGCAAGTGCGGAGATCGAGAAGATGATGGTGCGCCTTTCAGAGCGGCTGCAGAACACAGGTAGAAAAAAGGTGTACGGGTATCTTAAGCGGGATGTGAAGAACCTGGTAGACAGGATTGTGGATGAGCTGGCGAAGGAGGAAAAGATGGATGCGCTGTACCGGGCATGGGGGAAATGGCAGGATGAGATATTACTGACTTACCGGAACAGCGCGCCGCCCCTGCCTGTCGGACGGCAAATTGATGGAGACGCAAACAGCGAATTATTTTTCCGACATTTATCCTATTGACTGCGCAGTG
>OFHB01000531.1_pt1 | contig 25480 bp, 31 predicted proteins | sample 1521881 | NCBI WGS metagenome assembly OFHB01 (sample SAMEA3504090, study PRJEB24116) | mouse gut metagenome | biome: mouse gut; feature: mouse-associated habitat; material: faeces | place: Denmark | collected 2011
CGCGCGAAAAGAAGGCCCCGCCCCGGCAGGGGCAAAGGTAAAATAAGAAAAGAGCCCCGCCGCCCCGCAGGGGCGGAATGAAACATCCTTCAACGAAGAAAGAAGAAAAAAGCGGAGCGGCCCGCAGGGCCGCAAATTGCACGTGCCGCCGCAGGCGGCAGGGAAAGAAGGTAATACCATGGCAGGCAACCGCATCGGACGCATTAACGAAGAAATCCAGCGGGAATTGGCAAATCTCCTGCGGACAGTCAAGGACCCCCGCCTCCAGGGCGGGCTGGTGACCATCACCCACGTGGACACGACCAACGACCTCCGCTATGCAAAAATCTATATCAGCGCACTGAACAAGGACGATGAAAAAGACATGATGAAGGGCTTGAAATCCGCCTCCGGCTACCTCCGCCGGGAGCTGGGAGCCGCTCTGCGGCTCCGCTACACGCCGGAGCTCCAATTCGTGGCGGACGACTCCATCCAGCAGGGGGCCCATATCCTGGAGATGCTCCGGGACCCCAGCGTGGTCAAGCCCGCCAACCCCGCCAATGAGCACATTATCCTGGAGGACGAAAAATGAGCGGAATTTCCACCAAGGAGGCCGCCGCCCTGCTGCGGCGGAAAGACGATATCCTGATCCTGACCCACCGCCGTCCCGACGGGGACACCACCGGCTGCGCCGCCGGGCTGTGCCTGGCTTTGCGAAAGCTGGGCAAGACCGCCTGGCTGCTGAAAAACCCCGATATGACCGAGGTCAACGGGACCTATGTCCGGGACCTCTGGGCTCCGGCGGACTTCGCGCCGGGGTTCGTGGTGTCGGTGGACATCGCCGCCAGAAGCCTCTTTTTCCCGGCGGCGGAGGCGTATTTTGACCGCATCGGACTGGCGGTGGACCATCACCCCTCCTTTGAGGGCTTCGGGGAGGAGCAGTGCGTGGACGCTTCCTGCGCCGCCTGCGGGGAGATCGTGTATGAGATCTGCCGGGAGCTGGGGGAGATCACGCCGGAGATCGCCCTGCCCCTCTATGCCGCCGTGGCTACGGATACGGGCTGCTTTGTCTACGCCAACACCACCGCCAATACCCATCGGACGGCGGCGGCGCTGCTGGAAACCGGCATCGATTATTTCGCCGTGAACAAGCGGCATTTCCGGACCAAGAGCCGCAAGCGCATCGCCATTGAGGCGGAGCTCATGGGGAAGGCGGACTTCTTCCACGAGGGCCGGGGCGTGTTCCTGACCATTCCCCTGTCCATGATGGAGCGCGTGGGCGCGGATGAGAACGATCTGGAGGACATCTCCTCCCTGGCGGGAATCATTGAGGGCGTGGACTGCGGTGCGGTGCTGCGGGAGCTGAAGCCGGGGGAGTGGAAGCTGAGCCTCCGCACCGGGGCCAACGGACGGGTGAACGCTACCCGGGCCTGCGGCCTGCTGGGCGGCGGAGGCCATGCGATGGCCGCCGGAGCCTCCCTGCAGGGGACCCTGGAGCAAGTGAAGGAGCGGGTCCTGGCGGCGATAGACCAGGTGAAGCGGGATTAACGGACGGAACATGAGGCAGGTAGACGCGGGGGGAATTTCCTGTATGGAGCCCCTTCAGGGCGGCGGAGGCCGATGGTACTGGGGAATGGATTATACCGGCGGCGACCTGTACGAGGCGGAGGAACTGTTTCGGCAGGGCCGTCTTACAGTTCCCAACCGGCTTGTTTTGGTACATTATCCCGATGGGCGGGTCGTCTGGCCGGCGGAGGCGGGAGCAGGGCAGTCCTGGGGCCGCCCGATTTTTGACCGGGGCAGAATCGCGCTGCTGCTGGTGGATTTTCCGGCGGAGACGATCCGCATACTGGAATTCGACGGCGCGGCGGGGAACGCCAGCCTGCTGGCTGACGTTCCGCTCTCCGCTGCGGCGGACTGTTATAATCTGATGCTGAAGGGATCGCCGCTGCTGCTGACCCGGCAGGGCTTCGACAACGAATTTCAAATTCTGTGGCCGGAGCGGGTGGAATTCCCTGTTGGGGATCGGGAGTCCTTCTGCTGTGCGGCGGAGGAGAAGCTGTATTTTTCCGCATGGCATGAGGACCCGGATTACCGGGAGGAGCTGATCGTGCGGCGGGCGGACACGGGGGAGATCGTGGACAGACGGCCGGGAAGCGTCATGATGATGCCGGACGGGCAGGCCTGGCTGCTGGCGCAGGGAAAATAGTGTTGTCATATCGCACCGGGTGTGATAAGATGGATGAAACGGGAGAGAGGATCGGAGCAGTATGGACAATCATATTTTTCGCAGCGCCGCGCTGGGGTTTAACCGCCAGGACGTGATGGAGTACATCGAAAAGACCCAGAAAGAGGCGGAGGCCGCCGCCGCCGACCTGTCCCGCCGGTTGGACGAGGCGTTGGAGGAGCTGGCGGGACTGCGCCGGGAGCTGGAGGACCGCACCGATAAGACGGAGCGTCTGTCCGGGGAGCTGGCGGAGAGCCGGGAGCAGTATGAGCAGGAGAAGGCCCGGCGGGAAGAGCTGGCCGGAGAGAACGCCCGGCAGGGTGAAACTGTGCGGACGCTGACGGCGGAGCGGGATCGGCTGGCAGGCCAGGTGGAGCGGTTGGAGGACCAGAGCGAATCCCTGCGCCAGGAGAAGGAGAAGCTGGCCCAGCTGGAGCTGGACGCCCACCGCCGTGCGGACGAGCTGCTGGCCCAGACCAGGGAGGAGGCCGGATTGCGCCTCTCCGAGGCCCAGAGCCGTGCGGAGGACCTGCTGAACGCCGCGTCCGCCCAAGCGTCTGACACCGTCGCCCAGGCGCAGGCCCGGCGGGAGGAGTTGCTGCGGGAGGCCGAGGAGCAGATTGAGCGTTCCGTACGCCAGTGCGGCGAGCTGTTTGAAACCTGCGAGCGGATTACCGCCCATATTACCGGGGAGCTCCGGAAGCTGGATGTGGCCAACGCCCAGCTGCCCATCGGTTTGGGGAGCTTGAAGAGCGGTTTGGCGGAGCTGCGGGATCAGGCCAGGGAGCGGTAGTGTGTCCGGCGGCGGGGAGGGAAAATGGTTGGCGGGGGAATTGACAAATCCCTATTGTTTGGGTATAATACGTAACCGGAGTGGTTGGCCACCCGAGCGGGCGGAACGGTTGCCAAGAGGCAACATGCGGTTCGCCAGCGGCTTAGAGGGGCAGAATGGCCGCCTCTTGAGCGCACATAGATCCCCCCGCTTTTTCCTCTTGACGTGGATTTCATCGGTTCAAGTTACCTTGCACAAGCCAATAGGCCCCGATAGCTCAGATGGATAGAGCGACCGCCTCCTAAGCGGGAGGAGGAACGCTTCCCCCAAACCGCATAATCAGCGCATACAAGTGAATAGGCCCCGATAGCTCAGATGGATAGAGCGGTCGCCTCCTAAGCGACAGGCCGCTGGTTCGAATCCAGTTCGGGGTGCCAAAACGCCGGATATAGAGAAATATCCGGCGTTTTTATAACCTTTTTGAGGAAATTTTACCTACAAGCCTGTTTCTCTTTCTATTCATTTGTACTGAATATTTTGCCTACAAATTCTCGGTGCTTTCGGGCAGAAAATCGCTATTTTGCCTACACTTGCCTACATTTAGCCGATTTTAGCCCTTCACTTCCGCTCCCCGTTGGCCTCTTTCAGCAATTCAGTCAATAGCTCTGGGTGCTGTCGTACCAACTGCTTCAGGAGGTCTACGGTGACGCTGTCGGCCTCTGCTGGCTTCTGGTCGGCTCCTACCTTGGAGAAGAATCCGCTGTCCATCTCCTGGGCAATCAGCTTGCGGTCAGCGTCAAAACCGTGAGCGTAGGTATCCGTAACCATCCGGGCCTCGGCATGGCCTGTGTCGCCTTGGACAGCCTTGATATTGCCTTTGCTCAGTTTCAGCTTCAAGGATGTGCTGCTGTGCCGCAGGCTGTGAAAGACCACGGGACGCAGAGAGTTTTCCTCAATCAGCTTGTAGAACATCTTGTCGATGATACGCTGCTCATAGGGCCGTCCGTTGATCTGAGTGATTACCAGATCATAGTCCCGGTATTCGTCCCCCAGCATGGCCTTGTACTGCTCCTGCTGGGCCTTGGCGGTGCGCAGCTCGTCGATGACGGCCTGGGGCAGATAAATTGTGCGGTTGCTGCTCTCCGTCTTGGGTGCTTTCAACACAAGGCTGGTGGTGGCTTTCTTAGGCATGACCTGGGGAAACTTGAAGATGATCGTACTGCGGTTGACCTTCTCCAAGGCCGCTATGCTCTCGTTAGAGCAGCGGCGAAGCTCACGGTCCACCCTCAAATGTGCCTCGCCAGCGGCGGCGTAGGGGCCGTCAATGTGGACGTTGGCCCACTGTAGGCCCAGGATTTCCCCCAGCCGTAGGGAGCATCCCAACGCCAGATAGAGACAGGTGCGCAGGGCGGGATTCTCGCATACCTTCAAAGCCTCAATAGCTTCATTGTCTGACCACACGGCACGTTCCTTGCTGTGCTGCTCTGGCAGAGTAGCTCCGAGGGTCGGGTTGGTCGAAGTATACTCCCAGGCTACCGCCTTCCCAAAGGCGCTTTTCAGCAGCTTGTGGATTCTGGATACCGTATGTGCGCTGATCTTGGCCCCGGTATCGTGATGGCCGGAGACAATGACGGCAGGCTGTTCCAGAAGCATGGTGTAGTAGGCATCCATATCCCTGGTGGTCATGGAGCGGACATAGCGATCTCCGATGTAAGGGATGATGTAATTCTTGATAAGACCAAGATTGGCCGTATAGAAAGAATTGCCCCACTTTTTCAGCCCGTAGACCTCTACATACTCATCCATGAACTCTCTGACAGTAACATCTTTCTTCGGTGCGATCTTGCCTTTGGCTTGACGTACAGGCGGCTCAAAGGTGCCGTTTTGTTTGGCAAGCCTGATTTGAGCGTCCCGAATCAAGGCTTCATCCTCCGATTTGAAGGTTTCTGTCCTTGGTGTGGCCTCGCTGGGGACACGGTAGGTAACTTGGTAACGTTTGCCTCGCTTCCTGATAGACATAGCGGCCTCCTTGTGGTATAATGAGGGCTGTCCACCGATTACACAGCGGACAGCCCCGTGTTTAGGCGCTTTTTGCACCGTTCTTGACGAATTCAATAAACTCGTCCCGTGGGATACGGTAGTGCTGGCCGATCTTGAGGGCCTTGATGGTGCCGGTGTTGACCAAGGCATAGGCTTTGTTGCGCCCGATAGCTAGGGTGTCGGCGATGTCTTCTACGCTGAGGACAAGGGGCATGGACTCAAAGTTTGTGTATGTCATGGGAATGTTCTCCTTTCTTGGAATGCACAGATTATCGAATCGCGTGGGTAATCACAATACTCCATAAACTTCACCATTTCATCGGGCAGGTCGTTAATGGATTTGGGCCTGACATAGCGCGATTGTTTGCCGTTGAGCTTATCCACAATTCCTAATTTTTCTAGCTGCTGAACGAGGTTTGCTGCTCTATTCCAGCCCAGATGATACTCACGCATAAGCATATTTGTGGAAAGATGTTCTTGGCCGAATGCCCAAAACATTACTGCTGCAAGCAGCGATTCCTGGGCTGATGGACCCGCCACATTTGCAGGCTGCACAGGAGGACCTATAGCTATATCACTCATACAATTTTCCGAGGGATTTGCTGAAATATCGAGCCTGAACTTATCATCTGTGTTGAACAGGATTCGACCCTTGATTTCTTGAACAATTTGTCGAAGTTCCTTTGGCTTAGTGTAAATCCCTTGTACCCATTGCAGGCTGCTCTTCTGGGGAAATTTCAAAAGCAAGTTCCCTTGGCCCAGGAGATTTTCAGCGCCTCCCTCATCAAGGATTGTTTCCGAAAAATTTTTCTTAGCGCATTTGAAAGCGATTCGGGCTGTGATATTTCCAAGATCAACTTTCATGTTATGGAAGGTTGGATTCTGCGCCGCCAAAACCAAATAGATTTTAGCGTGTCGCCCTCTTTGCAGAAGGCTTGAGATCGTATCGACCAGCGTTTTCGATGCACTCTTATCAATTCCACCGTTAAACAGAGCAGGAAACTCATCAATGACCAGCACCAGTCTTGGAAGCCGTTTGAGTTCATCTATGCTTGTGTGTTCGAGCTGGATGCGCCTCTCCATTTCATCTTTTAGGGCGGTTAGCGTATTACAGACTGTATTATGGTCCCGGACAACAGGGCATGACAAATGAGGTATTCCTTCAAAAGCCATCAGATCTCCGACACCGACATCGATTAGAATGAAATTCGCTTCGGACGGCGATTTATTATAGGCGATACTGGTAATTAAAGATTGTAAACCAACAGATTTCCCTGAATTTGTCGAGCCACCAATCAGAAGATGAGGGAAGTTCACCAAGTCAACTATAATAACTTGTCCCATTGTGTCGTGTCCAACAATGTAAGGCAATTTCGTTTTCTCTAATGTCTTCTCATAGGCAGAATCATCTAAGATTTTTGGAAGGCGAGGATTCTCTACTTCCTGATTGGATGCCACTATGTAGACAGTAAACTTCTCTACAAACACTTGGAACAGAGGAAGTTTCAGCCTTGACCCGACATCAAGAGCGCGTGCCGATATGTCGGCATTCCGCGTATTGCCTTTCAGCTTTACTTCATAGCGGACCCGGTCTTTCAGATTCTCCCAATCAGTAATGGCGATATTGATATTGTAGCGTTTGAACATTTTTTCGATTTTTCCACCTAATTCGCGGATTTCACTTGCTCTCATATACACTCTCCTTTACTGGTGGATTTATACTTCTTCTTTCTTCTACCAAGAGGACCACATCTGTTTCAAACCCAAATTTCCATCCGGTTTTCATTAAAAACTGAGTGGCTGTGATGTCAAGAGAAGAAGATAGAAGATATTTGTTCGGTGCAGGTGGCCACCTACAAATATAGTGTATCGCAGCGGAAACATACATCACAATAAACAAACCAGATACATTTCGGCTACATTTTATGAGTGGCAAGTCTTTCCGGCGAGGGGGGCATTCTATGGAGTGGAAGGATTTTATCCAGCCCATTCAAAAATCAGGAATAACCAGCGATGCTGCATACAAAATTGTACTTGATATTTTTGAGCAGGCCGGAAGTAAAGACGATATTTCAGCAGCCGCAGCCAAGAGTTGGCTCAACGGAAGCAGAAACTGTAAAGCCAGTACATATTTTCCTGCTGGCAAAGCAGACACAGCCTCCCTTTTTCGCTATTTTAGACGTAGGCCAGATGGTAAATTACGACAGCTGCAACAAATGTTCCTATCAGGAAAGCTCCTTGAGGCTGACAGCCCTATTGATGTGAAAACGGATGATATAGAAGTATTTTGCTGGAGCCTCGTAAATCAATTTCTGGATTTGCTTGGGTTACAACGGGTAGACATACCGCATACTGACACACCAGCGGAAACCCCAGTTACAGAAACCAGTCAACTCCATAGCCAAAGGTCGGATATTCCCAAAGACGAAAAGCAAAGTCAGACACAGGATGCTCCATGTAGTTCGCACTCGATTAGTGGTACAGATATTTCTTCCACAAGAAAGCATTCCATCTGGTCAACAATTCTGCCCCATAGCGATGATTGTTGTTATCATTGTGTCTACTGGGAAGGAAATCGGCAGACATTCGGAGCGTACACAACACCAACATACGGAATTTGCTTAAAGTACAACAGGCAGGAACAGCTTTCATCTGATTTAGCCTGCAAAGATTATGAGAAACGCCAAAAACTATCAGGCGATTGGTGATTTCACATTTTTATGTAATACAAAGAAGCAAGCAAACAATTCCAACAAGCCGCCTGCTCCTATTAAACATGCAGGAGCAGGCGGCTTTGCTTATTTATTGATCTTGTCTTTCTGATAGGCGTCTGTAAAGTGTAGGCTTCTTAACTCCGGTCAATTCTTCAATTTCCCTGATAGAATATTGCTTCGTATTATAGAGCTTAACAGCTTTTCTAATGGCATCAGGGGCTACTTTGGGCCTGCCTCCTGTCTTTCCTCTAGCTCTGGCTGAACACAAACCTTCACGGGTACGGTCGGCAATCACGTCCCGCTCAAACTGGGCAATGGCCGACATAAGGGTGAACAGGAGCATACCTGTGGAAGTGCTGGTATCGATTTGCTCTTTCAGACTGACCAAGTGTACGTCCTTCTTCTGAAACAGCTCGGTCAACTCAATCAAGTCTTTGGTACTGCGGCCCAGCCTCGACAGGGATTCAATCACCACCGTATCACCCTCTGTCATCCGGTCCAGCATTTTCGCCAACTCAGGTCGATCGCGTTTGGTTCCGGTCATCTTCTCGTTATAAATCACATCACATCCGTATTTCTTCAGAGCATCAATCTGGCGGTCAAGATTCTGCTGCTCGGTGCTGACACGAGCGTAACCGAAGATATAGTTCCTCATAAATCCTCCAATCGTCCCAATAACGTATGAGATACGGGACGTTGATTTCGAAACGAGTTTTGGAACAAAATACCCCTCAAAATAACTTGATTTTGAGAGGTATTTTCACTCCGGAAAAACCGTTCCAATAACGGTCGTATTTGGGATACCTATATGAAGTCAGATGCACTCATCCCAGGTGCATCCTATGGATTGGCTGGACCATAATCACTGCCTGTGCTGGATGGAGCTGTGTGGTGATCGTCATTTTCATCTATGTTCGTTGCTACCATGGGTTCCTGTTCGACCTCCCAGCATCCGATGTAGAGGTATTCCCTATAGCTGCCCTTCGGTGTCGCCTGACACATAAAGGCTCCGTCCTCGGACTGGATCGTTGCCAAGTCGTTCCAATCATGGAAACGGTTTTCTCTGGCAAGGCGTCTCAGCTCGGGCAGGACCTTTGTGTTGACCCAACTGAAGAACACATCTTGCTCCCTCTGGTTCCCATCCAGCTGCTCAAAGCTCTGGCGATCCAGCAGAAGGTACAACGCCTTTCCGGGTTGGTCGCTCTCCCGCTCAAGGATGGCCCTGGCACCCCAGTACATCTTTGAGATGAAGTCTTCCGGGTAGTTTCCCCATTCATGACTCATGGTGTCAACCTCCTTACATTGCATACCCCTCGTCCTCAAATTGTTCTGAATCGTCCGTTTCATCCAGATCAACTTCCTCCACTTCATCGGTTGCCGGAAGCAAAGACCGCATAACGTCCCGCCGTGTCTGTACCGAAGTAGGCTTTGCACTGCCAGCGGATACCGTGTGATTGTACTCCGGCGATGTGGAGGGATGCCCGCTGAAGAACTCGGTCAAGGTTTGGTTGATCTCATCTTGGCTTACACCGTTTTTAACTGCCAGACAGCAGTAATAGGCGCAACTGATAAAGTGTGTTCTGCCCTTGACGGTGCGGAGAACTTTGTTGTTGACATCAATCAGGCTCCTAGCGAACGCCGAGTAAGCATCCAGCCCGGAGTTGATCGTGTCCAGCACTTCGCTGTCAACCTCGACCTTGCCGGCCCACTCCCGGAAGGGTTTAGTGGAGAAGTCGGGGGATTCCTCTGTGATAAGCTGGTAAAGCTGCATGGCGATCATTTCATCCGTGAACCGTTTCCTGCCAGCCTCCGAAACTACAAACTGAATTGCTTTATGTTTGGCAAGCTGCTGGAAAATCATCAAGCTGGGAACATTGGCACGGGTCAACTCGATTGCCGACAGGGGCTTGCCGTTATTCAGCCTGCGGAAGAACTCACTGATCTCCGTTTCTGTCATTCCCTCATAATAGTAAATCGTGAGGTTGTAGTCTTTGATTCGATCCCTCGCCCATTCGGGCAGCTGCGAGAAATACATTCCGCTGACATCCTCTACACCCCCGTTGTCATCAACAACGGTAGGAGTGTCGGTAGTCAACGCAAATTCGTCGTTTAGAAATTCGCTGATGGTATTTGACCGCTGTTTTCCGTCCAGGCTGTCATAAACTCCGTTTTCATCGCGGGTAAAGTACATGGCAGGGATCGCATAACCGTAGATCATACTGTGGATCAGGAGAGATTTCTTCTCTGTATCCCACACAAGATTGCGCTGCACGGCGTTGTCGTAGTTGACCTTGCCCTTTTCCATCTGATTTACCAGGGCCTTTGCCGTCCAGTTGATGTTGAATCGCTGCATATTATCGCCTCTTTTTCCAATGTTTTTCAACCCTGCCATCCGGGAAATAGGTATTTCTGCGGACCTCTCCTGTCCTCAAATTGTGTTTTGCCACTTCCATCGGTACGCCGTCTTTCTTTGCCTTCGCTTTGGCAGCGTCCACTGCCTGAGAATAAAGCGGGGTGGTTGACCAGCAACGACCATCCGGGAAGTTAATTTCGTAGAAAATATTTATACTCATATCAGCGATGAACTCTACTCATGGGTCACACCCTTGGGAACAGCGGCGAAATCCATGTGGTACATATCCAAGGATCTTCCCAGGATGATGTAGTCGCCCTTGTAGTAGGTCGGTTCACAGAACCCAGCAGCACGGGCCGCAGCCTCGTCCTCAAAGATAGCCTTGATCCGAACTGTGCAGAAGCGAGGCGTATAGACTGAATCGCCAATTTTCATTTCCGTTTTCCATCCTTCCTATTGAGATGCCGTTCCAGCAGGGTACAGTACCCATATAACCGGTCAATGGACAGCTCCACCCACTCACCACAGGCTGTCTGATCTCCACGCACAGGCTCCAGGCGGATCTTCCCGTTCTCATGGGATTCACGAACCCGGATGCAGGTATCGCTGAAGAAATAGCAGATCGTTCCATCGTCCCGCTCCGTTCGGTAAAATTGAGCAATAGCTGCCACATCCCGCATCTGTTCCAAGATGTAGCAGTCCTCCACCTTCCAGCCGCCATGATTCCCTTCCTCAGCCATGTACCAGTCCAGCCGGACGCCTTGATCGGAGGTCTTGTCCAGGCAGCAGGCAAAGATGGAATAACCTCCCATGTTAGGCCAGAAGGCTTTGTTGTCGCTGTCGAAACGGTAGGTGCGGCTCAACAAAGGATACTGTGTGGCAAAGCTGTCCTCTGCGAAGATGATGTGTGCAGTCAGATCCTCCATGGGAGAAGTGGCTTTCAGTTCCCGGAATGTCTGTTTCAGTTTGCTATAGTTCACAGTGGTTCCTCCAGAAAATAAATGACTCGGCATCCCCACCACAGGGCAAGGACACCGGGCCGTCATAGCGCATCCTGTCTTAGCTGGCCTGCGCCAGCTCCGGCACCATCTGGGCGGCGTTCACGATCTCCATAAACTGCTGCCCGAACGCCTTTGCTTGGGCCGCTTCCTCCGGGCTGAGGGTGCTGACCGTCTGGAAGCTGAACAGAGCGTAAGGTTTGCCCTGTTTGCTGGTGGCTTTCTCCAAGGTGATCTTCGTGACTACGCTGCTGATTGGCGTCAGGGTACTCAGGAGCCGGGTGGAGTATTTCAGGAACCGGGGCTTGCTGGTAACGGGAACCCGCACCAGCAGAGGGATGATGCTATTGGGCCGCAGCAGGAACAGCAGAACCGATTCCTTACATGCCTTGGCATTGCTGTCTCCATCCTTGGAGCCGAAATCGTTATAGGGGCACATGGCGCAGGACTTCCCATCGTGGGAAATGATACTGTTCTGGCTCATGCAGACAGGCGGCGTACCCTCCACCGGATCAGGCGTATCCCAGTAGGCCCTGGGCGTGGTGTAATCCAGCACGATGCCCGTCAGCTCCATGGCAGCCTCGTTCCCCGCCAACCCAGGAACCTCAAACACGGTGGAACCACCGGACGGGGACTTGACCAGATCGAACAGGTCAAGGGTCAGCGGCTGGCTCTTCAAGTTGGCTCTGATGATGTCCAGGGCGTTGTTCGTCAAGGCCAGGTAGGTGGAATCCACCGGGGCCAGAGCGGTTTCCGGCGCAGAGGTAACGGTGATGTCCTGATTTCCGGTAGACTTCTGCAGCTCCTGCACCTTGCCGCTCATGCGGCCTTTCAGTTTCGTGTTGTCCATGATAGACCTCCAATCAACTTGCCGCCTTGATTGTAAAGCGGCGGTAGGATGTTTTATTGGTATACTTCTTGCAGAGGGCAGGATGCTCGACCTTCAAGGTCTTGCTATCCAACCGTTCCTGGGATACGCTCTTCCAGGTGACAATCCTGTCCATGAGAGTTCCCACCTCGTTCTCTCCCATCATCTCCTTCAGCAGATTTTCAGCTCTCTGCTTTTTCTCGGTGACAACCTCCAACTGCTCACAGGCTTCATCATACTGGTCCAGCAGATCAGCAGCGGTGTCAGGCAGGGTGATGTGGGACTGAGGGATGCTGTCACGGAAGCGTTCAGCAAGGAACTTGGCAGAAGCATCGGAACCATCCAGCGGCGGAGGCGTACCGTCCTGCACATGGTTCCAGAAGGCCGATTCCAGCTCAATGAGCATAGAAATCAATTCCTCATCACGCTCCACGAACTTCCATTTGAAGGTATTGCCGCCAATGAGTACGGCGATGTAGGCCCCGGCATATCCGGTCACTGCCATATAGTGGGCGATTTGGAGCGCATACTCGTCCGGGATGGTGTCTTCCCACTCACCAGCCTTGTAAGCGGAGGCGGTTTTGGCTTCAAAGATACACGTCCCAACGTCCGGGACCTCACAGATGCCATCCAAGTTGGCGAGCATGAAGGGGTGTTCCTCACTCTGGAGAATATAATTAGCAAGGTTGACCTCAATCCCGGTACGCTTGGTGAACTCAGCCCGAACGAAGGGTTCAAGCTGAGTGCCCCAATAGGCAGCCTCCCCAGCCTCCTGAGCGGAGAGCTGATTGGTCTTTTCCATCCACAGCTCCACAAGGGACTTGTAGCGGTTGATTCCACAGACCACAGAGGCATCAGAGCCGCCGATACCCTGTTTACGATACTCCAGCCAGTCGGCATAGGATAGATTTTCAGTCGAAACTAAGATTTTTGCAGGCATATTTTACGTTCACATCCTTATTCAATTCAAAATAGAATAGAGGGCGCACGGACACAGACCGCACACCCTCTATCGCTTGTTTCTCATATCACGCAGCCGCCAGCGCCATCTTGTAGGCCCGGTCGATCATGGGATTGCCCTCGACGGTGCGCAGGAACAGGTTCTCATTGTAGTTTTTGGTCTTGCGGATGGGATCAGCATGGGTGGCAAAGTCGCTGATGGCATTGACGAAACGATAGCCATTCTTCCCTACAGCGGACAGGTCAGGAGCTTCCCAATACCGGGCCTTCATGTTGTCCAGCATCCGCAGGTTATTCTTGCGCTGGACATCCGGCAGATCAAGCGTGACGGGGAAGAACTCCTGCATGAACTCCATAACCTTCTTATCGGTGAGCCTGATCTTGGACAGAGCGTCGATGCCACGGCCCAGCTTGCCCATGTACTTCTCGGCAAGGCCCAAGGTTTCTTTGGCCTCATGGACACGGAGCATGACGTTCTCGGTGTGCTTGGTGGTCCAGATGCGCTTTGCGCTGTCCAGAGCCAGGTTGAGGGTGTTCTGACACACAACCCTGATGGGGGTCATAGCAACCTTGATACCGCTGCTGCCATCATGGGAGTTCATCACCACCAGATAGGGAGCAATTTCGTCCCCGGCAATGATGTAGCGGTGGGGCATCCGGGCCAACATCCAGACCTTACGGCCACCCTGCAAGGCCCCGGCAGTCTCATAGGTCACGCCAGCACCCAGCAGGTCATCGGTGAACTGGAAAGCGTCCTCGTTCTGCACCACTTTGTAGCGGTCAGAGACGATTCCCAGGGCGGCGCTGTCAGTGCTGCGGGTGTTCACCTTGTAGCCAGGAATCAGGGAGCCGTCCTCAGTGTAGACATTCTTCTGCTCCACCAGCCAATCCAGGCCGGCGCAGATCAGAGCATCGACGGAGGTTGGGGCCTCCTGGACTGACCTGCCCAGGCCATGCCAAGGCTTCTCGCGGACATAGAACATAGTTTCAACATTAGCAGGCATCGTTATTTTCCTCCTCAAAAACAGATTAAGAGCCCCAGGGAATGTCCCTGGGGCTCCATTGTTATAATATATATCCGCACCATCTGTGAAATCAGATTTTAAAAAATTTAGACTGCCATCTCATCTCCTACACGCATCAGTTGCGCCGTGGCCCGCTTATTATTTCAGCGGCAGCATTCCCTCAAGAGAATTGCTCAAATCGCTCAGCCAAATACACTTCAGCAGATCATACAACTGAGCAATTTGAACTTCCAAATCGGAAAATCCATCAGATTGCGCAGAAAGCTGTTGCTTGGAGAAGGCTCTGAGCCCACTCGAAAGAGCTGCATGGTATTCCTCCGATTTTTTTGACAGCATAGCGTTGCTATCAGATATGGACGCGGCGATCTTTCCAATACCTTCCAAACAGCGATCACTGTTAGCAGTGATCGTCCCCTGCATGGCCGCGGGAAAATCGTTGATTTGCTGCTCCAGATGTTTTGACGACGCCTTGGCATCCGTAACGTGCAAAATCAATTGATTTTGCAGCTCCTGAAGCTGTTCCCTTATGTTGTCCGACTGATTCTGCGTGAAGGCGGAGTAGTTCGTCAAAGCACGCTCCATTTGAGTAAGATGCTCCTGCAGGCTGATAATTTCCTGCAAAAGCGCACGCTGGCATTCCGCCTGCTGCTCCATATGGGTTTGCATAAGTGTGGAGAGCTGGCAGACCGCTGCTTCCTCCTTTTCCGTCAGTTTCTCGACCGTCCCAAGTAATGCGTCATAGTCCTTTTTGTCCGGCAATCCCAAGAAATTCCAGATACTCATATGCCGCGATCCACCTCGGACAAAAGATGTCCAATCAAGCACACGCCGTCCACAATAGCGTTGGCTGAGGCCTGGGCGCGCTCCCGGCTGGGCGTGTCGTCCTGAAGGCTGCTCAGCGATTGCTCCGCATTCTGCAGCAAGAGATTTTGATCCGCAATCATATTGTCAAAGGCATCCCCAAAGGAATCGAACAGCGAGAGGATAATATCCTTGACCCGAGCGCAAAGCCCTTGCTTCCCTTCGCGCATCACCTTATCCGCAAAGTTCCACATCTGCCGCTCCTTATCGTAACCCTTATCCATTTTCAGGATATTCAAGCACTCACGGTCGTCCAGCGATAACCGCTTCGCAATGTGCCTTTTTAGGAATCCTTCCTGAGCCTTCAACGCATCCTGCCGCTCCTTGCGTATGGTATTCTTTGGGAGGGAAATACCGTTTTTGTCAGCCATCTGACTCAACTCTTCGAAAAAGGCCTTTACAACTTCTTCTATTTCGTTCTGGGTTTCGTCTGCGCTCCGTTCGATATTTTTGCTGTATCTGGCAAGCGTTACGCTAAGGTCCTCCGTCTGCCGGACATCACCGCTTGTCGAGTCGTAAGAGCCGTTTTTTCCGATATCACCTGCAAGATTGTCGCCGAAAGCCTTTATCGCCCTCCCGGCATTTTCTACCTTATCGCTGTGAAAAATTTTTCCAACCCTTGTAACTGCCGAGCCAATCGCGCCCGTTGCCTTTCCGGCCACCCACTTAAAGAAGCCCATTACTCTCCTCCGTTAACAGGGATTCTATTATTATGATTGCCTGAAGCGCCGTTTCACTTTTCGCCCGGGTGAGATCTGCGTCCTCGCCGCCCGAATCAGCGGCAAGGCAATCCGCCTCTTTTGCAATGGCATCGGAACTGATAGCGATTTGGTCAATGGCCTCCGAAACTGCATCCTCATACTCCTCAAGCAGTTCCTGGGAGAGCTCATTTGCCCGTACAGCCGCCGCCTGCAAGCCCTGCTGGAGGGCGGAGCGGAGCAGCTTGTCCGCCGCCTGATCTTTTTCTGCCCCCGGCAGCATATGAACGACTTGGCTGCACTCCGGTGAATCCAGCGAAATAATACGCGAGATTTTTCCCATAACAACACCCCTCATGCGATCGGGGAGGGCATCCGCTCTCCGCTGGAAGCGTTGGAAACGGACGCGGTATTTTTGAAAAACCGGGTGATCTGTCTGCGCGAGGAAAACCAAATCCTCCGCATAGCTTTCGAGAGCCTTGCAGAGTGCCGCTTCAACCTCTGCGGCTTGGACCTCCACAGATTTTCTGTACTCTGCAAAAGCTCTGTTGAGTTCGGAGATATCCTCTGCTGTCGAATTTTTCGTGACTGGCCTACTTTGTCCGATAATGCCGATAAACTTAATCAGCCAATCAAAGGCACGTTTGGCGAACTCAGCGATCACAGGCCAATTCAGCGGGTTTCCAGGAATCTTGCGGAAAGGGGGGATCGTAACCATTTTTACACGCCTCCTGTTCTCATGATTTCCTCCGTCAGTTCCTCCATCCGCTTTTTGAGGGAGCCTCGCAGAGATTTGATCTGCTCATCCAGTACTTTGCGATCCTCTTTGGCCGTCTCAAGCCGTGCCAGGCACTCATCCCGTTTCTTTTTGATCTCCTCAATGCTCTGTCTGGAGATGGTGATGATCTCTTCCTGTCCCGTACGAATCTCATTGAGACTGCGCATCAGATCATCCCTGCACGCCTGATAGGCTTCCGCAATATCACTGCGGTACAGCTCCCGATACCTGGTAACAATATCCGTCTGGAGCCTGTGCATGAAACATCTGATACCGGTCTGCTCCAGGAGCCAGTCATGCCTCTCCGACAGATCGCTCAGCCGAATACGATATTTTGACAGCAGGCTTTCCAGCTCGAATGTCTCATCGTCGCTTAACGAATCTCCCGCCTTTTTCAGCATCGCATATAGATAACCGGAAACAGGAATCAGATTCTGCTCCGCCAGCTTCGCGTCATCAAAGCAGTCCACTCCCTTGAGATATTTCAGCCATTCCGCGCTCTGCTTGGCCCAATCCTTCTGGGGATTGTTCAGCCGGTCAATCTGTGTGGCAACGATAAAGACCTTCTCAGGGTGGTACCTCGTGTTGGCAAACACACTGGAGATCGTCCGAAGCTCCTCGCCGCGCAGGGTCGTGGCATTCACACACACCAGCACAGCATTGGCACGGTCAATATAGTCCCGTGTAATATTGGAGCGGTACTCCACCACATCGTCCAATCCAGGCGTATCGACAAAGACAACCTCCGCAGGCAAATCAATGCCGGTCAGCCCCACCTCCACTTCCTTTACGAAGTAGTGTTCCGGAGATTTTGAGGATGTCCAGCGCCGGATCTCCTCCCGCAGGGACGCAAGGGAGTCACACTCCTGTTGCACAGGAGCATGATCCAACCAAGAGGATTTGTACTGGTCCGCATTGAGACTCCTGTACTCCTCCATGAATACCTCCGCATGGTTCTTCTGCGCACTCTCCCAACAATTACACCACTCATCCGCGCTGTAGAAGGAGACTGTCACATAGCTGCGCCCCTTCGCGGCCCGAAATTTTGTCAGGGAAGCAGTCTCCGGGGTAACCTCGGTGGATGCCAGTTCCGCATCAAGCAGAGCATTGATCAGCGTTGATTTACCAGCCTTGATAGCTCCCACCAGCGCAATGTGGAATTCGCTATCTGTGCAGCGGGCCTGCATCCGTTTCAGTCGATTCATCGTCTGGCTGGTAACCAGTGGTTTCATCATAGGGGTGTTCAGAACCGCCTCTGTCTTAGCCAGAGCATTGGCAAAACGCCGGATCGTCTGGTCGTTGATGGTATGAGCGTCGATCCTTGCACCACGGACTGCATCGGAGAGAATGCTGGCGCTTTCTTTCATAAGCTGATTTGCGGCATCAGTCTTATAGCCTGCGTTATTCTCCGCTCCGTAATTGCCAACAGTCTGTTCCGGCGAAAACTTAATGTTGTGCTTCGGACAAATCATGGTATTAGCCTCCTGTAAAAGTATTTGGGCGAATTTTGAGATTGACGCGCTTTGCGGATCACGCACGGGATTTAAATATCCGGCTGACGCCTGCCAGCTTGCACCGGTCGCAGACGTGGTGCATTTCCAGTTCCATCTGTTTTGGGGACATAACGACTCCGCCGACTGTCTTTGTGAACCTTTTCCCGCATTTCTGGCAGGTATACGTCTTGATTTCAAGCATTATGTTTCTCCACCTCCTCCTTTCGAAATGATTATATCATACTTATAAGTATGATTTCAACGATAAATTTCACCATTTTTCTTCCCAAAGCGATTTCACCGGTCTGCCGCACAAATACAACCCGGTCAATCCGTGCAGATCGTTCCGCCGCAGGCCCTCCGCATATTGCCGCAGTTCCTCGTCAGGCGGCGTCCATAAATACGGTGGTATCTCCCTCTTACGGGATAGTCGGTACACCTCCTCTATCGAAGCATCGCAAAACAAGGAAAACCGCGCCTCGTCCTCTCTTGCCAGCAGGATACCGCGCAGCAGGCCGTCTTCCTCGCCTAGTTCAATGTGAAAAATCAGGCTCACCAGCCGTGGGGAGCATCCCGCTGCGGAAAGACGGCCTTGCGTGCAGGACAAGAAGATCGGACTATCCACCGCTCCCCCTTGCAGCTGAAGGGCATCGCTTCGCAGCTCCAGGTCATATTCCCGGATGCTGCAAAAACGGTTTCCGTAGAGAAAGAATCCTCCCCGAGGCGTCAGCAATACCGCTTTCTTCTCGTTCTGGTCGGGGCCGCGTTCATACTCCCGCAGGGCGGACAGGATCGAGTCGTCAATACTTTTCGACATGTTTTTCACCTCCTGCCACGCATTCTATCGCAGGCTGTCGCTCTTGGGAAGAGTAGTTGCTTCAACCCAAAAAATTTTAATTTTGAACCAACTTCTCTGGTGGTCCTCCAGAGAGTGTGGTATACTAAAGCCAAATACCGGCAAAGGGGTATATCACCATGCTGAAGCTTGACCGGAACGACCCGCTGGACCGTATGCTTTTAAAGGAATTGAGCGGAAGTCCCGTGCTGTTTGACGAGTGGCTGGATGCCATGGACAAGCTGGCAGACGAGCCTGACTGCGAACAAATCTTGCGGGAAAGAGGGCTGGACCGTGAGGCGGTACTGCGGGAAGCGCAGAAGTATCGCGCGGATTTCCGCGCCCGTCTGGCGGAGAGAGAACTCCCTGTCTATGACAGATTTACCCTGTGCCGTCAGCTCAGCGAATTGGCGAAGGCCGCCCCGGATTTTGCTCTGCTGCAAATTTTCTGTGAAGTGCTGTGCGACCCTGGTTTTCTGCTGGATCACGAGCCGGAAGCAGTTGGCGAGGAGGAACAGGAAGAGGAGGATGAACAGGTTATTCTGCAATATCTCAGCTTTATGGAAGAGTGGGACGAGCTGTTTCAAACACTGCTGCGGCGCGGGGAGTTGGTTGGAAAATTTGCAGAAGCGGCAAAACAAAAACGCAGCCCGAGGTCTGCGGACTGCGCTACTGAACGAAAATATGAGGTATTCCGGTGCTTTACGGAACTTTATGATATGCCCCCAAAAGGCGATGGACGCATTTTATTGGACAATTTAGCTGCATATATGCAGATCGCGGCGGCTTCTCCTGCTTTGAGATCTGTAGAGCCGCTATTACTGTTCCGGCTGCTTACTCGCCGTCAAAGCTACATGTGCGGTACACCGGATCTGGTCGTGGATCTGTCTGCCATCTGGAAACCGGACCACAATAAAATTGATGCAGATAACGGCAGAAATTTCAGGCAATATCGAACGAATTTGCAACTATTTACGCACCTTTGCCAGATTTATGAAAGGGATTCACAGGTGGATATTCCGCTGTGCTGGTACGGTCTGGATCAGATCACCGTGCTGGGCGATTTCTACCGCAAGGAGATATCGAAAGGCTGGGAGTACGCTGACAGCGAAACCGATCTGGCATTTATCCCCACCATAGAAGAGTTAGTCGAAGACAGGCTCTTTTCCTGTTTTGAAAATGGCCAGGGTGATAATGTCATGCTGAACGACAGCGGTCTGCCTCTCAAGGACTTGCTGCGCTTCCAGAGTTCCACTGATCCAATCGTCATTTCCTCGTTGGATCGGATTTCTGATTATATGAACAGCCATGCTTTGGATTTGACAAAAGCGTTTTTACACGCAGATTTGTCAGAAATGCGCTTCCTATGCCGGACTATCCTGGAAAAATCCTGTATTCGGCGCAGCATCCCTGCGCATGAGCTCCCGTTCTATCTGGCCTCAATCAACGAGGGATTAATGGAACTGCAAGACTATTTTGCCAGCCAGTACCTTATTCTAACTGGATATGCGTTGACAGATACGCCGCTTACGAAAAGTCCAGCACGGCTTGAATAATATCCGACAATTTTTCGATCTGACCAGCTGGCAAGCCCCGTACCAGCAGCGTAAGACGTTCCATTGCCGCGTCATACTCTGGACCAGATGCAGAGGATCCCTCCGCAAACAGTTCCTCAAAAGTAATATTCAGCGCCTTTACCAACTTCTCCAAGGTTGTGATCGTTGGGCTTTTCAGTCCTCGCTCCAAGTGACCCAAGAATGCTGTATTTAACCCTGCCTGTAGTGCAAGTTGCTCTTGGCTCAATCCGCGGAGGTGCCGGAAATATCGGATTCTAGCCCCTACATCCATTTTTGCCATGCCTTCACCGCCTTTAGGTTATAGGATACATGGACTTTCAGTATTCTACAAACCATTAAAAGTATTCTCAATAGATACTAATAGGGATTGATTGGCAGCATACAGCAAATCAGCTGTGCCGGGGTATATTCCGGCACAGCTGATTTTTACAGAAAATTGTTTTCTACAAACTCTCGGATGCTTGCTATCGGTATCCTATATTCCCGCCCCACCTTCACCGCAGCCAGCTCCCCGTTCTGGATCATCCGGCGGACCTGCACCCTGCTGGTTCTCAGCCACTCCGCCGCTTCCTTGACTGTCAGCAGTTCACTCAGGCTCATCGTGCGTCCCTCCTGTTGTCAGGAATCTTTTTACCTCGGCTTTCATGGTAGAGCCTATAGTGCAGCTTCTCGATATCGGAACTGTCAAGCAGATAGCGTCCGGTGTCGTCCCGATAACGCTGGATGCCGTACTGCTTGCCTTTTGGGGCCAATTCCGGTATGGTCAGTCTGAACATCCTTGCAACACTCTGAGGCGTATAAAAACCGTTTAGCTCTTTGAAGTTGATGTATGGTACTTTTCTCATGCTAGTATCCTTCTCATTACTGTGAAATAGTGCTAAATAGGAACTTGTTCCCAGATCGCTTCATTTGCCCCAATTTTATAATCCTGTTATCTATTTCACTTCATAATTCCCATCATTAAGAGGAGCACCGAATCCGAAAAATAGAAACCTTCTATCTGACGCACTCTATGCCTATAACAGGAGATGAATAACGAATGAGCGTATTCCGCCTCATTTTTTCTATCATTTGCCCTATTGTATAAACAACAACTCCCCCATATGATTTTGATGGTTTTCATGTGAACCATCTTTATAACTATGTTAAGAAGAAATCTGAGGGTGTATTTTTTTATGCTCACATAACATCTTTATAATCCTATCATGAATGAGGTGTTATGTATGAGCAAACGTATTGAATCGAAGAAAACTGCTATATTCAAGTTGGAACCGGATGGATTCTCTATCCATACGTTTGAGCTGTCTCAGAAACTGACCAAAAAGCAGTATCATCAGATGAAGGATAACCTATATCATCTGCAAGAACAACCAGGAGAGGAGCAATGGATTTATCAAGAGAGAAAAGGACTGCACAATTGCATCCGTTTCCGTAAATACGGAATACGCACGATCACCTTTGAGCATACCAAAGGCGAAGATCAGTTTGATTTGTATTATCTGCGGATGATCGTGAATCCCCGCGTGTTGATTGAGCCGGGATGTTCTTACCTCGGTATTCTGCCACCAGAGGAATCCAGCGTCAAAAAACTGCAAAAGGCATTCAAAAAGCGATTTGAGGGCACAGTTTTTGACAACGACATCAATCACTACTACCTGTCTCGGCTGGATTTATGTACAAATATTCGTTGTGACAATAAAAGTTTGTTTCGGGAATTGGTGCGGGTGCTGCGCAAACTGCCTACGCCGCCTAAGTATGAGCGGAGATTCTTCTCATATTGCAAGAAAAAGAGCAAGAAAGAGGTAAATAAGGATAACAAACATTATTTGCGATTTTGCTGCGGTACACATGAGCTTGTAATTTACGATAAGACCTATCAGATTCGGGAAGAAGGGTTGGTTGTCGATCACGAAAATTTACCAAATGGTGTGCTGCGGTTTGAGATTCATTGTGAGCGGGAATACATGCGAAAAATTCAAAAGAAGGATGATGAACTAGACACGCTGGGTTTGTTGTGGAAGATGATAAGAGAAAGCGAAGATAGATTGGTGGGCCATTTCACCCGTTGCTTTTCTGATACACAATTTATGCAAATGGGGGAATTGGAAAACCGAATCAAACAATCCAGATTTGAGAGAAAAAACAAGGAAATTATGCTGGATTTGGCTTCACGGCTACAACGGACCCAATCAGTGGACAAAGCATTAGAGAAGATGGAAAGGAAAGATATCGATACATCCAGTGTTCTTGACAGGTTTGCAAAACTGGAGATCAGCCCAATTCCGCTAAGAAAGAAATTCTGTGCGGAGAGTTTGCCGGGGCCTGTGGAGCTGTTGAAGTACATATCTGACGGAGAGATATCTGTGGATTATATGAAAGTAAAATATAAATAATAATTGGAAATCCGCAGAACAGATTTCAGGGCTGTCCTGCGGATTTGCCTTTATCAGTTTTCGGAAATTTTGCACATCGTCTGAATGTCCTTTTGATCCTCCTTAAAGCAGAAGAAATTTGTATTGCTATTTGATATACATAGTGGTATAATAGGAACGAAAGGCGGTGTGTCAGATGGCAACGAAAACAGCAAATGTCTTGGTCCGTGTGGAGCCTGACGTGAAAGAACAAGCCGAGGCGATTATGGCGAAGCTGGGCGTTCCTGCCTCAACAGTCATCAATATGCTCTACAAGCAGATCATTATGACAAGAAGTATCCCGTTTGCTTTGTCTGTCCCCAGCGCCCCCATAGCCCGTGATGAAATGGATACGGCAACCTTTAATGCTATGATGGAAGAAGGATTATCTCAGGCCAAAGCCGGACACGGATATTCCTTAGATGAAGCGTTCGATCTGTTGCATCAGGGTGTGTGAGAATGGAGTATGAGGTCAAGATAACTCCGTATGCGTTACGGCAGATGCAGGAGATTATACGCTATATCTCAGCTACACTCCAATCACCGGAAAATGCGGCACACTGGCTTGACACGATCAAGGCAGAATTGGCGTCCTTGTCCTCTATGCCCGCCAGGATTCCTTTGACAGAGGAAGAACCTTGGCGTAGCCAGGGCATACATAAAATGGTTGTGAAAAATTTTCTTGTGTACTTTTGGATTGATACCGATAATCTACGCGTGTGGGTTACTGCTGCGGTTTATGGGAGACGCAACCAAAGGCAGCAGCTTGAGCAAATGAATAAAGAATGGTAGATTGGCGAGGAGGAACAATGAGAGAAATCAAAGAAGCCAAATGCGGCAAGGACTTTTTGGATCATGCCAGGTCATTTGTTGTTAATATGACTGGCAACAAGAAAACTTTACGCATCAAGGGGTGTCAGAGATGTTTTCCTACCCAGTAGTAGATGACAAGCGGAATGGTCTGTAGACCAAAATAAAATTTGCACAAAGCTGTTTGCCTACAAACTTGCCTACAGAGCGGCCAACATCGGTTAAAATTGCCCGTCACTGGAGAAGGCTGCTCAACAGATGAACCCCGGCAAACCCTTGAAACAAGCGGGTTTGCCGGGGTTTCACAGGGAGCGCATAAAGGGGCTAAAAACCTGTTCGTCTTACTCCTAAGCGGTAGGCCGCTGGTTCGAATCCAGTTCGGGGTGCCAGAAAGAGCGTCAATTTCGTTGAATTTTCGGATTGAAAATCAAGAAATTGGCGCTTTTTCGTTTCTAAAAATAAATTGGCATTTTGGAGAAAACCTGCACTTTGACGATAAGGCTTATTAGCAAGCCTATTAGCAGACCTCACCCAACCCATAAGCGTATCAAAAAAGGGTAAGTCCGCTCTGTTTTGCCACAAATATCTGTTTTCGGTTCCCTGCTAATAAAATTAGCAGGGATTTTGCTTTTTCAGGGCCAAAAACCACTCTCCTGCTAATTCGAGAAAAAAGTATCCCCTTAATTTTGCTAATCTCAAATGCGGACGATTTGAGTTCAACATTAGTGGGCGAGTGCATCGGTAGTGCGGCAGACAAGTTCTGCGCTTACTTCAAAGAGATCAAAATAATTACAAGGGAGCTGTCAGCGATGGCAGCTCCCTTTTTGCGCCTTAAAAAATTTTTTGAAAAATTTTGATATTAACCCCTACACCCCCCTGCTTTCAGTGCATTAGGTGAAAGGCGACGGAAAGACCTTCACCTGTTCTCCGTTTGTGCGGTGAATGGGTTTGATCTTTGAAAACTTCATACCCATTCATCAGACACATTCCCATTGTCGCAAGCTGCTTTAGTCGCTGCGCCAGGATGTGCCGGACAAGACAGGGAACTGGAGGCCACCCCTTATCAATTTTGGCCCAAGGTCTGCTTGTCCGGCGCGGAGCGAGAACCAGCGGCTATCAATTCCGGGCGGCTCCCGGTAGGCCATGACCGGCAATGGGGCGATACTCCTGTTCAGTCACAGTCCGAGCGTGATAGCGTTTTCCAGCGTGAAGCCGTCGCAGGCAATGAGAGCAGCCGACAGAGAACCTGCCGGGGGTGAAAGTCCCGTGGAGCTGGTATGCCGCCAGCCGTCTGATGATTTCCCAATAGTAGGCCGGGGTGTCGAGGACAAATAGGCTTGCTTTGAATATAGGCCGGACAGCGTGAAGATTTTATTGAAACGGAGAGCGTTTATGCTTTGCCAACCTCAATTATAGAACCATGCTGTCCGGCCCTTTACATAGCTGTCCGTATCGTAAGATATGGGCGGCTATCACTATTTAAGGAAGGAGGAAGAACCCCATGGATAAGTGCAAAGTCATTGCCGTCACCAATCAGAAGGGCGGCGTCGGCAAGACCACCACGACGGTCAACCTGGGCGTGGGGCTGGCACAGCGAGGGAAAAAGGTGCTGCTGGTGGATACAGACCCCCAGGGCAGTCTTACGGTGAGCCTGGGCGTAAAGAACCCGGACGAGTTGGACACGACCATCTCCGACCTGATGCAAGTCGTTGTGGACAACGGCAACCTCTCGCCACGGGACAATGGCATCTTGAAGGACATTGAGGGCGTCGATCTGGTGCCCTCCAATATTGGCCTGTCCAGTTTTGAGGTGAGCCTTGTGAACACCATGAGCCGGGAGTTTGTGCTGCGCAGCTACCTGGGGGCGGTCAAGCGGGACTATGACTATGTTCTCATTGACTGTATGCCCTCGCTGGGTATGCTGACCATCAACGCCCTGGCAGCGGCGGACAGCGTTCTCATTCCCTGTCAGGCCAACTACCTGTCCACCAAGGGCTTGAAACTGCTGATGGGGTCAATCGCCAAAGTGCGGCGGCAAATCAACCCGGAGCTGAAGATCGACGGTATCCTGCTGACGATGG
>OFHB01000538.1_pt1 | contig 25111 bp, 20 predicted proteins | sample 1521881 | NCBI WGS metagenome assembly OFHB01 (sample SAMEA3504090, study PRJEB24116) | mouse gut metagenome | biome: mouse gut; feature: mouse-associated habitat; material: faeces | place: Denmark | collected 2011
AGGCGCTTATGTGAATCTTTTTGTTTATATTATATATGGAGAACATGACAGGCTTCTGAATCTGCTGCAATGTTTTTCTTTTGGGGCAAATGCGGTATTGTTATATGGGATTTCAAGAAAGCTGGGAATAGGCACCCGGACTGCCTTTCTGGCGCCGTTGCTTTATATATGTACGCCGATTGCGCTGGCCGAGGCAACCACCACACAGGTGGATAATTTTTCTGCGTTTTGGCTGCTTTCGTTTATATACCTGATGCTGGATGTGACAGAGCTTATATGGGATAAAAGGACAGGCAGCCGCGTTGCTTATGCGGGATTGTGCATTGCATTTGGGTATCTGGCCAAGCCGTCTGTCTGTTTTGCAATACTTTTATTTCTTGTATGGCTTTTGACGGTATGCATAAAAAGAAAAACAGATATTGTTCTCATGGTCAGGTATGTGGGAATTGCCATTCCGGGTATTCTCCTTCCCGTGCTTCCCAGTATGATATTGAATAAAATGGCCTTTGGCAGTGTATCTCACTCAGCGGTGGGACAGCGTCAGCTTACAGGGAGTTGGAATCCGCGGTATTTATTTGTGAATTTTCTTAAAAACTTTACTTTTAACCTTGCACCGGCAAGGTCGCAGGGAATCAGACCGGAAATTGAAAAGTTTTTATACCGCGTCTCTGCGCTTCTTCATGTGGATTTGAATGCCCCCGAAATTTCGGAAGACGGCAGATTATTTGAATTTCCGGAAATTCCGGCGCTTAATTGCGATGTGGCTTTAAACTGTTTTTTATTTATTGCAGCACTCTGCTTTATGATTTGGTTTTTAATAAGAGTTAACAAAGAAAGCCAGTTAATGAGAGGTTTTTCTATTTATGCAATAAGTTCTTATCTGGTGTTTTGCTGTTTTTTGCGGTGGGAGAAGTTTATTAACAGATATATGATTTCCTATTTTGCGCTTCTGGCAGTATTTATTGTGATTCAGGTTTATGATATCGTAAAACATATAAAAAAAACGTATGTTTACTGTGGAATATGCGTGGCTTTAGTGGCGGGAAGCCTTTACAATTATTGTGGAGAACTGCAGTATCTGAGGAGTGTCTGTCCTTTTAGTAAGCCAAATGGATATTTTGCATATCATCCAAGCATACGGGACGAATATGTTTTTATTACAGATGAGATAAAAAATTACGGGGACGGCAATGTGGGACTGATACTACGGGGGGACACTTACGAATATCCTGTGTGGGCAATGCTGCGGGGAGACGGTTATGAAATAAAACATATTCTGGTTAACGGTGAGCTTGGAAAATATGAGGACAACAATTTTATGCCGGAATATATCATTGCCGAGCGATATACAGATGAGACGATATCCTATCGTGACAGAAATTATATATTGAAGATGACAGGACCAAACAGCGGGCTTTCATTATATTTCAGCACGGACAAACAAAGCGGGAGATGATAAAATGGAAAATTCCAGAATAGAAATTTCTATCAGTGAAATATGCTACTATCTGTTCTTTGGCATCCTCTTTTTTGCCAAGGCAGTCGGGCTTTATGACGGTCAGACGGTTTTTAAGCTTTGCCTTCTGGCGGCGGCCGGTTTTGCCTTTATAAAGGCGGCGCTGACGGAGTATGATATAAGAGAACTTATTGGAATTATAGTGCTCATTGCCTTGGGAGGGCTTGTGTATTTGAACTCCGGAGAGAAAAGCGCGCTTGTTTTTCTGGTTATGATGGCGGGATTTAAAAATATCAGCATGGAACGGATTATGAAAATCGGATTGCTTATCTGGAGCCTTGGATTTGGCGGTATGGTACTGAAATCTATATTACACATTGGAAATGAAACTGTCATGGCTCACCATAAATTCGGTATGGATATGCTGCGGGGGAGTTTTGGATATTCTCATCCCAATGTGCTGCATATTTCCTATGCAATACTGGTGGTTCTTTTATTATTTACGGTTGCCAATGAAAGCAGCACACTGAAAATATATTTGTGGACTCTTACCGGAAATGTAATGGTTTTTCTGTATTCCCTGAGCTTTACCGGCTTTTTGCTGGTTTTGTTTTTTATTGCATTTCATGCATATTTTACTTACAGAAAGCATTTCAGCAAGCTGGAAAGGATTCTGATTCAATGTGTCTTTCCGGCCTGTGTGCTGTTTGCGCTGTTCGCCCCGCTTCTTGTGGTGCCGGATACGCCCTTATTCTTATTTCTGAATAAAGCGTTAAACCGACGGTTTTATGCTTCCAGATTATATTTGCAGGAGAATCCTGTCACACTGTTTGGCAGCAGGATATTTGCCAGCCATACATATGCGCTTGACAGTTCCTACGTGACGTTGCTCATTTACGGAGGTCTGATATTATTCCTTCTGGTATGCGCGGGCTATTTGTATGCAATCTACGTGAGTCTTAAAAAAAATGACATCAAAGCGCTAAGTATGTTGTTGTCATTTTCCATTGCGGGGGTAATTGAACCTTTCTTATTTAATCTTTCGTTCAAGAATTTATCTTTGCTGATTGTTGCAAAGTGCCTCTTTGATTTATGCGGAGAAGGGAAAAAGCTGCGTCTTTTATCCGGTTTTGATAAAAAAATAGGAATAGGGTATAAGAAAGTTCGGGCAAAGGCCGGATGGAAAACATTAGTTTTGGCTGCTGCTGCGGCTTTGCTGACCGGCGGGGGATTTTATTTGCTAAAGGATATGCCTGAGGTCATTTACGTCGAAGAACGGTATTGTGATTTGGAGGAAGGAAATGTTCTGGCAATAGATGAAATAGAAAAACCTGGAAAAGACGGCGTTGTTTTTTACGGATATTCAGACAAGGCGACGGGCTTTTATAAATTTGAAGGAAAAACAATTACTTTTGAAAAAACACGTGACGCCTTGCGCCTTATGTTTGTGATTTTCTTATCGGTGTACTTGATTTTCCCTTTTTTTCTGGAAAAAAACCGGATGAAATCCCTTTATAAGCAGGGAACCAAGATATGAGGTTAATAATGAGTAAAACAGAAAACAGGAACCGTATCATAAAACGCATCATTTTTTTTATGGCAATCGCAGCCTTTGTCTTTCTTATGTGGAAGGTTTGTGTTTCAAGTGCGATTACTCCTATGGAGCAGGTGACAAAGGACGGGTGGTTTGAGATAAAGGACAGTCCTATCCGGGGAATAAGAATATATGCCGACTCCCTGAAGAGAGACAGAAGCATAGGGGAAGTACCGGAATTTTCCGTCCGTATTGACGATTCGGACGGAAATACCGTGTGGGAGAAAACTTACTATAATACCTATATTGAGCCAAATGAATGTCTTATACTGGAGGAATTTGAAAGAGGCGAAGGTATTGAAGTGATAAACGGGAGTTATCGGATACATAATACGCTCTCGGAAGATGAGACCATACGCGTAAGGCATAAAATTATGGCTTACGATGGAAGTTATGGCAAAAGCTATTTGATTTGTTCGGCAGTTGCGCTTCTGTTTATGGCTGGAATATTGGCGGTTACTATGATAAAGGACAGCAGGCGTCAGCTTGCTGTGAATTATTTTGTTATTCTGGTATTAATGGGGATTTTGTTTTCCGTTATTATGCCGCCTCTGGCAGTTCCTGATGAGGAAAGTCATTTTATCATGGCGTATGACATGGCGGATAAAATCCTTTCAACGGACAACAGGGATGAGTATGGAAATAGAATTATGAGGGAAACAGATGCGGATAGTATTACTTATCTGCATAATGCGGCAAGTATCGGGAGATGGTATGCCACTTTTGGAGAACCGGCGGATGCAGAGGAAATGACTGTCATCACGAAAAGAACAGGAGTACCGACGACGACGCCTCTCTATGCATATGTTCTTCCTTCTATGGGAGTGACCCTGGCAAGGCTCTGTAAGATGAACGGGCACTGGCTGCTGCTTATGGGAAGATTGTTTAATCTGTGTGGAACTGCGGCGATTATGGCATTTGCCCTGTTCCTGCTTCCGGGGGCGAAAAAATACTTCTGTGTGCTGGGACTTTTGCCTGAGGTGATATATATTTTAGCGTCCTATTCCTATGATGCTTTGAATCTGGCATTGTGCTTTCTTTCAGTCGCCTATTTCTTTTATATGATAGATGAAGGAAAAAAAGTTACAATAAGGAATATATTGATTTTTGTTGGAATTGTTTTTTTGATGATTCCAATTAAACTTGTATACGCGCCGCTATTGGGGCTGTTGCTTTTAATACCAAGAGAGCAGCTTTCTGTTAATAAAAAGATGATTATTGCCGCGGGAGCGTTGGGCGCATGTGCCGTGGGAGCATTGTTGGTATCCCGTTGGAGGGATATAGTTGTGCTGCTTCGGGGAATCAATTATAATGAAGACGGAAATGCGGTTTCCCTTGCGTATATCCTGGAAAATCCCAGAAGCGTTCTGTTTGTGCTTTTAAATGATATTGAATTTAATTTTGACTATTATATTAAGAGTATGCTTGGCGAATTTGTAGGAAGGGACAGGTTCGAAGGAAAGTTTGAATTTGATTTGGTGTATTTGCCCCTGTGGATGAATATGCTGCTTGGCCTGCTTCTGGGCTTTGGCATTAACCGGGAGAGAAAAGCGGAAAATAAGCCGTGGAAAAGAGTGTGGCTGGTCTTTCTGGCGCTTTGCAGTTGCCTTTTGATTTTCCTGTCCATGTATTTATCTCAAAATACAGTGGACGAGTTGACGATACACGGTGTTCAGGGCAGATATTTTCTTCCGGTTTTGATGCTGCTTCCTTTTTGTTTCGGGAGATATGGGGGAGAAAGCAATGAGGAAAAGAGCTTTGACGGAAAAAACGGGTATCTGATAATAATGGCAGGAGTAGATATCATGGCAATTTTTATACAATTTATGCATCTTGCGTTGGATTATTATGCCAGATGATGGGCGGGGAACTTTAAAATGAAGAGATATTTTTATGTGACAGGATATGTCGGAGAAGGCGCCAGGCGAATGCTGCTGGACTTAGAAAAAATGGAAAATGTAGAGTTGGCCGGGCAGGTGATTGGGAATAAGGCGGTCAGATTTTTATATTATCGTATGGATGACCTTACAGGACATTTTCAAAAGGCAAGATTTCTGAAAAGATTTTTTTACCCCTTTTTTACTTTGTATAGAAAAGTATATAACAGAGAAGCTGAAAATATTATTCTGTTTTTAAATTCGGGATTTTGCAGGGAATGGGATGAAACAGTGCTTCATCGTTTGAAAATAAAACATCCGGAAGTCAGGCTGATTCTTTATATGGTGGACCCGATGACAGGCTTTGATTCAGAAGAGCACAGACGTATTATGCGAGAGATGGACAGTATTTATTCTATTAATAAGGCCGACTGTGAAAAATACGGGTTTCATTATTATCCGCTAGTGTACTCTGAGGATTCTTCTGAGGGTTATGGGGAGGGAATCGCAAAAGCCACTGACTTGTATTACTTAGGGAGCGGAAGTGACAGAACAGAATATCTGTCAAAAATGTATAAAGCCTGTCAGAAAAGCGGCGTGAAAGCGGATTTTCATGTGTTGGGAGAGAGGCAGGAAAAAGAAGGCATTGTTTATCATCAGGAGGCAGTACCATATTCCGAAAATATCAGGCTTCTTGCCAGAGCAAACTGTATTCTGGAGATAATGCATAAGGACTTTGATAATCCTACGCAGCGATACTCAGAGGCGGTGGTATACAACAAAAAGCTGCTGACTAATAATAAGAGAACGGCGGACTTTGATTTTTACAGACCGGAATATATTCGGATATTTGATAAAATTGAAGATATTGACTGGAGTTTTGTACAAAAAGAGGAAGAGCCCAATTACGGGTATCAGGGAGAATTTTCGCCAATATACCTGATAAGAAAAATAGAAGAGGACTTTGAAGCACGGGAAAGGTAAACTTATAAATGGATACGATAAAAAAACTGAGTTATATTTTTGACAGAAAGCAAAAGACAGAGGTGTTCTGGCTGTTTGTGATAATATGTATAGGTTCCGGCCTGGAGCTCTTGGGTGTTTCGGTTATTCTTCCTATCATTAACGGTATTATGGACCCGGAGGCCATGCTTGAGGAGCCGGTTTACATCTGGATTTATAATTTTCTGCATTTAACATCGGAAAGACCGCTGGTTATGTTGTTACTCAGTTCCATGATAGTGGTATATTTCGTGAAAAATATTTTCCTGATTTATATGTATAACAAACAGTATCGTTTTATCTTCGAGAATCAGAGATTATTGGCGGATAAAATGGTTAAATGCTATATGTCGCAGCCGTACATTTTTCATGTATCGAAAAGCACAGCGGAGCTTCTTCGGAACATCAATGAAGACAGCGGTAATTTTTTCGGAGCCCTTCAGGCGGGGATTAAACTTTTGACAGAGCTTATGGTGTGTGTTGTCCTTGGAGTTTTTCTGCTGATTAAGGACAGAACAATAACGATATCTGTTGTAGCGCTGCTTGCAGTTATGCTGGGACTGACATTAAAAGTATATAAAAGATTTTTGCTTAAAATGGGCGCAAGGAACAGATACTATCAGATGTCGCTGAATAAGTGGGTTCAGCAGGCGTTTGGCGGTATCAAGGAAGCGAAAATATTGAATAAGGAGCAGTTTTTTTACCAGAAATATGACGAGGCGTATAAGGGACATGCGAAAAGCGAATATACCTATCATACGCTGCTTATGGTGCCGAAGCCGATTATTGAAACCCTGTGTATTTGTGGGCTGCTTGGCGCCATTGCCATCAAATTCTGGTGGCGGGGAGCGAATATCACCTACTTTGTACCGATTATCTCAGTGTTTGCCATTGCCGCTTTTCGCTTGCTTCCGTCTTTTAACCGTATCACGGAATACCTTGGTACAATAATGTATCAGAAATCAGCAATCACTTCTATTTATGAGGATTTAAAGGAAGTCAACGAACTTAACGCCCGTAAGAAAGAATTGGAAAAACAGGATATCAGTATGGATTTCCATGATAAAATTGAAATCAGGGATTTGTCCTTTAAATATCCGGGAACAGATAAATATGTGCTGCAGAATCTGAATTTAGCTATTTCAAAGAAAAGTTCGGTTGCCTTTATAGGGCAGTCCGGTGCAGGTAAGACCACTCTTGCGGATATTGTCATGGGGCTTTTAGAGCCTACAGAGGGCGGCGCTTATGTGGATAATGTCAGCATTTTCGATAATCTGGACGGATGGCACAAAGTAATTGGGTATATTCCGCAGAGCATTTATCTGATGGATGACAGTATCAGGAATAATATTGCTTTCGGCGTAGATGAAGACGAAATTGATGAAGAAAAATTAAACTACGCAGTGGAGCAGGCACAGCTTGTGGAAATGGTAAAGGGGCTTCCTGAGGGGCTTTCCACACAGATTGGAGAGATGGGAATCAAGCTTTCGGGAGGGCAGAGGCAGAGAATCGGTATTGCAAGGGCCCTATACCACAATCCTGAGATTCTGGTGCTGGATGAAGCCACGTCAGCTCTTGACAATGAAACGGAAAAAGCGGTTATGGAAGCGATTGAATCCCTCCATGGCAAGATGACGCTGATTATTATTGCGCATCGCTTATCTACCATTAAAGACTGTGATTTTGTATATGAAATCGGTGACGGCAAGGCAATGCGGAAGAGATGAGATTAATGCCTGAGCCGGTTTGCGGCAGCCCGTGTCATCAGGATGGTACAGAAATGAGGAAAATTTATGAAAGCAGGTTACAGAAAGATATGGGGGGTGTTTATCCTTTCTGTTATTGTTTATGGTATAATAGCAGCGGTTTTCACCTCTACGGTTCATATTGATGTTGATGAGGAATTGTATACCGCGCTGGCAAGAACTTTTCATTATCAGGGAAGGTTCGGAACTGGCGACGATATTTTAAACTATAGCTGCGTCCTGTATTCGATGCTTATTTCCCTTGCCTATTATTTTTATGAGCCTGACAGGATTTTGTTTCTGATGAGACTGATTGGCGTAATATCCATGTGTTCTGCAGTTTTTCCTATCTGGCTGCTGGCAAAAAAAGTACTGAAAGATGACAGAGAGGCTTTTATAATCAGCCTGTTTACCATGATTCTGCCCTATATGTTTGACACATCTTATCTGATGCAGGAAGTGTTAAGCTATCCTCTTTTTCTCTGGGCGGTTTATTTTTTATATTCCACTCACGAGAAGTACTCGTTCAGTCAGGTGATTTTAAGTGCGGTGTTTTCAGCGTTATGTTTTTTTACAAAAACTTATCTTTTTTTTATTCCGGTAGTTGTGAACTTGCATGATATTTATATAGCGGTGAAGAACAGACAGGTTAAGAAATTTTTGCATAGGTCAGGATTATATGACGGGGTGTATCTGGCAACTGCGGCGTCTGTATATGGATTTATTTGGATAGCAAATGGAACTGCGGGAGGCAGTAATCACTATGCAAGACAGTTTTCTCATCTTTTTCCTGTCAGCATACAAACTGTGGTAATGGGGATTGCCGCATGCATCCTATACCTTTCCTTTTTTATTATCAATATGGGAATTATACCGGCTGCTTCTGTCCTTTTTAACAGAAAAAAGCTTCAGGGGGCGGTTCGCTGGCTTGGAGATTTCTGTCTTTTTTCCTGCGCCTTTCTGGTAATTGAAATTGTGTTCATGGTGGTGCTGACAGAAGAGGGAGTGGATACCCTGCCTCATAAATTTTTATTTCGGTATTTTCAGGTACTGGTTCCGCCATATTTAATTTTATTTATGAAGCTAAAGAAGGAATGGCAGTTCCTGAGAGGAAAAGCTGCCTGGATGACGGCAGCCGTTACTTTGCTGATTGCAATCATATACTTCTGGTATATGAACGGGAATACCAGACAGTCAATTATCGACGGGCATTTGTTTTTGTTGATTGAAAATATAACGAAATATGTTTTCCCCTATGCAGATGTGATTATTATGGTGTTTTGCGGTATTTTAACAGGCGGTATTTTATGGTTTGGCACAAAGAAAGTGCAAAGTCCTGTGCCGGCTTTGGTGAGAACAGCGTGGGCTGGTATCGTCCTTATGTGGGTGTGGAGTTGTTTTCAGCTTCCTTTCTACACAAATGTAATAGCGGAAGGGAAAGTGATTCAGGAAGACAGTATCAAAATAGCGGAATATTTAAATCGGGAAGGCTATGAGTTTATTTACTATATTGATTCCGAAGAGAAGGAAGATTATTATTTACAGAATTTTTATGGCTATGTCAGGCAGCAGTACCAGGTGGTTGATGTACAGGAATTGGAGAAAATGTCTGTAAATGAAGAGAGGAAGACCGCATACCTGACGGCGGCGGGCAGTGTGGATTCATTGAAGGGTCTTGAGGAAATCAGACTGGATACGGAGAGAATTGCGGTATGCCGGAGGACGTCTTTTGACTACCGCGGGTAATTCCGTGTGCAGTTTCGGCCTGTAAGAGAGGGATGGCGGAAATGGAGAAGGCATATGAATGGAAAGAAAAAGCTCGTACAGATAAATACAGTGTGTAATACCAGTACCGGTCGTATTATGGGAGCAATCCAGAGAGAAGCTGTAAGCAGAGGTTATGAAGCAGTTTCTTATGTTGGGAGGCGCAAGCCTTTTGCGGATATGGCCTGTGTAAAATTTGGGAATCCTCTTTCTTTCTGGCTTCATGTTGCGCTTACCACATTCCTTGACAGGCAGGGATATGGTTCATTTTTGCCCACAAGGAAGCTGATTCGGGAGCTTCGGAAAGAGAATCCGGATATTATTCACCTCCATAATCTTCACGGTTATTACTTAAATCTGCCTGTGCTGTTTCGCTACCTGACAGAGGAATTTAAGGGCGAGGTGTTCTGGACATTCCATGACTGCTGGCCTTTTACAGGTCATTGTCCCTATTTTACCATGGCGGATTGCCATAAGTGGAAAACCGGATGCAGCCATTGTCCTAATAAAAAGAAGTATCCGGTCAGTCTTATGGCAGATATGTCACGAAAAAACTACGAAGATAAGAAAAATATGTTTTCCGCCCTGGCCAATTTAAATATTATTGTGCCTTCAGAGTGGATGAAAGGACTGGTACAGGAATCTTTTTTCAGAGGCAAAAAGGTAAATGTTGTTTCTAACGGAATAGATTTGTCAGTATTTGCCTACAGGAAAGACAGAAGTGTGCTGGAAAAGTACAAGATTCCTGACAATAAAAAAATACTTCTCGGAGTCGCCGTTATATGGGATGAAAGAAAGGGACTTAAGGATTTTGTAAAATTGTCAGAAAAGCTTCCGGATGAGTACCAAATTGTCCTTGTAGGGCTTTCCGGAAAACAGATAAAAAAGCTTCCGAATAATATCACAGGAATTATGCGTACGGAAAGTCAAGGGGAGCTGGCCGCCTTATATTCCAGAGCGGATATTTTTATCAACCCCTCCCTTGAGGAGTCCTTTTCTCTGGTTACGGTGGAAGCTTTTGCCTGCGGAACTTTTGTGATTGTCCTTGACACCAGTGCGGTGAAAGAACTCGTCAATGAACAGAATGGAATTGTCCTGAAAAGCCATGAAACAGAGGATTATTTGCAGGCAATTAAATTACTGGAAGAAAAAGCGCCGGACAGAAGCACTGTGTCAGAATGTGCAAAAAAATACGACAATCATGTTGTCATGGCTCAGATGGTGGATTTGTATGAGGATGCAGCTTTTTAAGCGGAGGCGGTAATGGAAAAAGTAGCTGTTATTTTAATAAATTATAATGGAAAGAAATATAATGACGCCTGCATTGCCTCTGTATTGGAAAGCAAGGGAGTAGATACCCGGGCCATAGTTGTGGATAATGCGTCTACGGATGATTCCCTTATGCTTCTTACGGAAAAGTGGGGGGATAATCCCCGGGTTTCGATTATTTTGATTTTCAATTTCCTGTGTGCTATAATCTGGAAAAAGATCCAGAAAAAGTATGAAAGAAAATACGGGATTTTCCGGCGGAAACAATGCCGGAATACGTCAGGCGCTTGAACAGGGGTATCATTATATACTATTACTTAATAATGATACGGAAATTGATGCGCTTGCCATACAGAAGATGGTAGCATGTCAGAAAGAAACAGGCAGCATCATTGTGCCTAAAATATTTTTCGCAGATAAAAAGGATACCATCTGGTGCGCGGGGGGTTATCTGACCCCCGTTATCAAAAAGGCTGTACAGAGAGGAAATAATCGAAAGGACACCGGAGAATTTGATAAAAGCGGGTATTGCAGCCTTGCAAACGGATGCTGTGTGCTTTTGACGGACAGTATTATACAAAAGGCAGGTATGCTGGACGAGAGATTCTTTTTATATTATGAGGATACGGAATACAGTATGCGTGCTTTGGAAAAACAGGTTAAGATATACTATTGCCATGATGCGGCAGTTTATCACAAGGTAAATGGAAGCACAGGGGGGAATGATAATCCGGCCAATGCCTATTACATTACAAGAAACTGGCTGATGTGCAATAGAGCGCATATGAAAGGACGATTTTATTTGTTTGTGTGCTATTTTCTGGTTAACCGTACAGTCTGCGGAGCGTTGTGGGTGCTTCAGGGAAAAAGAGAATTGACAGCGGCACTGGTAAAAGGATTCAGGGATTACTTAAAGGGAAAAACGGGAAAGCTGGAAGAATGATATGGTATTTAGTTCATTAATTTTTGTTTGTGTTTTTCTGCCAATTACATTATTTATATATTATATTTCGCCAGATAAAATGAAAAATTATGTTTTATTGCTGGCAAGCCTGACTTTTTATGCTTTTGGCGGTATGGGATATGTTATTCTGCTTTTATCCGTAGCTGGCGTCCATTATCTTTTGGGAATATTGATAAACCGATACATAAAGTTCAGGAAGTTTTTTCTGGCGGTGGGGGTATTATTCAGTATTTTTATATTAGGCTATTATAAATATATGAATTTCATTGTTGTAAATATAAACGGCTTATTGGGAAGCAGTATAGAAGCGGGGGAAATTATACTGCCCATAGGAATTTCCTTTTATACCTTTCAAAGTTTATCCTATCTGATAGATGTATATAGATATACCGAAAGAAAATATTTTGGAAATGAATCTTTAAACGGTTGTCAGGTACAGAAGAATCCTTTCAATCTGTTGTTGTACATATCTTTGTTTCCACAACTGATTGCCGGTCCTATTGTCCGTTACAGGGATGTCAGCAATCAGATTAAAATAAGGGTTCATTCAGTAGAAAAATGCTCCAGAGGGTTGGAAAGATTTATTTATGGGCTTGCCCGAAAGGTAATTGTGGCCGATACCATGGGGAGTGCAGCCGATAAAATCTTTGCTCTTGAAGCGGTTAATATGACAACCGGAATCGCCTGGATTGGGGCAGTCTGCTATACATTACAGATATATTTTGATTTTTCCGGTTATTCTGATATGGCGATTGGGCTGGCGGAAGTGTTTGGATTTGATTTTCTGGAAAATTTTAATTATCCGTATATATCAAAATCAATAACGGAATTTTGGAGGAGATGGCATATATCGCTGTCCTCCTGGTTTCGGGATTATGTGTATATTCCGCTGGGGGGAAACAAAAGCGGTAATGTATACATTAACCTTTTTATTGTTTTTTTACTTACAGGAATCTGGCATGGTGCGGAATGGACCTTTTTCCTGTGGGGGATATGGTATGGACTTTTTATTGTAATGGAGCGCTTGCTAAAAAACAGCAGGCTTGCCGGAATTAGGATTCCGCTGCCGTTTCGATGGTTCTATACCATGTCTGTGGTAATTGCAGGATGGGTGCTGTTTCGGGCGGATTCTTTTTTGGAGGCTGTCGGCTACATAAAGAGAATGGCGGGGATTGGAAGAATGGAATTTTCGCCCTTTACCTGGAGGTATTATCTGGACAATAAAACTTTATTTATATTAATTGTTGCCGTGATACTGTCTTTGCTGCCGGTGAAAGGACAAATAGAAAAACTGCGACAGGGCAGTGCGGTCAGAGAAGCCTGTGTAAAGGGATTCAGCGTGGTATTGCTGATAGTCTGCTTTCTGACAATGGTAAATAACTCTTACAGCCCGTTTATTTATTTCAGATTTTAGAGGTAGAAATGTTGCAAAATATAAAGATTCATGGTTTATATATAGCGGCTGTGCTTATAATTATGACATTGCCGTTAATAATGATGGACCATAGGAAAAATGAAGTATCGATTATTGACAATACCTGTCTGCCGCAACTGCCTGAAACATCGGAGTGGATGCATAGTCAGGATACTCTGGAGGAATATGTAAATAAAAGAATCGGCTTCAGAGAGCAGGCAGTATATGCCTATGAAGCGGCAAACAGCATGTTATTTCATAAGCTTGAGCATAATCTATATACCTTTGGGGAAAATGGACATATTATGGGGAATATGCCGGAGTATGTTGAAGATTACCAACATTTAAATCTTGAGAAAGATGAAGAGTTTGTAAATGCGTTTGCAGGATGGCTTGGAAGGGTAAATATGTATCTGGAAGAGAAGGAAATTCCTTTTTTGTATTTTCTTGCTCCTGATAAAAAATCTGTTTATCCCGAATGTATGCCGCGGAATATTAATGTAAAAGGGAATCTGTCCCGGACGGATATATTATTGGAACGGTTGAAGGAGCAGAACGTACCTTATATTTATCCGAAAGAGGAATTTTTGAGGGCAAAAGAAGAACATGATATTTATTATGTGAGATATGATGCGTTGCATTGGAACGATTTCGGCAATCTGCTCGGTAATCAATTGATAGACAAATATTTTAGCAGGGCGGAAACCGGCCTTATCCCTCTTGACGAAAATCAGTTGGAGCTTTATTTTGAATGCAAAGAGAAGATGGTTCAGTCCTGTTTTTATGTATACGAAGAAGTGCCATCTTATGGGCTTAAAGGAGAGCAGGGAATTATAGATATCAGTGAAGAGGACAGTTTTGGGAGAGAGTTGGTAACAGGAGATTTTGAACATTACATTAATACCGGTTTGCCTGAAGCGCCATCCATTTTAATTCTCCATGACAGTTATATGGTTAATTCCTCCAAATTTTATAAGGGACGATATAAGGAAGTGGTTTCTGTACATAATTCCAATTATCTAAAGCTAAAGAATTTGGTGGAGCATTACAATCCGGATGTTGTGCTGTTTGAAAATGCGGAGAGAATTTTGGCCTCAGGAACATTCCAGGTGGAAGTCCTTAACACAACGGATTTGCAATAGAAGTGGGATTGTGTTATACTTTGGGGGAATTTAGAACATATTGGTAATTGGAGATGCTATGAAAAGAGGATACTATATTCATTTTCAGGGAAGAACTTCTATAGGCGTCAGCAAGAAAATTGACATGCAGATGGAAGAATTTGAACGGTATTTTGAAATGCACGAACTGGAAATTGAGACAGTTGAGAGAACTCTGTTTCAGAGAATAATCGGCCTGTTTCCTACTGCATCTATTACCAGAAATTATGAGAAAGCGCTTGCCAGGCTGAAGAAGCCGGATTTTATTTATGTGCGGCGGACTGTGGCGGACAGGGCGTATGTGGGTTTTTTCCGCGAAGTCAGAAAACGGTATCCCAGATGTAAGATTTTAATTGAAATATTTACTTATCCGTATGATAAAGATGACTTCGGGAAGTGGAATGCATGGCCATTTTATATTAAGGAAATCCTTTATCGGGGAAAGCTGAAAAAATATATCAGCCGGTTTGTCACTTATTCCAGGGACAGCGAGATATTTGGAGTCCCTACCATTTGTACAACAAATGGAATTAATGTGGACAGCCAGACAAAAGTTTCAGGGGAATATCGTGAAAATGTATTGACGCTTCTTGGGGTTGCTTATATGCAAAGGCAGCATGGCTACGAGCGGGTGATAGAAGGCATGCATGAATATTATGCCGGCGGGGGCGGGAAATGTAAGGTATATTTATATTTGGTTGGGGAAGGGCCTGAAAAGAAAAGATATAAAGAACTGGTTCAAAAATATCATCTGGAGGAATATGTGACTTTTTATCCGGTTACGACAGGAAAAGAGTTGGACGAGTTGTATGACCAGGCGGATATTGCGTTGGCGGCGTTTGGGTTATATAAAGTGGGTTACTATAATGAACCGATAGGGGCGTTAAAGACCAGAGAATGTATGGCAAAAGGAATTCCTATGATTTCAGGCCTGCCTATAGATGTGCTTGGAGAGAATTATCCTTATGTAAAGGTGTTCTCAAATGACGACAGAGCCGTCAATATTTTACAGGTGGTTGAGTTTTACCACTCTTTTTATAAAAACGTGGGGAGTAAAGATAAAGTTGCGGAGATTCTTCGAGCAAAAGCAAGGGAATGTGCAAGCAATTCCATATTAATGAAGCCAATTATAGACTATCTTAAAGCATAATCAAAATAAACGGATTAGAGAGAGGTGATATAAATGGAATTTAGGGATTTGAAACAACAATATAGAGAGCATAAAGAGCAAATCGATAGAGCAATGCAACAGGTAATTGATAATACAAATTTTATCAGTGGCTTCCAGGTTAATGATTTGGAGGAAAAGCTGTCAGAATATGTTGGGACAAAATATTGTATTACCTGCGGTAATGGTACGGATGCATTACAGTTGGCGCTGATGGCGTGGAATATCGGACCGGGGGATGCAGTCTTTGTTCCTGATTTCACCTTTTTTTCCAGTGGAGAAGCTGTTTCTTTGGTGGGGGCAACGCCGGTTTTTGTTGATGTGGATGAAGTTACTTATAATATTAGTCCAGCAAGCCTCGAAAATGCAATTAATGAAGTGGCGGGAAATGGTGGTTTGGTTCCGAAGGTAGTTATAACAGTAGATTTGTTTGGACAGCCGGCAGATTATGATGCAATAAATAAAATTGTTGATAAGTATCATTTATTATTACTGGAGGATGGTGCGCAGGGATTTGGTGGCAGCATCAGGAAGCAGAAGGCATGTAGCTTTGGAAATATTGCAATTACATCATTTTTTCCGGCAAAACCTCTTGGATGTTATGGGGATGGGGGCGCTGTGTTTACTGATAATGATGAATATGCAGATATTCTTCGTTCGCTTAGGGTTCACGGGAAAGGTACAGATAAATATGATAATATACGGATAGGAGTGAATTCACGGTTAGATACGTTGCAGGCAGCAATACTTTTGGAAAAATTGAAGTTTTTTGATGAAGAAATCGGACAGTGTAATTTGGTGGCGGCAGAATATTCCAACAGATTAAAAGAGATTGTTAAAATCCCTGTAGTTTTGGATAATATGGTATCCAGTTGGGCACAGTATACCATTTGTTTACAAAGTATAGAGCAAAGGACACAAGTGATGCAAGGCTTAAGGGCAGTGGGGATTCCATCTGCTATTTATTATAAAAAGCCAATGCATTGTCAGGAAGCGTTTAAAAATAAAAAATATGAAGGTATGATATATCCTATAACAGAAAAATTGTGTAGTACGTGTTTATCACTTCCTATGCATGCATATTTAGAAGAAGAAACACTGAATAGTATATGTGATGTAATAGTCACGACAGTTGGAGAAAAATTAAGATGAGAGATATTGGAGATTATTCGAAAAAATATATGGTTCCGGGATTTGAAAAGTATAAAGTAATATACAGAAGAAAACGATTGCTTGAGACCATAGAGCGTTATAAACCGGAAAAGGTTCTTGAAATCGGATGTGGAAAAGAGCCCCTGTTTCTTTATGCATCCGATATTCATTTTACGGTGGTTGAGCCGTCAGACGATTTTTATGAAAATGCGGTAACACTGGCGAAAGGTAGAGAGAAAGTTACCTGTATAAAGGGGTTTTTTGAAGAAAAGGTAAACCAGCTTTCACCGGAGTTTGATATGATTATTTGTTCATCTTTATTGCATGAAGTGGAAGAACCAGAAGTATTTCTTTCATTGATTGCGAAGCTATGTAACCCTCAAACAATTGTCCATATTGTTGTTCCAAATGCGAATTCAATGCATCGCCTTTTAGGAATGCGAATGGGAATGTTAGCTGATTTGTATGCAAAATCTCAAAATAATGAAGAGTTTCAACAGAATAATGTTTTTGATAGTGAGAGCTTGAAAAAGATTATGGAAAAGAGTGGATTCGAAATTTTAGAGAGCGGTTCTTTTTTTGTTAAACCTTTTTCCCATGAGCAGATGTATAATATGATGCAGCAAGGTATTTTGAATGAAGCGGTTTTAGATGGTCTATATTATTTGACGGAGTATATGCCCGAGTTCGGAAGTGAAATATATGTAAACTGTAAGCTAAAGCGGTGAAGGATATGAGGAACAGGGAAAGATATAAGGAGTTATGTAAAAAAGAAAGTACAATACCACTGTTTTCTCAGGGCTGGTGGCTTGATGCCGTATGTGGTGAAAACAATTGGGATGTATATATTGTGGGAAGCAATATGGATATTAAGGCGGCGTTTACGTATTTTCTTCAGGAAGATAGTGAAGGAAAATATATTGGTCGTATTATGTTAACCCAAAATAATGGTATCTGGATAAAGTATCCTGATGGGCAGGGAATTATTTCAAGGCAAAGTTATGAAGAAAAAATTGTAAATGAGATATGTAATTTTATTGAAAGTCTTGGCTTGATAAGGTATGAGCAGCAGTATCACTATAATTTTAAAAATTATCTCCCCTTTTTCTGGCGACAGTATAAGGAAATTATAAAATATACTTATGTAATTGAAGATACTTCAGACATGGAAAGAGTAAGACAGGAATACTCCTCTAAATTGAAAAACGTCCTGCGAAAGGCAGAAAAATATCTGCACATAGAAGAAGAAACGGATATAGAAGAGTTTTACAGTATAAATAAAATGAGTTTTGAAAGACAGGGAATAGAAATACCATATTCTTTCGAGTACTTTAAAAAGATATATAACGCCTGTATGGAAAGAGATTCGGGTAAGCTGTTATGCGCCAGAGATGGTGAGGGGAATACTCATAGCGTGGCCATGCTGGTATGGGATAAGATGTCGGTCTATTATCTTTTAAATGGAACGAATCCGGATTTAAAACAGTTTCAGGGAAATAATTTATTGATTGATTATTCTATTATGGAAGCGCATAAGAGAGGACTTAAATTCGATTTCGAGGGCAGCGTAATAAAAAATGTCAATCATGCTTTCAGGGAATTTGGAGGGGAACCGAAGCCTTATTTCAGAATTACAAAGGAATTTCGGGAGGGTTAGGCCCAAAATGGAGAAATAAAGAATATGACAGAACTTGATTTCCTTTTCATTTATGAGCATAAGGTTCGGGAACTTGAAAATTTATGCCTGATAAAATATGAATTAGATAAAAGAGGATATAAAACAAAGATTATTTTTATAAACGACGCAAAAAACGCGCTTTCCCCAAAGCCCCTCTACCACACAAAGGTGTTGTGTATGATGTCCTGTTACTGTAACCGGACGTTGCGGTGGCACGTAAAAGACTTCATTAAGTTTGACAAAATTATTGATATGCAGTGGGAGAATATTGTATACCCGAAGGATGAAAACAGAGAAGGTGCATTTAAAAACTATACGGAAATCGGGAAAGACGTGGTGCGTGTATCCTGGGGAAAACAGAATCAGAAGCGTTTACTTGAAGCGGCCCATATGGACCCTGAGAAGGTGAAGCTGACCGGACATGTGGGAATGGATTTTCTGCGGTATCCGCTAAGCCGTTACTATACATCTAAGAAAGAGCTGTTTGAAAAATATCAAATTCCGCAGAATAAAAAAGTAGTACTGTTTGCATCGCCTTATTATGGAGATGCATTAAGTCAGACATATATTAACGATATGTGCATGCGCTTTGGGGAAAACTGGCGTGAATATTATAAATTCATGTGTGATTCACAGCACATCGTACTTGACTGGATGGAAAAAATCTGTAAAGAAGATAAAGATATTTATATGATTTTCAGACCACATCCCGGGCACCCGAGCCGGATGGCTGGGATGTTGGAGAAAACCTATGATAATTTCAGAATTATCGATGGGGAATCTGTAAAACAGTGGATAACAGCATGTGATAAAGTTTATACGGGAAACAGTTCCGTGGTGGTGGAAGCTTTTTTTGCGAAAAAAATGTGTCAGTTACTGTTTCCGCTTCCGACTACACCGGGGTTTGAGTTAAAGCTGATATCGGATTCTGATAAAATGACAACATTTGAGGAATTTAAACATTCCGTATATGCAGAAAAAGAGGATTTTCCGACGCCGGAGGAAAGTATTGAAGAAATTTACCTGATTGATTGGGAGAAACCGAATTATATACGGTTTGCAGATATGGCTGAGGAGGTTTTTTCGAACGATTATTATAAACTTTCGAAGGCGCAGCTCCATTCATATCAGGAATACGGTACAGGGACAAAGATTATTAAGGCGGTTTCCAGAATCGATTGCCTGTACAACATATATCTGCGGCTTTTAGCTAACGAAAAGCTGCAGTGGAAATTTTTGCAGCACCAGAGAAAAATAAGGCAGAAGCCTTATGACGATGAAAAAAATGATGCCCATGAGCTTACCAGTGAGAAGGAAATAAAAGAAATTATTGATAAAATCAGAAATGCGTTAGAAAATGCAGAGGAGGAAAATTAAATGAATAAGACAATTACAGCAGTGATACCGGTTAAAGGAAACAGCACCAGATTACCCAATAAAAATATTCTGCCATTTGGAAATTCCAATCTGCTACAACACAAAATTGAACAATTGCAGCAGGTGGAAGGACTGCATGAAATTATTGTGTCTTCAGATTCTGATGAAATGTTGGCTATTGCAGAAAAATGCGGGGTGAAGGCAATTAAGAGGCCGGAACAGTATGCCAATGAATCCGTACCTTTTGGTATGTTCCTTGAGTATCTGTGCGATATTATAGAGGGTGAGCATCTCCTTTATGCCTGCGCGACGTCTCCGTTGGTAGAGCCTTATCTCTATAACAAGGCCATTAAGACTTATTTTGAAAAGCTGGAGGAAGGGTACGATTCTCTGATTACCTGCGCGCCTTATCAAACTTATCTTATGGATGAAAAAGGGCCTTTGAATTTTACCATGGGACTGGAGCATAAAAATTCTGAACAGCTTCCCATGTTATATCATTTTACCAACGGAATTGACCTGGCGCCGAAGGATAAGGTCAGGGAGTGGCATTATAATTATGGTCCGAAAGCGTATCGCCTGCTGGTAAATAAACGGGAGGCGGCTGATATTGACGATTTATATGATTATGAAATTGCCAAGGCTCTGTATGCAATGAAGGACCCGAATCCGACGGTTTAAACAATCATATTGATTAGAAATAAAGGTCAGCGAATTTGGCCTTTGTGGGATTGGAAAGGTATGGTCATTATATGTCAAAGATTAAACTGTTGGATTGTACACTTCGGGATGGAGGCTATATCAATGAATGGAATTTCGGGAATCATACCATAAAGGATATTCTGTGCAAACTGGTGGAATCTGGAGTGGATTACGTGGAAACAGGATTTTTGAGAAACTGTGAGTACACGCCGGATAAATCCGTGTTTAATAATTGTGCAGAAATTTCACATATTCTGCCCGAAAAGCGGAGCGGAACTAAATTTACCGCTATGGCGCTTCACAATACCTATGATATTGATAAGTTGGAGCCTTATGATGGTAAGACCATAGATGCAATCCGGGTAACTTTCCATGATTATGATATTGAAGAAGGACTGGATTATATCCGTAAAGTCATTGGTAAAGGGTATAAGGTATTTGCCAATCCTATTAACATTATGGGATATTCTGACGCAATGATATTGGAACTTTTGCAGAAGGTTAATCAGATTCATCCTTATGCGTTTTCCATAGTAGATACTTTTGGCTCCATGATGCGGGAGGATTTGCAGAGAATTTATTCTCTCGTGGAGCATAACTTGGATAGGGATATTGTAATCGGACTGCATTTGCATGAAAATCTTGCGTTGTCCTATTCGCTGGCACAGGATTTTATCAATATGAAAGCCAGCGAGAGGGAATGTGTGATTGACGCTTCTATGCTCGGAATGGGACGTGCCCCTGGTAACCTGTGTATGGAGCTTATCATGGATTACATGAATAAGAAGCAGGAGAGTTGTTACAATGTAAATCCCGTGCTTGACGGGATTGACGACTATATTGTGGAATTAAAGCAGATTGAGCCATGGGGATATAATACCGCATATGCGTTGTCTGCCAAGTATAATCTGCACAGAAATTATGCGGAATTTTTGCTGGATAAGGGGCGGCTTCGGGCAAAACAGATAAATCAGATATTAAGCAGCGTGGCTGATAATAAGAAAACAGCATACGATAAAGCATATATAGAAGAACTGTATCAGGCTTTTCAGAGTAATGAAATTGATGATTTAGAGTTTCTACACAGAATGAGAGAAGAATGTTCAGGACGAAATATTTTGATTCTTGCACCTGGGGCCAGTGTTCTTGAGCAGGAAAATGCCATTAGGGACTATATTGAAAAGGAAAATCCCATTATTATAGCGGCGAACTTTCAGCCGGAGCATATAAAAGCGGATTATGTGTTCTGCTGTAATGCCATGCGGTTTGAAATGCTGCAGAAAAAGCCGTGTAACAGTAATCTGATAGTAACGTCCAATTTGCTTGATATGTGTTCAGGGAGCGAAAATGTGGTAAATTATTCTGAACTCAGTTTTGACGAGGAGGGTAATTGCGATAATAGCGTCATTATGCTCTTTAAACTGCTTTTGAAGCTGGATGCTCCGAACGCAGCGGTGGCAGGTTTTGACGGTTATCAGATAAACGGTAAAAATTACGTGAAAGATTATATGGCCAATAAGCATACCAAGGGAGAAGCTGAAAATATCCGTATCAAAAAATATATGAAACAGATAAAACAGAAAATGCAGATAAACTATCTTACCAAATCTCTGTATCAGGATTAAAGAAAACAGTTGAGGTATTTGATGAAAGATTTAAAGCATATTCAGTATATTGTCATTGATGTCGATGGGACAATGACAGATGCTGGAATTTATTATGACGAACACGGGAATGAATTAAAAAAATTCTGTACGAAGGACGCGGCTGGTTTTTTTACGGCAAAAAGAATGGGAATTAAAACCATGGTGCTGACTGGCAGAGAATGCGAGGCTACCCGCAGAAGAATGCAGGAGATGAAAGTGGATTATATTGTCCAGAATATTAAGGACAAAAAAACGTATCTTACCGGTTTTATGGAAGAAAATAAAATAGTCAGAGAGCAGATTGCCTATATTGGCGACGACCTGAACGATTATTCCAGTATGATGCTGTGCGGTTTTGTAGGATGTCCGGCGGACGCATGTATGGAAGTAAAGAAAATTGCAGATTATGTTTCAGAAAATAAAGGCGGAACCGGAGCGGTAAGGGATGTGATAGCTTATATACTTAAAGAAAGAGGACAGTGGCAGCAGGCCATAGAGCAGACCTACGAGGTGGGTATTTAGAAAGGGATAATGCATGAGGATTGCAGACTGGCTGAGAAAGTCGGAAAAACTGGTTTTCTGGAACCGTTGCCGTGTACATGCCGGCAAGGCGGATTTTAGAAGAATGGTACTGGAAGGCTATCGAAGCCCGGACTTTCTGGAATTACGCCATTTTGGAGAAGATTATAAGGGGCGCACGATTTATTATGCATCGGAGACAGGCGATGGCGTGGGTTTTTTTGCGGAATTGGGAATGACATTGATTAAGCTTTATTTTGCGGATGACAGAGGGCTTACGCCTTATGTACATTGGGGAGAGAACTATCTTTATTATGAGCCGGAGGGAATACAGGGAGAGAAAAACGCCTTTTTGTATTATTTTAAGCCGGTGTCGGAGGTACAGTCGATTGAACATGCAAGCCATGTGGTGTTTCCTGAGGAAAGCCATTTTAAGCAGGTAAAGGGGCTGTATGGCGCGGTGAGTTACGATGTTTCTGAGGATTACGTGAATGCCATGGCACGAATGATGAAAAAATATATTCAGTATAATGACGACACAAAGCGCTATCTTGAGGAGCAGTATTCGGAGCTATTAGGAAATCGTAAGGTTTTGGGCGTACATTACAGAGGGACCGATTTCAGGAAACAGTATAATAATCATCCTATTCCCGTTGAGGTAGAACAGGAAATTGAAAAGATTCAGGAACTGATGGAGAAGTCTGATTATGAGCAGATTTTTCTTGCCACGGATGAAAGCTCAGTGGTAGACAGATTCAGGGACACGTTCGGGGATAAGGTTAAAATTTTTGAGGATACTTTCCGTGATGATGGAAGTGGAGAGTCCATTGCTTTCAGTAAATCTGACCGTGATAATCATCATTACAGACTTGGCCTGGAAGTACTGAGAGACCAGTATACATTGACGCATTGCGACGGTATTGTGTGCGGATATTCGAATATTACGTTTATTGCAAGAGTTATGAGGCGGGCGTGGTTTGAAAATGACTGGAGTGATTATGTTCTGATAAATAATGGATTGTATCATAATACCAACCGCTTTAGCGACAGCGAGAATGCCCGGAGAAAAAATAAATAATAAATTTTGGAGAAAGAATGAAATATAAGATTTTCATTGCAGGTGTTTGGGGATTTGGAAATAGAAGCATTATGGAGCGGTTTCGTAATGATTCAGATGTGGAATATTTAAAATATGATTTTAAATACTTTCACCAGATTGCGAAGGCATGGAAACTTATAAATCGAAAATTAGGAGGCCATGGGGCTGGTATTCTCAGATGGCTTTTAAAAACCAAGATTTTTGATGATAAATATGCGCTGTCTCACTGTAATTTTGCCGATAATGATGTAAATTATGTAGTTGTTTTCAACTCGGCGTTACTGCAATATTATTCCAGAAACTACTTTCTGAGGTTGAAGAAAAAAAATCCTAATATCAAATATATCCTGTACATTATAGACCCCATGCCAGAGGGCTTGTGGCCGGAGATTCAAAAGGTGTTGGATGTTTTTGAGCGTGTAATGACGATTCATCCTTATAACTGCCGGAAATATGGATTTGAATATCTTCCCTATATTTACGCCAAACTTGAGGAAACCGGAAAATTTCAGATTAACGGGAAAACAAATTTATTTTTCTGCGGGGTATCCGGAGAGCACAGGCAGGGAATTATCAGCGACATTGTAAAGAAATGTGAGGAAAATGAGATTGGTTTTGACTTCTGGTTAAAGCCTTACGGGAATGATGCAATAAAAAATATCCATGTCCACTATTCGGAAATGCCATATGAGGAAAATGTGGAGAGAATAAAGAAGGCGGAATGTATTCTTGAGATTATGCATGAAGGCTTTGTGGGAATCACCCAGAGGTATCTGGAGGCAATTGTATATAATAAAAGGCTGCTTACGAATAACGCCGAGATAAAAAGGCTTCCTTATTATGATTCCAGATATATGTATTATTTTGAAAAGCCGGAGGATATTGACTGGAACTGGCTTAAAGATGGGACAAAAGCAAATTACCATTACCAGGGGGAATTCGACAGTAAGACATGGAAGGAAAATCTGTTAAAATTACTTGAAAGGTGACGATTTTTATTTGATTTTTCATCAGCTTGTTGCGGAGGTATTGACTGATGCCTGAGGCGACAGGCAGATTAGCTGGAGGTATAAGGTGATGAAAAAGCTGTTAAATAGCCTTTATCTGCTATATTTTAAATGTAAGCACAGGAAAAAGGGCTGTGTGTTCACAAAAAACAGTTCCATTTCATCCAGCGATGTCTTTGAGGGAAATAACTATATTTCAGGTAAGGTCTTAGACTGCCATGTGGGATACGGGACCTATATTTCAGACCGTTGTTTTTTCAGAAATTGCAGAATCGGAAGATTTTGTTCCATAGCGCCGGATGTGAAGATTTTAAGGGGAGCTCACCCTACCAGCGATTTCGTGTCCATGTCACCGGCATTTTATCTGAAAAATTCTCCGGTTGGAAAAAGCTATGTGGATTCGGATAATTTTGTGCCTTATAAAAAATGCAGGGAATACCCGGAATATGATGCAGTTATAGGAAATGACGTCTGGATAGGACAGCAGGTATTGATTATGCAGGGGGTCACTATCGGGG
>OFHB01000539.1_pt1 | contig 25101 bp, 19 predicted proteins | sample 1521881 | NCBI WGS metagenome assembly OFHB01 (sample SAMEA3504090, study PRJEB24116) | mouse gut metagenome | biome: mouse gut; feature: mouse-associated habitat; material: faeces | place: Denmark | collected 2011
CTGTTAAGTCTTTTCGGGCATAGCAATACCGCCCACCAAAACACCGTTTTTTTATATGGTGGACGTTTGCCTTAAAACCTTATGAAATGAAACAGAACCGATAAACTGTGATTTTTATTCCACATGTTTATCGGCTCTGCATCTATGCGTCTGGCTCTTTAATGATATATTTACCTGCCCGATAGATAGGAATTTAGCTTTTTCTTTACAAAAAAGTTCAAATATATCAGCTAGTAACTTATTTCAATTTAATTTCCACTTTGTAATATTTCAAAAAATATGGCACAAACAAAAGAGCCCCTACTATCAAAATCACCCAACCAATATATGTTCCTTGATTTTCAGGATAAAAATAATTTATAGCTAAATGAACTGGACATAGAATAATTGCAATCACTCCCCATAAAATTTCCAATTTTCTTTTCATCTTGTTTGCTTGCTCTTTTTGTTTCTGTAATTCCACCAAATTTTGTTCTGCTTTTTTTTGATAATTTTCCATTATAATCCTTTCTCCCGATAACAATTCGTTTACATTTATTCCAAGAATGTCACATAACTCCATCATTATTGATACATCTGGACAGCTTTTTCCTGTTTCCCATTTTGAAACAGCCCTATTACTAATATTAAGCTTTTCTGCCAGCTGTAACTGAGTAAGATTTTTTTCTTTACGACATTCAGCAATAAATTTTCCAATTTTTTCTTGATTCATTTCTTACCTCCTAGTTTTATCATACATAATAAGCATTTTTTTGAAAGGAACTATTGGTTGATTCTCTAATTCAACCATCAGTTGACTACTACATCGAATAGTTAATGCTAGCTATCCGTTATCTTTTTTCGCCTACAGTTTTTTATCAAACATTTCAACATGATATTTTAACCGCATAATTTCATTATTTATCTGTCGGCATTAATAATCACCTGTAACATTTCTTTTTTATGTTCAATAGTCTGAATATCCATTTAACACCTCCAGCACAATTATAGACACTTATGCTGCCTTTCTCAAGATTCTAATATGAAAGGTACGAATACAGACACTAAGATTCCAGAAAAAAGCGACAGAAATTTAACCCTCTGTCGCTGTATTGCCTATGTGTAAATAATTTCCTCATTCACAATCTCCCTCGCACAAGCCCTTATATTATTCATTCTTCCTATCCATTCTAAGGCATTTTCTTCCTTTAGGCGTTCCGTTATGCCCTGTGCTTGTTTCATGCCCTCTATGAGCCTTTCAAAGCGTTCCTGTGCCTGTCTGTCGATGTCGGCAAGGTATGTATTCAGCCTACCGCTTGTGAGAAGATTGGTGTACGTAACCTTACGGTACTGCTTCAGATAGTCTAAGTGCCGCTGTCCCCATATGCCTATGGGTTGTTCTTCTTCGGCGGGTACAGTTAAGCACGGTATTAAGTAATCTCCTTGCCGCTCGTATTTGCAACCCAGTTCCTCAAATAATGATTTTGCCATTGTCTGTTACCTCCACATTCTTTTTTATTTTGAATGTCCGCAAAATCCGTCCTACATCTGCAGGTTTCCAGGGCGCATCCAGGTGATGCAGGGCAACCAATCTGTCCTGAATATTCGTCCCGGCTCCTAGCTTCGGTGTAGAACCAAGCAGGATACGTACCTGCCCGGAACGTACCTTTGAAAATAATTCCGCCTTTTTTGTTTCCGTCCCGGCTTCATGGATAAACGCCACTTCCTCCCTGGGTATTCCCTTCAACACCAATTTCTCCCGTACATCATCATAGACATTGAATGTGCCGTCGTTTTTCGGAGTAGACAGATCGCAAAAAATTAATTGTGTGCCCTTATCTGCAGAAGTCTTTTCCCAAATGTCAAAGGCATTGTTTACACAGCGGTTGACCTTGCTTTCCTCCGCATCCGGCAGCATATCATTAATCAAACGCTGATCCAGGGCGCACTTCCTTCCGTCGTTCGTAATCTTCAACATATTATCCTGTGTGGGGTCTACACTCCCGGCACGGACAATCTCTGCACGTTCTGCAAAGGAACTAACCAGATCCTGCTGCTCCTCACTGGGTTTCAGCACTTCATTGATGTATTCCGCTTCGGGAATCGGAAGATCCAGCATATCCGCCGTCTGTATATCCGCGCTCTCCTTAAATAGCGCAATCAGTTCCGGAAGATTAAAAAACCGGGCAAACCTTGTCTTTGCCCGGTATCCTGTGCCTTCGGGAGAAAGTTCTATACTTGTCGTCGTTTCTCCGAAAGCCGCCGCCCAGGAATCGAAATGCCCCAGGCCCATCTTTTGGATGGTATCATATTGTAAATACCGCATGATAGTATATAATTCCACCATGCTGTTCGACACGGGGGTACCCGTTGCAAAGGTGACGCCTTTCCCTCCGGTAAGCTCAGAGAAGTGTTGTCAAGTGTGTTTGTAAAATTATTTTCGATAAGAATCTGAAATTTTGAACATCAGAAGAAGAACTTCAATATCTTAGAATATTACGGAATGAACGCAACCAATAGAGTTACAGTTTACAAAAGAAGTGAAGAATTATTTCTATAATCATCATACATATAAACAGGCGGTCACGATGACCGCCGATAAAACTTACACTTTTGGAAAACCAAAAATCTGTTCTTTTTTTACCTCAATCACGCAAAACCATATTCATAGACTCATAATCTCCAATCCCAAAACACGGCCTTAGCTATTATTACCGAAACCCTTCCCTTGTCTCAATATTAACAATAAGATCTACATTTGCGTGTTCAAATTCATTAAGTTCGCCATTCGAAACATCATTATGCTCCAATTCATTATACCAGTCATACTGAATATAATGATTAAAATATCTGCCGCCTTCCTTAAATGGAAATCCATGACGAGCATATATTTCATTTCTTGCAAATCCAAGTAAATCTTCAAAACTATACTCTTCATCATACTTTAATTCGTATAATTCGTCCTCAGTCAGGTATTCATCTGCACTGTCGGGAAAAATAAATCCATCAGCATCAAAAACACTGTCCGATTCAGCTTCCTCCACCGAAACTCCAGTTTCAACTGCTGCCGCTTCCTCCGTGGCGGCCATGGAATCACTACTGCTTCCATCAGACAAAGCATCCAGCACTCCTGGATAATGGACTTCCATATATCTGCTAATCCAAGGGGAAGTTCCTGCCTGAGATGAACGAATAAGGTCTACTATAAAAAGTCCAATGAGAATAGCTATTATCCAAGTTGCTACCTTTTTTGACATGGATTTTACAGTATATTTTTTTCTTGTATTCTCAGCATTTTCTGTCTTGTCTTCTTCCATTTCCATCGACCTTCCTTTACAGTATAATCCACATCGCAGGTCTTAACCCGCCATTTCTGTTATTAACCGTATTACCGCCATCACTTATTGCCCCTTTGGAATCAACAATAGCAGCGTAGGAGTTGTTTCCGCCTGGTGTTCTCAACCAACACCATTCAGCTTTTATTCCCCCTTCCTTCGGAATCCTATCCTGATCAGACGAAAACAGTGTTCTCATTTCTGAATCACTTAGCAAAAAAACTGCATCAACAGTATTTTCTCCGCCGCTCGTTCCATATTCTGGGTTTCCATTATTTGATATCATTGTTGAAAATATCATTCTTTTTTCACGGTCATCAAAATCACATAAAAAATCTGTGTTAAGAAATTTCCTGACACTGCTATCCCTCCAGGTAATTCCAGTCAAAGTATCATTATATGCTTTTTGGCAGATAACCGTTTCGGTTATTACCAACGCCATATCCTTATCTACTCGAATAACTCTCCATTTATATTTTCCAAACGCAAGGTTTCTCCTTTCACCATTCTTTATAAGTTTAGGGAAGAGAAGTCTTACATTCTGCTTGGCATCCTTATAATCACCGAGCTTGTTATATTCATCAAGCGCAACCTTTGGATTACCTTGTTCCGCCTCCTTTTTAGCAATCAAATACCGCACTTCCAAATATTTTGAATGCGTGTCCTTATAGTTTCCAAGACGCTTAAAACAATCGCAGGCCCTTTTATATTTTCCTTCATTCACCAGAATTTTTCCATACTGATACAAAGATTCAGCGGCATAGTCAGCAGAATCTTTATAATCCTTAATGGCAGTGAACTGTTTTGCCGCCTCCTCAAAATTATTCCCTTCAAACATTCGCTTTGCATAACTATAGCACTGCGCTGTTACAGTTTTGGCGCGTTCTTGTGCATCACGATAATTTCCCAAACGCATGAATTCATCATAAGCTTTGCCAAATTCTCTATCAGAAAGAAATTTCTCAGCTTTTTTATAGCGTTCCAACAATGCTTTTGCCGTTAAAACATCTTCAAAAGAATCTTCACCTACTATTTTACTTGAGGCAGCAAGTATGTCTTTGAATCTAACATTATTTTGACTGGCTATCCACCCAATCGGTTCTATTACACCAAACGGACTGAATGGCGTTCCTTCTTCTGCCATATGACCCATCGCACTTGACGGAAAGTATTGCACTTTAGAAAATACGCTCTCCAAATTATTAATCGTATTTGCCATTCCTATTGAAATCATATAATTTCTGCAAGCTGTATTTCTCGCAATATTAATGTCATCATTGAATTTGGCTGGATTAGATTGGTACATTTTTTCAATCGCTCTTAATCCAATTTTATTTTTCACAGCTTTTAAGTCCGCTTTATTGATAATGACCGCAACTGGAATTTTTATCATTTTATTTGAAGAACGGTTACTTAATCTCGAAAATTGCTGTATAAATTCAATTATTACATCCTCTGCATTCGCTTCATTATCAGCAAAGCTGTTATCCGGTATCATCTGTCCATTCTTTTCACTCTCGTTTCGCACAGCCTTTATTGTTGTCGGATCAATAATAATCAAAACTCCATCTGTATATCCAAAATTCAGCGGATTCTGCTCATATACACCACTGATAAGCACCTCATCCGGGACATCATATACCACAAGGGTGTCTTTGAATCCATCCTCATATTTATGTACCATGCTATATGTAACAATAGAGGTCTTAGACGACTCAGATGTATTTCCGGTCATGAACATTTTTTCCAGTGCATCAAACTCTTCTTTTGGAAACGGTTCAATCTTAACATTATCCGCATTTCCCGTCATGCGGTACAAATGTTGAAAAGAAGCTAAAAATGCACTCTTCCCTGATGTATCCCCACCTATCAATTGAAGGGTAAATTCCCTGGCTCCCGTTGCTGCCAGTGGCTTTTCGCATTCTGGACAGACACTTTCAAGACGGGAACGGCCTGATATTAAAGAACATGGCAAAAATTTCCCACATCCGCATCTTGCTGTTAATATTCCCGTATCCCCAGGGACTAAATCCTTATGTATTTTGCCGCATGAAGGGCATACATATCCTGGCACTTTAAAAGATCGGTAACAATAGGTACAATGCTGTTCGTTTCTTTTCGCTTTATCTATCAGATTAAAAAAGGGAGTAACTATCAATGTGACAATCTTCAAGATAATAAGCAACAATCCATGTATAATACTTGCAATCCACAAATATATTGTTCCAAACACAACCCTGAACACCATTTCAATAAAGCCAATAACTGTTAAAGGTATATGTATAAAAGAAAGCAAAAACAGCCTTAATTTTGAATCCGATTCATAAATGCCAAGATGGTATGCCACACCAGCGGCACTAAGCAATAGCCATGTCCTGTCTGAGAGAAAGTTGTGGGCATCCCTATAAATATAACGGCGTTGATATTGTCCTGTCCCTCTGAAATAGCTGAATGTCAATCCGCTATTATATTTTTCTTTCCATTTATCCCTGTTAAAAAACATAGCACGAATTTGTGTTAATATAATCCCCAGTATAGACAAATAAAATGCGGCATGAATAATAAACCTCACAACTGGCGGCAATATATTCACAAAATGCACAGACATATTCCATGCATTCTTTATCCATGAAAAAAAAATGCTTACATGTTCAGCAACAGCAGATGGCATTGAATCCATTGTCCCCGACCTCCTATTCTACATCTCCTGCCCGTTTTCCTCTGTTTCGCTTGATTCTTCTTGAGACAAATTATCTTCATCCTGCATTTCATGGGCATGAGATCTGTTTTCATGCGGATCCTCTATCTGATAATAATCAGGATTATTCATTCTCTCATTAAACTCTTCCTGATCCAACCCCTCGGCTTCTGCCTTTTCTGCTTCGCGCCAATGCTCGTGACCGGCTTTATGCCCAAGATCATACTTTCCTTCTATAGGCTTTCCAGTATTGGCATCTAAAAACTGTCCTTTTTCATTTTTTTCAGCCCTTTTTTCTACCTCTTCACGGACACTTGCACGTATGTACGGTCTATGCAACGCCATAGTCAAGCCTCCTCTATATTCCTGCCGAAATCAAAGTCCTCAACCATTCGAAAACACTTCTCATCTTCATCTTTCTCAAATGCACTGTATTCCGCAGAATCCAGGTAAGGCCTTATGCTTTTGTCGATATCCAGTATAGTCTGGATATCATAAATTTTAATATTATCCGGATCATCTACATATTGCTGATCCTCTTCTCCCGTAAAAAAACGCCATCCACTATCGTTCCCTTCCCCTTTTTCACGATACATAAACCTTACAAGTTTTCTTTCTTCCACAAGCATTCTCGAAGCCATAACAAATCCAATATTTCTCATATCACTTCCTCCTATTTTCTGAATCCGCCAAATAATTTAGAAACGATAGAACCATCTCTTTCCTTTATTTCATCAGCTGCATCATCAATAATATTTTCATAATATTTGCGCATACTCTTGTCTGACAAAAGTTTACCCAAGGCATCCAGATTCTTCTTTTTAAGTCCAGAATTTACAATAGAGCTGCTCAAAATGCTCTCAAGCTTCCTCTTAGTTCTTGCGTTAGGACTTGCATAAATAAATTCAAGTGTTCTTTCCCATTTTTCTGGATTTGATTCAGCTGTCATAACAAGTGCGGACATATACTGTTTAAGAAAAATATCCGGACTCTCCAATAACAAATCAAGGATAAACCACTGGTCCTCTCTGGTTGTCTTAATCTTTAACAGTGCAGATATCAGCCGTGCAACATAATTTTTTGATAAAACAGAAGGAAAATCCTGTTTTATATACGGCTTCAAACACATTTTAACAGAATCTCCTTTTTTCATATGCAGCAAATTATCTATCGCTACAATATGGGCAGAATTTGTACAAACAGTGTCTTTCGGGAGGTTTTTCTGTATAGATGCTGCAAAAATTTCAGAGTCCTGTCCCTCCACGTTTACCCTGCCATCAAGAAGCTCATAGATTTTTTCCTTTGTTTTCTCATCAAAACAGGCTGCGCTGACTGCTCTTTCTGAAAATGCTTCCAGTTCCATTATGTTCTCCGCATCTTCAATATAATGGCGTACAAGCATCTGTTCCTTATCATACATACCATATTCTGATAAATCCCCGCATAATAAGAACATATCGTCAAGAGTCAAGCCTCTACCACTGCTTACTACAATAACATGGTCTACTACAGAATCAAAAATCTCTGGTTCATAAGTCTTAATACCATCTAACAAGAATTTAAGTGCATCATCTCCAACTACTTTTTTTAGTGTCAACAATATGCGTTTGTATGAGCTGTCCGTCATTGGCTTTTTTTCACATGATGTAACACAGTATGAAACAATCAATTTTGCCGATTCACCCTTCCTTAGTATATCACGGCATAACATACAATAGATCTCTAAGAAGAGAACAGCATCAGAAGAATCATATAACCTTATTACTTCAGCATATTCATCTGCAACTGACATATCCGTTAAAAGTTTTCCAACATCCTCAACAAATGGTCCTCCCTTAACTTCATCCCAAAAAGCTGTAATTCCACCCTTCTTATAATCAGTGAAAAACACTTCCTTTGCTCTGTCCCTAATAATCTCTGACAATCTCGTCTTCGCGTCAGGATCTCCTACCACGTCAGATACATCCCCTACCCAATTAAGAATAGGAAATGATTTTTCCAAGCTGCTTTTTATAAATTGACCAAGCCGGCAATTAACCTTTTCATATATCTCGGAAATAATATTCGTCTTATAAATCTTATATTTAGACAATACTGAAAGTGCTTTGGCATATTCTTCCGGAGAACCAAAAGAATCTCCGCATAATATTTCATATGCTTTCGCAAGTGCATTAAAATCAGCTGAAGGAAAATGAATATCGAATGATTGCAAAAATTCTCTCGAAAACCTTTCATGCATTCCATCAAAGGATGATATTATATTAAAAAATTCTCCCAATGATTCCATATTAAATTCTGCCTTCTTGTTTTCTCCGTCTAAAACTACATAAGGCGAATCATTAAGAATGCGCACCTGATTGGACTTGTCCTTTGAAGCAACTCCAACAATCATAGCCCGCAAACGGGTATGGTTAGCTGGAGAGCTTTGCTGTTGCTGTGAAAAGCTGCCATCTTCTTTCACATAATATATATTGGAATTGATGAATTTATCCATTCGTGTGGCAAATGGAATGTTTGATGCAATTCTTGGCGAAAATGCCAGTTCAATTGCACCTATCCACATTTCTATATTTTCCGATGATTCATCTTTTATTACAAGATATTTCCTTTTGTCAAGCGGCAGCAAAAATTGGCCAAGAATAAAAGCAACAGCTTTCTTTAATGCATCTGCCCTACCATCCTTAATAAAATTTCCTATTTTGCTAAAAGAATAAAACGGGCTTTCACTTGCTCTTATTTCCCTGCATTCCAAATCTGCTGGTTCATTTTCATAATAATACGCCTCATTATTTTCCCGGGCTGTCCAAACCTTCCTATCGTGAAAAATCTCAAAAGGATAAAGATATTTAAAATTCCCTATAATAGCATGATTCAAATACATACCCGGACGTTTTGCAAAATCCCCGGTCACAGACAAATCATATGGAATTGGATGAAAGGAGTTTAAGAAACTAAACCCTGCATCCGGCACAGCATAAAGATATGCATCATCCATAAAATCCGGTTCACTAAACGACTGCTTTTTCTGTAATGAATTCATAACAAGCTGCAGATCAACGATATCTTCTTTATATAAATCAGAGCAACAGGCATATACCTTAAACCCATCACTCAAAATCGGCTGACCAGAACGTAGTATATCTACACCATGTCTGCATCTTGTGTAAATCAGATCATAATACATAAAATCTCCTTCCCGATACCACTATACCAGTATCAATCTATAAACTTTTCTTCCTTAAACAGCCAAAGAACCGGATCTAAAATCCTATGAGGTTTTATGTTTTCATTTACAGAACCCTGTGTCTCAGGCGGTTCTCCGTAACTGGAAACCCCAAAGAAATAAAAATTTTTAAAATTCGACTCCAATGCAGCAATAAATGACCCTTCTCCAATTCCATAGAGCCAATCTCTGATTTCCTCATTTACCTGCGAAATCTCCGTCAGGTTTACCTTACCCCTGGAAAATGTCATACTAGGTTTTCGAACCACAGCTCCTGCCGGAAGTGAATCCAACTGAAGAATTGTATCAAATTTTGTCAGAACGACAGCAACTGGTATTGTCAACATCTTATTCGTATTTAGCCCTCTTGCTGCTTTTATGTAAGCAGCAACACTATTGACTATATCTTCTGCACTATTTGTATCCCCTTCTGAAGCTCCGGAATTTCTTCTCACATCAGGGTTAATCATCCTCCGAAGATTAGTGAGAATCAATGGATCCAATGTAATAATAATTGCGTTAGATGCATTAATGTATCCGCATATTGCTGATGACGGATCCAGCCTTTCTGAATGATCCTCTCCTGCTCCATCATAAATTGTAAATGTATATGTAGGCGTAGTGTTACTCTTTTGCCTCATCAGATTCTTAATCTGCCAAAGCTGGGGCTTCAGCCTATCTCCCAGTTCTGTAGGATCAGTCGGTCTCGGGGGGATATGATTCTCGTAAATATTTGTATAATTCTCCCTTTGGACATCCCTCGTGTACTTATTTTGTGCTGACAAGGCAATCCTCAATTCAGAAACCCGGCTTAACTCATGAAGCATAACTGTAATAAAATTGGTTTTTCCAGACGATGATACTCCTATAATACAAAATGGAAGGCTTCCGTCAGCATCAAGAGCACCTAGTGGAATAACTCCTTTTGCTTCTTCTGGTATTTGCTTGTTATATTCTCCACATTCAGGGCAAAGCCTTACCGTTGCCATCCTTCCACAATGCTCACAGCGTATGGAAGGTTTTTTCTTTTCCGCAGATGTCTTAGGATAAGTTGTCTCACCACAATCAGGACATACATATTTAATTCTTTCTTTATCATACTCACTAAAGCAGAACGGACAGGTAAACTTTCCGCGATTCATAAATTTGTTAAATATCCCAGCCATTGGAACCTCCTCATTGAAATATTATAGTTTTCCATCATATCCTGCGGCCCATCGCACAGAATATGTTTCATTATTTGAAATATTTTTCACAAACAAAAACACTTTTGTCTTTTTCTTTTCCGAAAAAGACAAACCGAAGCTTTCCGTTATTTTTAACTTTGGTCTATCATAAACTTCCTCACTAATTCTTGCTAATTCAACAGCAGAACTGTCCTCATCTGAAAGCAAATGTTTACCTCCAGGAGAAGCACACAAAACCATTTCCGGTCGTTTTCCCATTGGTCTATTAGATTCAATATCTATGGTCAACCTGCTTCCAAAAAGTGATTTAATGGCTTTCCAATATATATTTGCATCCAAAGGTCTGTTGAATTTCTTTTTACAAGGTGCTGAAATTATATCTCGCCCCTCAACTCTGTAAACAGAAAAAATAGTAACATAATATGCATCTTCATCATGCGCTGTCAGTTGCTTTGTAATTTCATGCCACTGCAAATATGTATCATAATCAATTCTATCCGAATTGCCATTTATGTCATTTTCTGTAGCCCAAGGAGCTTTTGTCATGCCTGGCTCCTTTGTCCTGACAATACAATACAAAGCAACAATATTTCTAGGTACATTATCCTCTAATTTTACTTTTATCTCAATCTGATGGCTTGTCCCTTTTGCAGTCGATCTTGTATTCTCTGAGATTGTAGTTCCATTTTCATCAATCTGTACAGGTTTATAGGTATTGATAATAAGCTCATTCTCTGACGGAATCCACTGTCCGCCGGAAAACGCTTTTACCCGAACCTTATAATGGTTATCGGGAGGCAAGTTTATAATGCATGTTTTGAGTTCGGAACGAGTATTCTGCACAACTTTCCCGTCAACCATAATCTGTAAGTCAACATTTTTTTCAGTGATAGACCATCCAATTGGGCAATGATTGTCTTTTACCTGTCCTCCGGTAATATAAAAAGAATTTACCACTGGCGTAGGCGTTACCGTAATTTTTTCTATATCACTGATTCCCAAATCACCATAATCGGCACTGACGCATATGGTATATGGGTTTCCATATTCTATATTTTTTATCTCAATGCTTTGATAAACATTGTCAGAAATTGTATACTCTTTTCCTTTATGCTGATACTTAACAATTGCCCCTCTGCTGTTTTCGGGCAGTCTCCATGATACAATCAAGGAGTTGTCTTTCTGTTGATTCCTCAAATCTAGAATTCTGGACAATACTCTAGTCCTGACGAATATCGGCTTTGAAATGCTTCCCTTTCTATATGCAAATAATGTATATGTATATTCATTTCCCGCGGAAATTGATCTATCATTGAAAGATGTATCTCCTCCTTTCATGAGAACTGTTCCGTCATTGATTCCAATAGCCACCGCACTTCCATTTTTCTTAACTAATACATAAGATACACCTGGCTCCGTAGACTTGTCCCATCTAATCACTACTGCCTTCTTGTCATCATCAAATAATGCCTTTATTCCTCTTACCACAACTGGAGGATTTCTATCCAAGATTTCTTTTGCAGGCCGAAAGTCCTCACAAATGTCTAATATTTCAAGACAAATGTTAATTTTGTCAGATAGCGGCATAGTCTCACAGGCTTCAAATCTGGACCGGCACCCTGACAATACATTTTTAATCTCCTTTTTTTGATCCATCAAATCAATCTGTGGATATTTTCTTACAATTTCTGCAAGAAAACTCTCTGCCGCCTCATACCGCTTACTCGTTATTAAAACACGAAGTTTCTTAATTGGCTCCGCAATTTTGGCCTCCTCAGATTCCAACTTTTTCTCCAAAGATACTGTCTGGCTCTGTTCATTGGGCTCAGCTATCTTTGCACGAATCAGCTGCTCCCTAGCCTCATTGAGTTTCCCTTGCTTTAATGCCTTTTCTGCAAGAGATATGTACTTTGAAAACAGAGCAACATTCGCAAATACAAAACCGCACTCTGGACATCTATTTAAAGAAACTAGAATATCCTTACCACAATGTGAGCATTTTTTATAAAACTCCTTGCCACAATGTCTGCATTTATTTACCTTTTTAGCTTCTTTAATGCTTACAAACTCCGAAACATTCTGGCAATTAACGCATTTCACTGAAAATGATGCTTTTTCCGGAACATAAGGGTCATCCCTAAGTCCTGCCTCGCTGTTATATATCGCAAGAGCTACATCGGAATCTCCAAAAACATCCGTAATTTTTTTTATACAAATGTCCGCAAATCCAAAGTCACGTAAATCCGATTGCACCGAATCCTTCATTATAGAAAATAGCTCCGTAAGTTCAGGACTCTTATACAGCAGGAATTGTTCATACGCCTTTCTGTTTGTCTCATTATTAAAAACATTCGTTTTCCCCGCCGTTGCAATTGAAACACATAATTTACCTAAAGGGTCATTTCTCATTGAATTTTTCTTTGAATACTCATCAAACAAATTTGATATATCCCTGGTAGACATATCTTTATATTCTGCTGCATTTTCCGGTTCTCCGCTCAAATAGGCAGCAAAACTGTACAAATCGTATACTTTAGTTAAATCCGCACCGTTTGGATTTGGATCTCTGCTTTCTCTTAAAATTGCAAGTTCACTATAAATTTTTTCCGAATTGGTTGGAAATTTAGGCATTGCTGCAAATGGATCTATATTAAGGATAGTAAATCCATAACTCCTGTAAGCATCCTCAATGCTTTCCTTGGATAAACGGGTATTCTTTTTTTGAGCCTTTATTTTTCCATTTGTTACAACCAGTTCGCTTTTACTAAGCTTCTCAAGTCTTATTGCAGACTCAAGTCGTTTCCTTGATGTTGTTTTTCTCTCATCAGCAAGTTCAGCAAATTTAGGAAGCACTTTTCCATCGTTGCTCAAGACTTCTGCTTTCACTTTCCTCAGCAAATCCAATTTCCCATTAATTTCGTCACGCTGTGCCTGTTGGGAAATACTCCCAAGCATACCGCCAAGACTTTTCTCCGCTTTTTCTATGGCAGCCTTAATCTTTTTTGCGGCTTTTTCAGCAGGATCAAACGATAGACCCGTTATATCAAAAAAATCGTATTCCGCCATATGAATTTATCATCCTTCCCACGTTGCCACATCCGTCACTTTTACGTTTTCCTCTGCTATCCCCAAATCTCCGAGACTTTGGGCTATACTCCCAAATGCCTGCGTAAGCTCTGATTGTGGCACAAACATTGCATTGGCATCCTCTGAAGAAATACTCCGAAGAAAATTATAATCTGCCCCTCCAAACCCAATGGCTGCAGTTTCTATGCCATTCTCATTGCACTCATGAGCTGCGTCTATCGCATTCTGCTGACGATCCCAAACTCCATCTGCTAATATAACGGCGAATAACCTTCCTTCCTCGTTCTTCAACATATTTTCTATAGTATAGAATGGATGCTCCGCATTTCCATATCCAGTTTGTCCGCATTCAATGCTTTGTATCTTTTGAATACATTCATCTTCATTATCAGTCAGCCCGCACACTATCTGGTTTTTATCTGACACAGCCACCACCCCGACACAAGTGTATGCAAAATCAAGCTGCCTTACGAAATCACACATGGCCGCTTTCGCATCAGCAATTGGAGTTCCCGACATGCTCCCCGACACATCTACTGCCATTACGACATTCAAGGGCATCGGTTGATTTTGACTCGCATCTAGGGGAAGTCCATATTTTGACATATCCTCTGGGACTTTATCCCTGCGTACAGTCAAATTTGTCCTCTCATCATCCTGGCGTGCCTCCACATTTATCACTCCGTTGTCATCATAACTATATTGAATCCTTACAATTGATTTTCCCTTTTTCTTCTTGTCATACTTTAACCCGGTAACAACATATCTAAATGGAATCATATTATCAAGCGGATTCTCCTTATCCCCTTGCAAAACAAAAATTTCCATTTCGTTCAATCCTTTTCTCCGCACTCTGAACGAAAAGGCCTTTGCTGATTTAACCGGTCTCGGATGATTGGCCGGAATAATAATTTCATTGACATAGTGTGTTCCATCCTCACTGACGGCAATCATTCCCATAGCGTGCGCTGTGGTTTCCCTCAACGTCATCACGCCAAGTCCATCCAGCTTTTTCGCTGGTTTTGCTGCTAAGTGCATCTTCCCTAATGAAGCGGAGCGATCCGTCCTTTTCTTTCCATCCATGATTGCAACGGTTAGCTGCGTATATTGACTGCTTTCCTTGACGGACTGTATCGCTGCTCCCAATGCTACTGCTTCGTCTGGATTAACATGTGTAATCGGTTTCTTGCCGTACAGCTTAAACAGATAACTTGACACTTGCGGCATCCTTGTAGAGCCACCCACCAACAAAATATCCGAAACATCTGACCATTTAAGGTTCGCCTCTTCCATAATAGCTCTGCAAAGAGTTCCGGTTCTCTCAATTAAATCAACCGTGTTTTCCTCAAATTCCTGGCGTGTAACTGATACGGATGCATAACCATATCCTGAGAATGAAGCATTTGCATTAGCAGACTTTAATGACGTAAGCTGCCTCTTTGTTCCCTCAGACAATCCTCTCACTGTCCGCAGCAATTCATCATCATTCCGAATTTCCAGTCCCGTTTCATCTTCAAATTTATCAATCAATATATTCTCCAGCCTGTTATCCCAATCACGGCCTCCAAGATAATGATCTCCACGTGTTACAACGGTTTGCAAATCTCCGTTTCCATTCATATGTGTCAAAGTCACATCAAATGTTCCGCCACCCAAATCATAAACAAGTATATTCGCATTTTCTCTCCAATGATTCAAGCCATAAGCCATTGCCGCCGCATTTGGTTCATCAATTATCTTTTTAACCTTTAGTCCTGCAATTTCAGCAGCACGAATTGTTGCCTCTCGTTCGGCGGAATAAAAATAAGCAGGAACCGTAATAACAGCACTGTCGATAGTATCATTCAATTCTCGTTCCGCATCTTCTTTCAAATGTCTTAATAACAATGCAGATAAATCTGTTGATGAATAAGATTTTCCATCAATTATGCAATAGGAATCATTACTACCCATACTACGTTTAAAGGTAGCAGCACATCCTTCTTCTCCGGCAATAAACGCACTTTCGGCTTCACTTCCAAAAATAAGATTTCCATTCATAAATTGAATTACAGAGGGAGTGATTTTTCTTCCCTCTGAATTCATAATTATTTTGGGGGTGTTTTCCCCTTCTGGAACATAAGCAACCGCCGAATACGTTGTTCCTAAATCTATACCTACTGAAACTGACATTTATCTCTAACTCCCTCTGTTAAAAATCGCTGCTTGTTTTGAGTGAAGCAACATGTCTGATAGCTTCATTCATTTCTTCCTGCGTCTTTGTATTCTCAGATGTAATAACTGTTTCTACCGTTTCGTTGGTATCCGGATTAGTAGCCTTTACCTCAAGGCCAATTGCACTGCACCGAAAAAACACTTTAATAGGAGAGCCTTTAGGTGTTCCTGTTGGAAGTTCCAGTTTAACCTCACCCAATTTTTTTACCTTCAATGCAGGATCTGTATATTGCTCATTTCCATTCTCATCTATTGATGGCATTACATGCTTATCATTAATCCGGTCTTTTCCAACGTTTTCATATATTTTAAGATCTATTGCAACCTGATTATCTACCACTGTTCCATAAGTCTCCGTAGCTTCAGCCGGAGACTCATCTCCCACAAAGAGAAGATTATCAATCATAAAATGTTCTTCATCAACCCATACAGCCGGACCGAATGAACGAGACAATTTATCACTAACAGTACTCACCTTCTGAGGAATTATTTTGCGAAGTTGCTCGGCCTCCTCCTGCGTGAAATCAGGCATCTCATCATCACTTCCATACCCACCGCTTTCTTCATCCTCCTCTTCTCCACTCTGATCTTGATTTTTTTCCAATACTCTTTCTACACATTCGAGAGCAGCCTTCAACGCCGCACCTTTTGCCACTGCTAGATCAGGGTCTTCCATCCTTACTTTTCCTGCAAACACAGTTTCTACAGCTTCACGAATCATTGGCATTTTAGTAGATCCTCCAACAAGAAGAACTACATCAATATCTGCCGCAGTCAGTGAATTATTTTCAAGAATCTGCCTGACAAAATCCATAGTCATCTCGACAAGATCCTGTGTCCTTTCCTTAAATGCATCTGCCGAAATCTCTATTCGGGTAACATCACCATCATATGATATATTAATACTGTGATTAGCCTTCTTAGAAAGCAACTTTTTTGTTCCTTCCACCTGGCGCTGAATGACAGCTCTTAATTCCGGTGTTATATCCTCCAATGCCAAACCATTTTCGTCACAGTACAGCTCCGCAATATAATCATATAACCTGGCATCCCAATCAATACCACCCAGCCGGTCATTGCCGCCTGAGTCGATAACATCTATGGTTGCTTTGCCATCATCATCAACACTAAAATCAAAAAGTGTGATATCAAATGTACCGCCTCCAAGATCATACACCATAATTTTTCTGTTTTCACCAAATTCTCTGCAGCAATAATTAAGTGCAGCCGCTGTAGGCTCGTTAACGATATCAAGAACGTTCAGGCCCGCAATTTTACCCGCCTGTTTAGTCGCAGTTCTTTCCTCATTTCCGAAATATGCCGGACAGGTAATTACGACATCCTTTACTTCATCGTTTCCCTGTTCCTCGGCATATTCCTTCATTCTCTTCAATATCAAAGAAGAAATCATAATTGGATCATAAGCAACGCCATCAAAATTCCTTATTGTTGCATCTGGTTTTCCAATTTCCCGTTTGACAAACTGAACCACTCTTTCAGGCTCAATTTCAGCTTGTGCCTTTGCAGCTTCTCCCACTACAGGATCGCCGCTTTCCTGAAAATATACTGCCGATGCAAGCGTCCTGGAATCCTCCTCATAGTTTTCAATTACCTCCGGCATTCCGTTTTCATTTAAAGTAGCAATAACTGAATAGGTAGTGCCAAGATCAATTCCGTATACTTTTGCCATTTTGATTTCTCCTCTCGTTTTTTATTCAGTCAAATTATCCACAGCAGATTCTTTATACACATATACATCAACCAGTTCCTTGATAAGGGGTCTCTTCTCTGTGTAAAAACCAGTACCTTTACTGGAAACGACTGTATCATGCAATTCAGAATTATCCGTTTCTATTCGCTCTACAATCTGACAAAACTTGCTGTTCCTTTTATCCCCCGGTTTACTCTTCTGCAACATAACGCCATTGCTCTCTAAAAGCTGTTTTATATCCATAAAAAGGTATTTGATATGTTTCGCTGTTTTATCATCCACTTCTACGTTCAAAAGCGCCTCATTATCACAATAGATTCTCGCAACCTCGCGTAAAACATCATCAAAAGCCCTGCCTCTGTCTATCTCGTGGTAGCATTCCAATTCGTCCTGCATAGATTTTAACCTGCCAGCAAATTCATTATGGTAAAGCTTATGCATCTCTCTGACATCAGCTGCCATTTTTTTGTAGCTTTCTGCCTGTTCTTCAATATGCTGTTCTATCTTTTCAAGGGCTAGACCAAATTTTGGATTGGATTCTTTCTCCGTTTCCCGCTCTTCATCCATTATAAAATCGAGAGGTTTGGCGCTCTCTTCACCATTTTTGTCAACAATGTTTTGAATTTCTGATTTATCTATACAATACTCATTTACAGAACCATCTGTGCCAAAAGATGTTCTGTCTTTATCGAATGTATTACTTTTTTGTTCCTCCATCAGTTTACCTCCATCTATTTACACCTCAGCAAATAATATCCCATTTGTACTATATACACATGCCAGCGAACCAGTCAGCTTACCCAGTGTTTCTGCTCTTACTCTGGGTTCATCGGTTTCATCGACAGAAATTCCTCTGGTATCACTGGAATTCATAAATGAATTATTCTGTGATATGTTGTATCGTATCCTGATTTTTTTATACTTTCCCATAAAATCTGACCACTTTTGACAAGAAGTACCGGCGGAATGACGAAACAACACTATCTTTGCAACATTTCCGGTAAGTTCTGCAAACAATTCATCTCCATGGATATCTCCTCCGTACAACGATGATATAAAATCCTTCTGACTTATCGCGTATGTCCTTCCCCTCAATAAATCCCTTATTTTCAAAAACCTGGATATTGGAACATCATCGAGCAAAATCGAGAATTCCTTTCCCTGCGCTTGGAGTAACATCAAGTGGTTAATAACCAATTCACCAATAAGTTCATTATTGACCCCTCCCACATCAATAGAGATTACTCCTTTCTGATTGAGCATTCTTTTTATATTGCTTTTTCTGCCAGTCGGTCTCCCATATATTCCTTCAGCCTGACGATTCAGTTTGTTCAAAAAAATTCTAACGGCATCTGTTTCCGATGAACCCGCCATATAATATCTATCTATTTCTCTATGTTCAATTGTCGTGATTTCCCCATCCTTTAATAGCTTATCCAGTTCATCTTTTAATTTTAATATAGGAAAAACGGCTAGATTCTGAATCGTAACTGTTCCCTCTTTATGAAGCACAACCTCTATCAATGCCCTCAACAGTGACTCCGAACTCGGATTGGAATCATCATTCGGCATTGTTTCGTATAAGAGATATGCAATATCATCCACCGGCATTCCACGGAATACATCATAATAAGTATTTGTTCTATCTATAAATTCCGCATCAACACTATGCTCTCTTATCATAGCACCGATATCTCGATTACCGCTATGTAATGCTATAAGAGGAATCCCCTCCTGCTGCGATTTATGCACAAAAGGAATTAACGCCTCCATTCTTGTGCGAACTTCTCCTCCGGAAACAATCTCTCCTTCAGGATAATCGTTTTCACCCCAGATAAAATCCAGAGCAGGGGTTTGGCTCTTTGTGTCATAGTCATATATGTCATTATCGCTTGGATCAGATGTTACCAGCAATAACTGCTGCTTATTTTCATTTGGCATAATCATCACAGAGCGATTCTGAAAATTCGCCTCTGATGCATGATCACATATCTGTCTGATTTCTTTTTTTGTCCTGGCATTTTGTAATGCAGTATATATGGAATTACCAGTCCACATGGATACACCATAAGCAGCCCTTGTAACACCACCCATTACATGAAATGCGTCACCTAATAAACCCATATCTCACCTACCCATGAAACAAATCAAATTTGAATTTAAATGGCGGAATGTTTGGTAATCCAACAACAGCCTCGCCTATATCCAAACCAATCAAATCCCAATCCTCTACTACAAAGCCTTCCCGTTTTTCATAATGCCTGCTGCCATTCGCCTCCGGAAATGTCTCAAGAATCATGTTTTTTCCAAATAGCCTGCTGACGTACTCTCTCGTGTTATAGTCATTTGACTGAAATGCAAATACTGAGCTAAAACCCGCAACAGCATTGTGCGCCTTTGCCTCGTTCTCATAGTTTGCATTCAACTGGTCTATTCCTTGAAGCCCCGCCAATATCTTTACACCCAGACTTCGACCAAAATTTATTCCGTCTTCCAAATGCCGCAGATTAGGCAAAAGCTTTAATTCATCAGCAATCAGGTATACGTTGCCTTGAGTAGCCGTTCTGCCAAGTGCTTCTTTCAATGCAAGGTCAAATAACAATGTATAGATTGGAGATAACACATCGCCTATTGCAAGATCATATTCCAAAAATGCCGTATGGCCTCCTTTTCCTCGAATAAACTTTCGCATGGAAAAGTCTCCTACATCGGAGAAAACACCTGTAAATATATCCCTTGTAACCGAGTATACCTCAGACATCACGCCTTGTGCCTGAGTTCCTGATTTTCCCCCGATATATGCCGCAACAGAAGCCAGGTCACTATGGCTTCCCACCATTGAGCGTATTTCATCTATCGGAGTCGAATCCAATAAATCTTTCAAATCCTTATTGCTGAACGGCACACCCTCCCTGACCAAAGATATAATGATTGAAGCCAATAAATCACGCGCAGCATTGGGAAAGAATGGGTTACTGTTATTTTTTTCACTTCTTTCTGCAAACAGTGACTTACAAATCTCCTGTGTGTTTTGGGCTATAGAGATTCTATCCCTTCCATCAGCAGTGATTTCATCGTACAAATTCCACTTGGCCGATATCTTTCTATAGGTCTTAGAATTTCCTATTACTACATCTCCCGATTCAAAAAATTTCTTGTGAAAATCCCCTTTACTATCAAAAATCAGCATTACGTCATCTTTGTTAAGATTTTTCTTTAATTGTTTTACAATATGGTAGAAAAGGTTCGTCTTTCCACTTCCAGTTCCGCCTACGAGAAGCAAATGTTTACTTAATATCTCCTCATTTATACCAAATTTAGCTTTTTGTCCATTAAACTTTCCAGAAATTTGGAGACAATCGTGAATGCCATCCTGTGGAGGACTATTACTCTCAACCAGCCCACCATATACAATTTCATGAGTCAAAGACATTGGAATCTCCTCCCCGCCACAACAGCATTTATGTAATATGGACATATCCCGTCCTTTGTTTCTCATTAAAGATATATGTATACCGATAACTTCGGTTATACTTTTTCACAGCAAGATCAATTAACTTTTCAAGAGAATCTCCAATGGCAAATTCCCTCCAATGTTCGGCTATGCGAAATGCAAAATCAGGATTACCTTCTTCCATTCCTCGGAAAACCATATTCTCTAGTTCACCTTGACACGCAATAACAAGCTTGAATTTGGCAAAATAATCAGCATGCTGATTATCTGTATCCAACTTTGTACTCCAAGAAAAATGGTCATTGCTCATTCGTCTGTAATCCAAGCCAAAATAATCTACACATTTGATACTTTTACACGGATTGTTTTGATTTAGCGTTATGTCAAAAGTAAAATCATAATAATTCCATTTCCCATCTATCTTAATCGCATTCCATGCATGTCTTCCTATTTTTCCATCCGCCCTCTGCGCCTCACCCTCTATCACAACACAAGGGAAAGCAACATAATCACAAATGCTTTTTACCGCTTTTGCAATACCATCACATACTCCCGAATTTTTCAAAAACGGTCCTGTTATATCATGCTCACCACCACCTTCATGATACAATACTGTGTCTATCAAATATGTGTGAATTTCGAACAAAATACCCCATTCATTCTCTTTTTCTACTAGGTTCTTAATCTTGTTTATTGTCGATAAGCACTCGTCTTTGATATCTTTATAGATACTTGAGGACATTTTATATTTTGGTCGTACAGAAATCTTCTTTCCATCCATAAAAACATTGCATTTATCTACATGAAAAATCATCGGTGTATCAAGCATCACGTATCTGTATATTTTTTCAATTTCAACCTTTTTTTCACATGGTGATATATCTATTTTTTCACTAAATGACAAAATCCCAGTCTTAAGATCTTCATAAATGCAACGTTCTTGAAAAAGAAGTTTATCCTTATAATATTGAAATCCGTCAAAAGTGCTATATATTGTGAATGTCCTCTCTATCTGCTTTACATGATTTAAATCCTGCATTTTTGCATTTGAAATACCTGTAATGCTTTTTCTCATTTACATACACATCTCTTCCTCATCTGCGTACTCTTTAGAAGATGCTTCTTCTTCCTGATCTCCTCTGAAAGGTACATCCTTAAGAGAATCCCAATCTGTCGTCTGTCTCTGATTTTGGTCAGATTGACCCTGTATATTTTCTTTCTCTCTGAGTATCTCTCCGGATTCTTCTAACTCTCTTCTTGAAATTTCTGGTGGTCGATTCATTCCTTCACCTCCCTATGCGATACAATATTTGTTGTATAAAGAATCACAATATTCTTTATACAAGTCAAATGCTTCCTCATTTCTTCCCTTTTTAATAAGACTTAAAGTACCGATAACAAGTTCTCTATACATCCTCACATAAATAGTCTGCGACTCGTCTTGCTCTCCTATTTTTTTTACAATCAATGGTGCTTTTTCATAATATTCCTGTATTGTTTCCGGATGATAATCTTTAACATATGTATCACGAAACTTTCTCAATATGCTGAGTTCTTCACAGTTATCGTCAAATCGAGCGGACTTTGCTCTCATACACGCTGTTGTGAGATAGCAACCAGAATCGTCTTTCTTCTCTGGTTCAACATATGGATTGCCCAGCCAGTCAGTTTCTATTTTTTGATTGCCAAAAATATCAGTTTCAACTTTAGGGTTTCCAAAAATATCAGTATTTACTTTTTCATTTCCAAAAATATCAGTTTCAGCATTCCAATTTCCAAAAAAATCTCTATAATATCTCTTTCCGTCCTGTTCAATATATTCTCGTCCTTCTTTATCAGTTTTAGGCATGTCCCCATCCTCCTCATATTCACATTATCTCTTTCTCTCTGGGATATCGTCTTTAACACCACATTTTTCTAATATTCATCGAAGTTTTTCCTCGATTCGCACAAAAGTATACTTTTATGCGAATGGAATTTGCTACATTTTCACAATTAGTAGTTTACGCCAAAAACCTTGTAAAATCAAGATTTCTTTGTTGGTTTTTCGGTATTTTTCGTAAAAATGTGGCATTCTCATAAAAGTATACTTTAACAATCCAGCTTTTCTACCTACTGTTCGTCTGTTTCCAATGCTTTCTTCATTTTCTGTCTAAACGTGCTTTCTGGCATACCACATTCCTTTGAGGCTTTTAATACAAATATTTTTCCATCCCTGCACATCTGACAATACTCGCTGAAATTATCCGGAAGTGGTTTTTCAGGTCTTCCGAACTTCACGCCTTTTGCCTTTGCCGCCGCAATCCCTTCAGCCTGCCGCTGCTTAATGCACACTCTTTCATTTTCACTGACATAGCTCAATAATGTTAATACCAGATCCGAAATAAATGTGCCGAGCAGGTTCTTTTCTCTTCTTGTATCAAGAATCGGCATATCAATCACAACAATGTCCGCTCCTTTTTCCTTTGTGATGATTCGCCACTGTTCCATGAGTTCCTGATAATTTCTGCCAAGTCTGTCAATGGATTTGATATACAGCACCATGCCGGGTTTAAGCCTTCTCAGCATCCGCTTGTACTGTTTTCTCTCAAAGTCCTTGCCTGATTGCTTATCAACATAAATATTTGCCTCCAACACCCCCATTTCCTTCAGTGCAATCCTTTGCCTGTCCTCATTTTGATCACGGGAAGAAACTCTCATATATCCAAGAATAATTGTTTTGTCTGCCATAATCTTTTCAACCTCCATTTTTTACTGTACAAATTTTACTTAGTAAGTTCCTCAAAAAATAAGAAGATAGATAACAATTGCTATCTGTCTCCTTTGCTACCTCGCTCCTTTATCTTTCTGTCTTGCCTGATGCCCCCTGCCTGCTTCCCTTATCTTTATGTCCTGCTCTTTTTTTCTGAGTCTATTCCTGACGCTCCGCATATCCACCACCTTTTCTCCGTAATTTTTCTCATACTCTGCACAAGCTGTTTCATAATCCTGATTCTCCCTCTTGGCCGCATTAAGTTCCTTATAGAATGCCTGTACAGAGTCAAAATTGTATTCCTTGACAATAGAAGAAAGTCTCTTTTTCATATTAGAAATCTGGAAGTCAAGACTATCAATCTCCTGCTGTAATTCCTTACGTCTGCCGCCTTTGAAGATACCTGCACATTCGGACAGTTCCTTTTTCAGCATATCCCTTCCTTTCTCACGCCCCAAAATTACCCTGTTTTGGTCTTTCAGCCTACCCTCAATCTCTTTCAGGCGGGGATATTTACTTGCAAGAACGGACGGTTTTGGCTGCGGCGGTCTTTCTGCTGTCTGCCCGGTTTCAATCGAAACTGGCTTTTGCTCTGCCTTTATCTGTTTAATAATGCTTTCTTTCTCTGTGGAATCAACTTCTGAATGCTCTGTATGCTTTTTCATATCAAGTTTCCGATTCGGATTTACGGGAAATGGTATCTTCTTCCTTTCCGGCTGAACTATCAGATTATCTCCTGTACGAATACGGCTGTCTATTTCTTTTGATGTTTCCTTAACAACACTGACATCAATACCGATCACTTTCTCCGCTATATCTATCATCTTCTGCATGGCTTTAGCAATCAGGAGTTCCAATAACAGAATCGCCGCTTTGACAATCTCCCCGAACAGCTCCGGCTTATGTCCGTTCTGTTCAACGGATTCCTTAACTTTTTCCGTGATTTCCGCCTTTTTAAGTTCCACAATCTCCGCATCTGATACGCCGCTTACAATCGCACGGTCAACAGTTCTGTTCCATTCCATGCGGATTTCATTGTCTGCTTTGATTTCCTCCGCTTTCGGATTATTTTTACCAACCTTCTTTGTTGCAAGGTACGGACCGTTTTTATCGAAAATACTGAGCCTGTCCTTATCATCAAGCACCATTTGATTGATTAAATCCGTACAAAACACTTTTATCTCATCTAAAAAGGATTCCTGCTTGAAACTCTCATCTTTAATAGTAAAAATCTTACGCTCATACACTTCGCCCTTTTTGATGATTTTACAGCCTTTGCGGATATTTCCATCTTCGTCAAGAATCTCTTTCTTTGTCCTCACATGACGCCCACGCTCATCATAAAACATATTCCGTGTGGCAACTTTTTCTGCCGGCTGTTCCAGCCGCTTTCTCTCTGCAAATATCATATGGATATGCAGATTCGTTTTACGTTTATTGTGGTGGAGCGCAGCAAAGCAC
>OFHB01000552.1_pt1 | contig 24560 bp, 24 predicted proteins | sample 1521881 | NCBI WGS metagenome assembly OFHB01 (sample SAMEA3504090, study PRJEB24116) | mouse gut metagenome | biome: mouse gut; feature: mouse-associated habitat; material: faeces | place: Denmark | collected 2011
AGCCGTCCTTAGTACGAGAGGACCGGGACGGACGGGCCGCTGGTGTACCTGTTGGAGACCAACTCCACAGCAGGGTAGCCAAGCCCGGAAGGGATAAACGCTGAAGGCATCTAAGCGTGAAGCCCCCCTTAAGATGGGATATCCCCCGCGAAAGCGGGTAAGGCCCCTTGAAGACGACAAGGTAGGTAGGGCAGAGGTGGAAGTGCAGCAATGCATGGAGCTGACTGCTACTAATCGGCCGAGGGCTTGACCAAGCGTTTCTCTAATATGTCTTGTATGAAGTTTTGAGGGTATACACTGACAATATGCAAATAGGCGTATAATATAGGGGTATAGTTCAGTTGGCAGAACGTTGGTCTCCAAAACCAAATGTCGAGGGTTCAAGTCCTTCTGCCCCTGTAAAAACCTGATAAAGTCGGATAGATGATTTTATCAGGTTTCTTTTATATTGTTGAGAAGGGAAAAGCATGAGAAAGATTGTAACGGTGATATTATGTTTGATAATCTGCCTGGAAGGATGCCAAAAATTGCCATTAAACAGTAAAATGGAAACGGAAACAGAGACGCAGCAGCGCACAGAGGGCGGAGAAGATTTGAATATGACGGAGACAAAATCGGAGACGGAAAATCCGGCACGGATTATCTGCTGGGGCGACAGCCTGACTTTTGGAGAAGGAGGCAACGGCGTGACATTTCCTTCCGTATTGGAGGAGAAGTTAAAGTTAAAAATAGTGAATTATGGCGTACAGGGAGAAACGGCGCGTCAGATAGGGATTCGCATGGGAGCGTTTCCCATGACTGTGGGAGCTTTTGAGATTCCTGCGGAACAGACTGCAGTGGAAGTAACGCTCTGGCACTCCGGGGAAGACCCGGTTATGATGCGTTTGGGCGATTGCGGCATAAATCCATGCCATATTTCCGGCATAGAGGGAACGCTTTCTTATCAGGCCAAAGATAATAAATATTATTTTATCAGATCTGCTCCGGGAAGCGCAGTTTTGGCAGAAGAGGGAACGGCAGTAGAGACTTTTGCGGCAGAAGATAAAAAAACGTCGGATATTATTATTTTGTTCGCAGGAACAAACCTTGCGCCGGATCGGGATACCGTAGGGGAATTAATCCGCGCTCAAAAGCAGATGTTGGAATTTTTGGGCTGCGAGCGGTATTTGATTGTCGGATTGACGTCACTTGCCATGGCGCCGGATATTGTTCCGGTGAATCAGGCATTGGCGGAAGAATTTGGAGAGCATTTTCTGGATGTCCGCGCATACTTGCTTGAGCATGGCCTGGAAGATGCGAAAATAAAGCCGTCCGCCCAGGACGAAAAAGATTTAAAAGCAGGTGAAATACCTTCTTCACTTCGCGTGGATATTGTGCATGGAAATGAGGCGTTTTACAGGATAATCGGAGAACAGGTATACCAAAAACTGGACGATATGAATTATATTTCGGAAGACGATAAAAAATAAAAATGTGTGTGAACGCTGAATGGAAAGCGTTCACACACATTTTTTGTTATAGGAGAATCTTTTTTTTGCTGGCAAGCAGTTTGGCGCCCGTTATAATAAGCAAAATACCGGAAGCAATGCCGGTTGCCAGAACTGAAATTCCAAGAACCAGATTACAGGTTCCGGAAAAACAGATGGTTTTGTATACTTTTTCATCCATAAGAAATGCCCTCCTTATATAATAGTTATATTTTACCATTTCTAATGGGAATATACAAATATTTATTACTCAAGCGTATTTGAAATCAATGCCCATTTATTTTTGATATACTCCTGAACTGTTCAAGATACTGCTTTTCATCCAAGTGCGGGATTCCGTCAATGACAAGGTGAACCAGTTCTGTCCATTTGGGATATAGAGGATTTTTTCACTTTTGGTATTGCTTTTTAGGCTGTTTTAATATATAATATTATCTCGGAACCAGCGTTGCTCTTTTGCCACCGGGTAAAGAGATTATGCGTCAGACTTTCTATCGTTAGGTCATAGAAGATAGAAAGTTCTGACGTTTTTTATATTTTAAGGAGATGCATATGAAGGTAAAAATACTACTAAAAGAATTTTTTCAATATGTTGTATTAAATATATGTGGCATGGTTGGCTTATCATGTTACATACTTGCTGATACCTTTTTTGTTTCAAATGGCTTAGGCGCAAATGGTCTGACCGCACTTAATTTAGCCATTCCTATTTATAGCTTTATTCATGGAAGCGGTCTGATGTTCGGAATGGGAGGTGCAACAAAATATTCCATTTGCAGAGGGCAAAAAGAATATAATAATGCAAATAAATCTTTTTCAAGCACAATACTCATAATGTCTGCATTAGCTGCCGTTTTTATGCTGACAGGTATTTTCTTTTCTGAAAAACTGACAATATTATTAGGCGCTGACAAAGATGTTTTTCATATGACGAAAACGTATTTACAGGTTATTTTACTTTTTGCCCCGGCATTTATGGCGAATGACACACTGCTCTGCTTCATAAGGAATGACGGAAATCCTAAGTTATCTATGATTGCTATGCTGGTTGGAAGCTTTTCAAACATTATTTTAGATTATATATTTATTTTTCCCCTTCATATGGGAATATTTGGAGCGGTATTAGCCACAGGGTTAGCGCCTGTTATTAGTTTGATTGTTTTGTCCGAGCATTGGTTTTCAAAACAAAATCAGTTTCATTTAATACGAATAAATCCGTCCTTTAGGATGACAGGAAATATCATTTCTTTGGGCGTACCGTCTTTCATCACAGAAATGGCTTCCGGAATTGTAATGATAGTCTATAATGCTATTATTCTGCGCCTGCAAGGGAATATCGGCGTAGCTGCTTATGGTGTAGTTGCAAACTTATCGCTTGTAGTTGTTTCTATTTTTACTGGGATAGCACAGGGAATGCAGCCAATTTTAAGCAGGGTATATGGATATGGAGAACATGATAGTCAGAAGCAAATTCTAAAATATGCCTTTAAAACAATGTTGGTTATATCATGCGTCATATATTTGATTTTTATATTATCTGCCAATCCAATCGTCAGCGTATTTAACAGTGAACAGAATGTACAGTTACTGCAGATTGCAGTAACAGGATTAAAATTATATTTTACGGCCATTCCATTTGTCGGGTTTAACATCATTATATCCGCATATTTTACATCAACAGAACAAGCCCTGCCTGCACAAATCATTTCACTGTCGAGAGGTTTTTTAATTATAATCCCTATGGCGTTTTTCCTGTCTTTTTTATTAAAAATGACGGGAGTATGGCTGTCTTTTCCAATTACTGAATGTTTTGTCACTTTAACGGGCATTGCGTTATATATTAAATCAGAAAGAGGTAAGAAAAATGTTTAGAAAAATGCGAAGGAAAAAACAAATGTTATCCATTGATGAATGTATTGACACTCTGAATAAAGGTACATCTGGTGTACTGGCATTATTGGGCGATTATGACTATCCATATGCTATTCCGATCAGTTACGTATACTGCAATTCTAAACTATACTTTCACGGTGCAAAAAGCGGTCATAAAATAGACGCAATCAACAAATGCTCCAAAGCCTCTTTTTGCGTAATTGACCAAGATAAAATTATGCCCGAAGAATATACCACTTATTATAGAAGTGTTATTGCTTTTGGAAATATTCATATCATGGAAAATGAAATTGAAATCAAAAAGGCAATAGATGATTTAGCAAAAAAATACTATCCTGCTGATAATGAAACAGGGCGCAATGCAGAAATTGAAAAAGAATGGAAACTTTTATGCATGATAGAATTCTCCATTGAACATTTATCCGGGAAAGAAGCGATTGAATTAGCTAAAGCTAAACAATAACTTTCATATCTGATACTATTGACAAGTCAAAATTCTATTTTATGCATAGGAAGTGATAGCATAGGAACATTATTGTTGCTGGAACTTAATGAACAGGAAGAAAAAGTGATTGATAAAATTATATCGGCAATATCAAAATATGTGTAGTTTCAACCTATACAGATTACACCTACTTCCGTGTTATCATTTCCGGGACTGGAAATCAGAAAAGAAATGTGGCTGATTTCAGCAGGGAGCAGACAAGGTGAAGCAATGTCGGGGCCAAAATATTGGAAAGATAACAATAAGTAACAATACGATGAAAATGCCCGTTTTATAGGCCTTAAATCCATTTCATCTTAAGATTTGTTTAAAGTTTGCTAAAACTGCATGACAATTTCAAAATCTCTGATATAATCTCTTTATCGGGGAAAACTAATATTAAAAGGTTGGTGACAGAATTTGAGAGAAAGAAAGATAATAAAAGTATTTTTGATTATATCGGCTATGTTCAATGCAGTTTTTTTCTTTTTGTCGGTTTCGTCCTTGTGTGTGGAAACGGATTTACTGGACAGCGGTTTCCATACGCCCTGGTTTAGCTGGCAGATAGACGCGACAGGGATCTATTTTCTGACTGCAGTTTTATGCCTGGTAACGGCACGCCTGATGATGCTGGCGTTTAGCCGGCAGGAAGACGATAATTATGAAGCGCTCATCGAAGGATGAGCGCTTTTGTTATATTTTTTGGAGTTACGAATACGAATAGGGGATATAAAAATGAATGCAAAATGAAACCGCAGGCCAGGCGCTTTGTGCGTTATTCCAGTAAGCCAGGTACAAATCCGCAGTCTGCAATCATCCGCAGATCTTGTTCGACGGTAATGCCGGATGTGGTAAGCATGTCGCCGGAGATAGCGGCATTTGCTCCGGAAAGAAAACAGGCCTTTCCTTTGTCCGGCATCAGTTGCCTGCCTCCTGCAAGCCGGATAGTAGCTTCGGGAAGCAAAAATCGAAACAGGGCGATCGTGCGGCAGATTTCGGGGTATTTAAGCGGCGGCTGGTTTTGAAGGGGCGTGCCGGGGATGGGGTTTAATACGTTTACCGGGACGGATCGGATTTTTTGCTGGCGCAGGGTGAGCGCTAAGTCAATCCGATCTTCCATTGTTTCGCCTAAGCCGATGATTCCGCCGCTGCATACCTGCATTCCGGCTGCTTTGGCTGCCTGTATCGCTGCAATTTTGTCGGCGGCCGTATGCGTCGTGCAGATATTTGGAAAGAAGTTTTCAGAAGCTTCCAGATTATTATGTACGCGCGACGCTCCTGCCAACATAAGCTTTTTGTATTGATCTTTTTTTAACAGACCCAAAGAAACGCAGATTTGAATCGTACATCGTTCTTTGATGGTTTTGATTGCGCTGCATAGATCGTCAATTTCCGTATCTGTTAATGCGCGCCCGGAAGTGACAATCGAATAACGCAATACGCCGCGGCTGGCATTCCGGACGGCTTCGTTTACGAGCGTACCCGTATCCAAAAGAGGATATTCTTCAATCTGTGTGTCATAGTAGGCGGATTGTGCGCAGTATTTGCAATTTTCCGGGCAGCGTCCGCTTTTGCCGTTGATAATTGTACAGAGGTCAAAAATGTTTCCGCAAAAGTGTATGCGGATCCGGTTTGCCGCTGCGCATATCTCTTTCAGAGGAACGGGAATTAGGGCAAGCGCTTCTTCTTTTTTGATGCGGATTCCCTGGTATATCTTTTTTTCTAATTGTCTGGCAAAGTCCATGGCAGTCTCCTTATAATATTTAAGATAAATGTTCAAGCAGGTGCGCTTTTTGCAGGGCGCTGCGGATAAGAGGCCCGATGTTGGAAGCGAGCAGAATTTTGATTCCGTCCCCAATCAGGAATGGGAATACGCAGGCAGTTAATGCATACATAAGCGTACTGCCGGATTCTATCATAAACCAGGCTGTCCCGAATATGTAGGCGACAGCCGTGCCGATCATCATGCCCAAAATGGAAAAAAGCGCTTTGCCCTGGCTTTTCTTTATAAAAATGCCGCAGATGACGGACATAAAAATAAATCCGATTAAATATCCTCCGGTTGGGCCTGCAAGCTTGGCCAGACCGCCGGAGTAGGCGGAAAAGACCGGAAGCCCTGCGGCGCCTAGCAGCAGGTAAATCAGGTAGCTTAATGTGCCGAGTTTTGTGCCGAGCAGGTAGACAGTCAGGTAAATGACAAAGTTTGTAAACGAAATGGGTATGGCGCCGATTGGGATAGACATAGGGCCTAATATACACAAAAGCGCAGTCATTAGGGATACGGCGGCCATCTGGTAGATAGTCAGTTTGGATTTTGCAGCAGATGCTGGGCTGTTTTGTTGTGGATTCATTGCGTAACGCTCCTTTTTGTATTATTTTGTTTTGATTTTATGCTATTTCACACTAAATGTCAACCTTGTTTTTGTATATGGTTAACAATGTGGAATGCATACGGTACGGAGCGTGTTTGAAAAATCATTCCCTTTGGGCGCTAAGTGTGGAAAACATCTGCCGAAAAGCGAAATGTTTGTATGATTTGACTGGCAAAGATATCCTGCGTTCTGTTTGAGATTTTGGTAAAATCAATTATTTTTATTGATTTTATACAATTCTACTAGGAAATAACTTCCCTGCATGCAAAAATATGTCAAAGAAATTGTATGAAATGTTCGTACTTTACAATAAAATCCTCGGGGATTGGTAAAAATTTGGAGAGGAAAAGTGTGGAAATAAAGTCTAAATAACGAAAAAAAGAGGTATTATAAAGGAATGCTAAATTTGACAAAACAGAGAGCAGATGGCATAATCTTACAGGTACCGAGGTAAACTAGAATCGTAAATTTAGTTTTGAAAGGAATGATAATTATGGTAGAAAAGAGAGTGAAATTTCAGAATTCAGAAGATGTGGAAGATTTTGTAAAAGCAGCGGGACAGTGTGATTTTGACATCGATATTCTGTATGACCATATTTATATTGATGCAAAATCCTTTTTAGGAGTATTGGGACTCGGCCTGCGGAAAGATTTGACGGTTCAATACTTTGGCGAAAATGCAAAATTTGAAAAAATGCTGAAGAACTATGCAGTAGCTTAAATGATATTACCCTCCCCTCCCTTTGTTTTGGAAGCATTATGATCCGGTTTAAATGCGGATGATAATGCTTTCTTTTTTGTGGTTTTTAGGTATAATAGAAAACAGAAATGAGAAAAAGGAAAAGGGTGTGGGTATGGAAGGGCGTCCGGTAATTCAGATATCGGTGCGTAACCTGGTGGAATTTATCCTGCGTTCCGGGGATATTGACAACCGGATTGGTACTTCGGCCCGGGCGGAGGCCATGCAGGAGGGCAGTAAGATGCACCGGAAAATTCAAAGACGGATGGGAGTTTCTTACCAGGCGGAAGTGCCGCTTAAAACAGAAATAAAAACGGATCGGTATGTGCTTTTGGTTGAAGGAAGAGCAGACGGGATCATCCGACAGCCAGCGGACGGCGGGGAAGATTCCTGGGATGTAGGAAATGCGGATCCGGATGACAGCCGCAGGGAAACGGCAGTAGTGGATGAGATTAAGTGCGTGTACCGGAACCTGGCACATTTGGACGGGCCGGTTTTTGTGCATAAGGCGCAGGCGATGTGTTATGCTTATATGTATGCACGGCAGGAGGGGCTTGGGCAGATTGGGGTGCAGATGACGTACTGCAATCTGGATACGGAGGAAATCCGGCGGTTTTATGAGGCGTTTTTATTTTCGGAACTGGAGGAATGGTTTGGCGGGCTGACGGCGCAGTACCGGAAGTGGGCGGATTTCCAGTTTATGTGGAAACAGGAAATGATGTCGTCTGCCGCAGGGCTTTTATTTCCATATGAGTACCGGGAGGGTCAAAAGGAGCTGGCGCAGGATGTGTATCGGACGATCCTGCGGAAGAAAAACTTGTTTATCCAGGCGCCTACGGGGACGGGAAAGACGCTTTCGACAGTATATCCCGCCGTAAAGGCTGTAGGGGAGGGGCTGGCGGACAAGATTTTTTACCTGACAGCTAAGACGGTTACGGGGACAGTGGCGAAGGAAACGTTTTCGTTGTTTATGGAACAGGGCTACCGGGCAAAGGTAGTTGCGGTTACAGCAAAGGAAAAGCTTTGCCTTTGCGAAGAAATGGACTGCAATCCGGTGCGATGCGAATATGCGAAAGGGCATTTTGACCGGGTCAACGACGCCGTGTATGAACTGCTTTTGCAGGAAGATTTTTTTGACAGAAATGTGCTGCAAAAACAGGCAAAAAAGCATCGGGTTTGCCCGTTTGAACTGTGCCTGGATGTGGCGTCGTGGTCGGATAATATTATCTGCGATTACAATTATGTATTTGATCCGAATGTTTACCTGAAGCGTTTTTTTGCGGAAGGGCAGAAGGGGGAGTATATTTTTCTGGTGGACGAAGCGCATAATCTGGTGGAGCGAGGCAGGGAAATGTACAGCGCCGGGATTTGCAAAGAAGAGTTTTTGAATGTGAAAAAAATCCTGAAGGGGCGGGATAAGCGCTTAGAGCAGGAACTTGCGCGATGCAACCGGCTTTTGCTTTCGTATAAACGGGAATGCGATACGTACCGGGTGTATGAGGAAGGGATAAGCGCGCTTGTCTTTGCGCTGCTTCGCCTGGCGGAACGGATGGACGCTTTTTTGCAGGAATGGCCGGAACTGCCGGATAAAAAAGAAGTGACGGAGTTTTACCTGAATCTGCGGAATTTTTTAAATATCTATGAGCGCGTGGACGGGCGGTATGTAATATATGGGGAACATGGGGAGGACGGAAGGTTTTTGATGCGCCTGTTTTGCGTCGATCCTTCATGCAACCTGCAGAAGTGCCTGGATAAAGGGCGCGCAACGGTATTTTTTTCTGCGACGCTTTTGCCGGTTCAATATTATAAGGAAATGCTCAGTACAAAGGACGACAATTATGCTGTGTATGCGAAGACTTCGTTTGACGCGGATCAGAAGCTGCTGTTAATCGGGAGGGACGTCAGCAGCCGATACACCAGGCGCAGCGAAGCTGAATTTCGGAAGATGGCGGCTTATATTGCGGAGGTTGCGTCTGCAAAAAAGGGAAACTACATGGTATTTTTCCCGTCCTATCAGCTGATGGGGCAGGTATACGAGCAGTTTTTACAGGTAATGCCGGAAGGGATGCAGCCGCTTTTGCAGGAAGCCGGGATGAACGAGGCGCAGCGGGAATTGTTTTTGGAGGCGTTTGAAACGGAACGGGAAGATACGCTGGCGGCGTTTTGCGTGTTGGGCGGTATATTTGGGGAAGGGATTGATTTGAAGGAGGAACGCCTGATTGGCGTAGTAATTGTGGGAACCGGGCTGCCCCAGATTGGGAATGAACGGGAGATTTTAAAGGAGTATTACGATAAACGGGCAGGGGATGGATTTGATTATGCCTACCGTTATCCGGGTATGAATAAAGTTTTGCAGGCGGCTGGGCGCGTAATCCGCACGGCAAGCGACCGCGGAGTAATTGTGCTGCTGGACGAACGGTTTTTAGAGAGAAGCTACCTGCGCCTGTTCCCCAAAGAGTGGGAATCCTATACCGTATGCAGCCAGAAGGACGCCGGGCAGGCGGCGCTACGCTTCTGGGAGCAGCTTTAAAAATTCTTCCGTGGAAACGGCGGTTGGAAGGCCGGTATTGACGGAAGCGACGACGTGCCTGGCCGGAATTTCTTCCCTGGTACGCAGGACAACGAGATCCGGGTCCTCCCCGGCCAGGCAATAGTCCGGAATAAAGGCAATGCCAAGGCCGATGCGTGCCAGATCGATTAACAGGTCGTTGCTGTTTAGCTCGATTTCGGGGACGAGTTCCAGCATGTGTTTTAAAAAAAGGTTGTGTAAAAATGCGCTGGTGGCGCTTTTTTGTTCCAGCATCAAGATGGGATGCCGTTTTAGTTCCTGAAATGATATTTCTTCGCTTTCAAATTGAAAAAATGCGGGGTTTGCGATAAATACGTCGTGGAAAACGGCAATGGTTTTGCGTACATACGAATGGTTTAAGCGCGCGTTTGGCCCATTTGTTACAATCAGATCCACTTTCCCCTGCTCTAACAGATCGGCGCAGTTTAGGGAGGACGTATTGGTGACCTTAATGGGAACAGCCGGAAATTGGATGTGGAAACGCTTTAAATAAGGAACTAAAAGGTAACGGCAGATCGTATCCGTAGCGCCGATATGCAGCTGGCCCAGCCCCGAATTTTTGATATCGGACAGCTGGTTTTCCCCGCGCTGGATCAGGTTGACGGCAGGTTCAATGTGTTTTAACAGGATCTGGCCTGCGGGAGTGAGCTGTACTTTTTTGGTGCTGCGGGAAAACAGCGTCTGCCCGAGCCTTCGTTCCAATGTTTTGATGGATTGGCTGACGGCAGACTGGGAAATGAAAAGCTGCCGGCTTGTTTCGGAAAAGTTTAATGTAGTGGCTACGTAATAAAATACTTTATATAATTCAAAATTTATATCCATAAAATAGACTCCTTTAAAATCGATAATTTGGTATTAATTATAAGTTGTGCTTATAAAACTGTCAAGCAGCAAAGAAAGGACGGGAACAGATATGTGGTTAGCAAGAAACTGGAAAGATTATGAAGTGCTGGATTGCTCCGGCGGGGAAAAACTGGAGCGTTGGGGCGATTATGTGCTGGTGCGGCCCGATCCGCAGGTGATTTGGAATACAAAAAAAGAGGCAAAGGGCTGGAACAAAAAAAATGCGCATTATCACCGCAGCAGCAAAGGCGGCGGGGAATGGGAATTTTTTGATTTGCCGAAGCAGTGGAGCATCTGTTACGGGAACCTGACGTTTCAGCTGAAACCGTTCCGTTTTAAGCATACCGGCTTGTTTCCGGAGCAGGCGGTAAACTGGGACTGGTGCGCGGAAAAAATCCGTGAGGCGGGTAGAAAGATAAAATTGCTGAATCTGTTTGCTTATACCGGAGGCGCTACGGTTTCGGCGGCGGCGGCAGGCGCCGCGGTAACCCATGTGGACGCGTCAAAAGGCATGGTGGCCTGGGCAAAAGAGAATGCGGTTTCTTCCGGATTAAAGGACGCGCCAATCCGCTGGATTGTGGACGACTGCGTGAAATTTGTGGAACGCGAGCTTCGGCGCGGGAACCGGTATGATGCGATTATTATGGATCCGCCGTCGTACGGAAGAGGGCCGAAAGGGGAAATCTGGAAAATGGAAGACGAGATCCACGGGTTTATCCGACTGTGTACGGGGCTTTTGTCAGAGCATCCTTTGTTTGTAGTGGTAAATTCCTATACGACAGGGCTTCAGCCGGCGGTTCTTTCTTATTTGCTTGGAATGGAAATGAGAAATTTTAAAGGAAAGGTTACGGCGGACGAAGTTGGAGTTATGGTTTCGTCGAGCGGCCTGACGCTGCCTTGCGGGGCTTGCGGAAGATTTGAAGGAAGGTGATTTGTATTTTGAAGAAGCCGACGGTTTTAATATGCAATTTGAGTATAATCGGACGGTTCGTATCAGATATATTTCAGCTGTGGAATATACATGATATAATGAAGTTATACTTTACAAGAGAAAAAAAGAGGAATGGAGAATGTTACAGATAGCAATATGCGATGATGTGGTGGAACAAACTCTTATGCTGCAGACGTATATTCGTGAATATTGTGAAAGAAACCATGCAGAGTACAGGCTGCATATTTATGGTTCAGGAAAAGAGTTGGTTTCGGACGCGCAAAAATATGATATTATTTTTTTGGACATTGAGATGCCAGGTCTAGATGGGATTGAAACAGGAAGAAAGATCCGAATCAAAAATTGTAAATGCAGGATTATCATGGCTACGGTTATGGTAGAACGCATGAGAGAAGCGTTTTTTATAGAGGCGTTCCGGTTTATTGTAAAGCCGTTTGAGCGGGCAGAGGTAGAGGAAGCGCTCGGCGCCTGTATAAAAAGAGTTTTAGGAAGCAGCAGTATTTCCCTGTTTTGCGATCGGATTGAATATGTGATTCACCAAAGTGAAATCCGTTATGTTGTAACCTATGACAGTTATTGCGAATACCGGGTAAAAGATAAGATGCTGCGGAGCGAGGATTCATTGAAGAAACTGGAGCAGACGCTGGACAAGCGTCTGTTTTTTCGTATTAACAGGAAATGTATCGTGAATATGGCGCAGGTGAAACGTTATAAAAACGGCGTTTTGCAAATGGGCGATATGGAAATTTCGGTTTCAAGGCGCAGAAAAAAGGAATTTGAACAGGCATTTATGGAATTTGATTTGAAATACCGTTAAAAGCGCAGGGCTGCTACAGGCAGATATCAAAGCAAAAACTTATACGGGGGCAGAAAGGGGGATATTATGTTAAATGTTGGAAGGACTGACAACCGCCCTACCATAAGCGAGTGGCCGGTACGGATTTGGAATATGGAGGAACTGCCGCCGCAGTACGAGGCGCAGATCCGGGCATGGATCCGGGAGGATTTTGGTTCGTATGATTTTGTATATGCGCCGAAACGCAGTACAAATGCAGAATCATTTGATTATTTATTTGGGTATGGGAATGACAGGATAATTTATATTAGGGAACAGCCTGAACGGGGAGAAAAAAATTTGTACGGGGAATGTGGGCGGCAGACCGTTCAGCTTCGGAGGCAGCAGGTGAAAAAGGTTTTGACAATGAGGGAACTGCTGAATGCAAGGATAACGCTGCAGTTTGACGGGCAGAATGGACGGCAGGAACTGCAGTTTCCGTATATTCCTTCCGTCTATTATTTGTACGATCCTTTTTTGAACTGGGTTCTGGGCTTAAATAAGGAGTTTATACCCTTTGCCGCCGAGCAGGCGTCTCCACGGCCTGAAAAGCTGTACCATGAGAGCCTGGCAATGTTTAATTATTCGCTGGGAGCATATCGGCTGGGCAGTGGATTTTCGGAGTACCGCTATGAATCGGTCCAGCATCGGTGCAGGTGGATGCCGTGGAAGAAAACACTTGAGGAATGGTTGGATATCCGTATGGAACGGGGTACATTTGAATTGCACAGTTTTGGGTATCTTACGGAATGCGGGTACCAGCTTTTGGCGAATACAAATTAATAGTTTTGTGTTTGGAGCAGTGTCATAAAATCCGTGTAAATAAGTACGGGTTTTTGGCATTTTGACAAAAATCATTATGGCAGTCCAAAGGATTTACACACATAATCTGATACTCTGGAATGGTTCTGTTTTTCATGCTTTAGGTAATGCAGAATAACACACTTGAGTTTATCCCCTGAGTTTTAGGTACTTGTAGCAAAAAAAATGTACCTTGACGTATACATTGTCTTTTCAATCGTCTGTTGTAAACAGGGCGTTATTTGCCCTGTGATAGAGCTCTGAATGTTATCGCTTATTATATTCCTTTATGGGAAAAAACAGAGTATATAGATGACCGTGTTATAATAGGGACAAGTTAGAGGAACCCAGTAAAATCAAGGGGTTGCACTAACTTGTCCCCTTATTTTTTTGCCCTTAAAAGGGCAAACGGAATCACCGCATTTCTGGTTTCCGTCCGGGAGCCGTACATATATTGCTGGCCAGCAGTATGAAAGTCTGATAGCGATTAAAGCAACCAAGACTGATAATGGTAGTATTGAATTTTCCCTTACACACTTATGAAATGATTGTTTTGAGTATGAAATGCCATTAAAAAAATCGTCTTGTGATCCCCATTCTTTGATGGCATCTTTGATTCTTGCGTTGATTTTTTCAGCGTTAATTTCTTTTACAGTATTGTAAACCATATTTTACTAAAATCAACCTTCGTTTGCCATTTTTATTATACGTCAGACAATAGCTTTTGAAAACGTATTATCAATCACTGTAAGACAGGCGTAGATCCTGTTCCACCCGCTTTTTGATGGTGTTTTCTCAAAATTTACGTATATTTTGCATTCTTTGATATGTAGGGTTGCAATAAAATGTTACACTTCTGTAATAATTTGTCGATTTATCATTTTGTTTTTGGAAAAAAATGGTATAATGAAATTAAAGTGCACAATTTGACGCGAAAATACGCAAATTGCTCATTTTTTTGATGTTTAATTTGCAGATTTTCCGACAGATTTGACTGGAGCTTTGGTGAAATTGTATGTTAAGAAGGAGACAGAAGAGGAAAGAAATATGTTACAAATAGCAATATGTGATGATGTGGTAGAGCAAACATTTATGTTGCAGATGTTTATACGGGAGTATTTTGAGCGGGATCACGCTGAATACAGGTTAAGCATTTTTTCGTCCGGAGAGGAGTTGCTGCAAAATGTCAGGCAGTTGGATATAGTTTTTTTGGATATTGAGATGCCAGGCCAGGACGGGATTGAAACCGGCAGAAAAATCAGGTATATGAATTGTAAATGCCGTATTATTATGGCAACTGTTATGGTGGAACGTATGAAGGATGCGTTTTTTATTGAGGCTTTTCGGTTTATAGTGAAGCCGTTTGACTGCTCGGAAGTTATGGAAGCATTGGACGCCTGCATGAAACGGGTGCTGGGGAGCGCGCATCTTTCTTTGTATTATAACAGGATCGAGTATGAAGTCCATCAAAGTGAAATCCAATATGTTGTGACTTATGATAGCTATTGCGAATACCGTGTCAAAAATAAAATGCTTCGAAGTGAAGATTCGTTGAGAAAATTAGAGAAACAGTTGGATAAACGGCTGTTTTTTCGTATCCACAGAAAGTATATTGTGAACATGGCCCAGGTTCAGTCTTACCAGAATGGGATTCTGCGTATGAAAGATGTGAAACTGCCGGTTTCAAGGCGGAGAAAGAAGGATTTTGAACATGCGTATATGGAGTTTGATTTAAAATATCGTTGAGGTGAAGTATGGAGATTTTGATATTATGTGGGATTTATTTGGTGGAGTTGTTGTGTTATCTGATTTTGCTTCAGATGTTGTTTGATGTACGTGTTAAAACGAAAGTTTGGTTAATAGTTGGAATTGCACTGCCTATTATATTGGGATTTTTATCGGTTGATATTTCAGGAAAAATTTTTTGTGTTTCTATAAGTGTTGTTTTGGTAATGCTTGTCTCAATTGAAGGTAGTTATATAGAAAAAGGGATTCGGTTAGTTTTAACGTTATTGCTGTTAGAGTGTGTAAATGGCATTTTTACAAATCCTTGTGAAAAACTGATGATTTTAATAGGGAATAATTATATGAGAGATTTAAATTATTTATTAACCAAATGCTGTACAATAATATTTATAATTATGTTATCTATAGTAAAAGTTAGAATAATCAAAAAAGAAAGAACTCATATAAATTCAAAGATATATCTTGTTTTGGGAAGTATTGTAGTTTCTATGATGTTTTCATCAGGTGTTTTAAATTATGCAGTGGCTTTTTTACCTAATGATAAGTATGTAGTATTTTGCAATATAGTAAACTTTGCAATTTATGTAAGCATTTTTTTATTGATAACATTTGTTTTGTATATAAAAAATGCTAATGAAAGAATGGAGCAATTATTAAAAACAGAACGTTTACTAAAAGAATCGCAAGTAAAATATTACGAACAGATGTTAAAGAAAGAAAATGATACACGTAAATATAGACATGATATGATGAATCATTTGATATATTTACGGGATATTTTGGGTAGAAACAAAATAGATGATGCTCAAAAATATGTTTCGAGTATTTTGGGTGGATTTAAAAAGATACAAAACACATATTATACCATTGGTAATGAAATGATTGATACAATCATGAACTATTATTTAGGCATGTTGCCGAACGATACAAAAATTGATATTACAAGAAGATGTCCGGTTATTATTGAAATAGAGGACACAGATGTTTGTACTATATTTTCTAATGTTTTTCAAAATGCAATAGACGAAATTGTTAATAACAATATAAAAAATCCTAAAATTGTTGTTTCTGTGAAGAAAGGAATGCAGTATGTAAGTTATAGTGTTAAAAATACTATGTCTACTGAAATTGATAAAAAATATATAGATAAAAATGGTTTTCCAAAATCTCATAAGTTAGATAAATGTAACCATGGGATCGGGTTGATAAATGTGCAAAGTGCGATAGAAAGAAATAATGGAAAATTTGAATGGCATCAGAAGGATGGTTATTTTTGTGTAAATATAATATTACGTATTAAATAAAGGCCATTTGGGGAGATAAATGACCATTAAAGGTGATATCATGGTTAGGTAAAAATTGAACAGCTACTCTGTTTATGGAACTTGAAATTAGGAAGTAAACAGAGGAGGTGCTGTACATGGGTATTATGCTGTTCAATCTTTTTGACGAACTTGCAAGGTGGATATTTAGCATGTTAGGTTAATCACATTCAAAAATAGCAACTGGGTGTTTGTTTCTTATATACAAAGCAACAAGTAAGTATACGAGTATATAAGAAACAAGCGCCCTAAATTTTACTAAAATCACTAAATTTACAAACAAGGAAACAGATGATGACAATGCAGAAAGCAAGAGAGCTTTATTTAAAGTCAGACTGCTCTCATTTTTTAATGTGTACTTATCATTATTCAAGTTATTTGGAGTACAAACAGCTTGGTGTTTCAAAGACACAAGAAAACATATGGAGGAATGAAAAGCTGCGGATGCTACAGATAGAAGCAAGAAAAACAGGAGATTACAAGTTATTCAGCCGGGCTTATGAAATAGCGGTAGAATTTCGCAATTACGGAAAATTGCGTTTAATACTTGACATACTAAAGCATGTCAAAGGGCCGTTAGAGCCTTTGCAGCGTCTGAACATTGCAGAGACCCTATTAGGGCAAAAACTCCCAAAAGCCAGAAGCGGCGTGATATATTGGGCGTATGATAACGGACAGAAAGGAATCGCCATATTACTTATGGATTTGGCGCTGCAATATCTTGATATTCCATGCAATGCAGATCAAGGTTTAAGCAAAAGGATCCAAAGAGGCAGGCAGTTAAGCAAAAGAATCAATACCGAGTTAGAACTCAATTTTACTGCAATAGAGCTTCAAAATTATTCCGCAAGAAAATTTTAAAAAACCCCTGCGGCAAGACAGCAGACACAAAAAGACATCTGCTGTTGCGTAAGCAGGGTTATTATTTTTATAAAAAGAAAAACAGCAGATATGAAAAATATTTTAGAAAACGCAGCCTCCCTTTGGCGGAAACGATCAAAAACCTATTCCATTCCCTCCGTCTCTCCTTCTCCTCTTGAAAATGCGTATAAAATCATTGAATCTGGTAAAATTTCATTGTATAATATCAAAAGCAGAAAATTTCATCCTACAAATGAAAGGAATAATCATGATCGATTTAAAATTTTTAAGAGAAAACCCTGAAATTGTAAAACAAAATATCAAGAACAAATTCCAGGATCAAAAACTGCCATTGGTAGATGAAGTCATCACATTAGACTTAAATTCCAGAAAAGCCAAACAGGAAGCAGATACGCTTCGTGCAAACCGCAATACCATTTCCAAACAAATCGGCGCTCTGATGAGCCAAGGCAAAAAAGAAGAAGCCCTCGCGTTAAAACAGCAGGTACAAAAAGACGCCGAGCGCCTTGCCGAATTAGAACAGCAGGAGAAAGAACTTCAGGAACAGGTAAACAAGATCATGATGCGGATCCCAAACATCATCGATCCCACCGTCCCAATCGGCAAAGACGACAGCTGTAATGTTGAAATCCAAAAATACGGCGAACCCGTCGTGCCGGATTTTGAAATCCCATACCATACCGAAATCATGGAAAAGTTTAACGGAATAGATTTAGACGCGGCCGGAAAAGTAGCTGGCAACGGCTTTTATTACCTGATGGGCGATATTGCAAGGCTGCATTCTGCCGTTATTTCCTATGCAAGGGATTTTATGATTGATCGCGGCTTTACGTACTGTATCCCGCCGTTTATGATCCGCAGCAACGTAGTGACAGGCGTTATGAGCTTCGATGAAATGGAAGCCATGATGTACAAGATCGAAGGGGAAGATCTCTATCTGATTGGAACCTCCGAGCACTCTATGATTGGCAAATTTATTGATACGATCCAGGAAGAAGAAAAACTTCCTTACACCTTGACCAGCTATTCCCCATGTTTCAGGAAAGAAAAAGGGGCGCATGGGATAGAAGAACGCGGCGTATACCGTATCCACCAGTTTGAAAAGCAGGAAATGATCGTCGTATGCGAGCCAAAAGAGTCGAAGATGTGGTATGATAAGCTGTGGCAGAATACGGTTGATTTATTCCGCAGCCTGGATATTCCGGTGCGCACTTTAGAGTGCTGTTCGGGCGACTTGGCCGACTTAAAAGTGAAATCCTGCGACGTGGAAGCATGGTCTCCAAGGCAGAAGAAATATTTTGAGGTCGGAAGCTGCTCCAATCTGGGCGACGCCCAGGCAAGGCGTCTAAAAATCCGCGTAAAAACAAAAGACGGCGGCAAGTATTTTGCCCATACTTTAAACAATACTGTAGCGGCGCCGCCGCGTATGCTGATTGCATTTCTGGAAAATAACCTAAACGCTGACGGAAGCGTTAATATCCCGCAGGCGCTGCAGCCATATATGGGTGGAAAAACCAGAATAGAATAACATTCATATGAAAAGAAGCCCCGACATGCAAAGGAGGACGGCTTCTTTTTTTAATTCATGAAACTTTTTTTACATCTGATTCGTATTATCAGGGAAGGAGACGAATGAGATGATTCAAAGCCAGTTGGAAACCTACTTTCATAAGTATTATCAGGTCTGTTCCCGCGTGGCGTTTGCCATGGTAAAAAACCGTGCGGATGCGGAGGATATCGCGCAGGAAGTGCTGTTTCGCCTGTTTGTATACCAGCCCAAATTTCAGGGCGAGGAACATGAAAAGGCATGGATGATACGGACGGCAATGAATTTGTCAAAAGATTTGCTGAAAAGCAAATGGCATACTTCTACGATAGGGATGGAAGATGTGCCGAAAGCGCAGCAGCCGTATTTTGAAGAGCCGTTTGCGGACGGCGACGATACGCTGCGGGAGGTGTTGGAGCTGCCGGTCAGATACCGGGACTGTCTGTACCTGTTTTATTACGAGGACTATTCCGTCCGGGAAATTGCGGGAATTTTGGAAAAACCGGAAAATACGGTAAAAACCAACCTAAGGCGCGGAAGGGAAGCGTTGAAACAGAAGCTGAATGAAAGGAGATAGGGTATGTCAGTAGGAAGTGTAAGAGGAAAAGATTTTTTTGAAAAAATCGGATACGAAAAAGAAAGCAGAGTAAAAGAGCGGGAGAGAACCGGATTTGCAGGAAATTTTAAAGGAAAGGCGCAAGAAACAGAAGGAGCGCAGGCCGATCCGGCGTCTGTACAGAAGAACGCCCGTTTTGGTGCGGCTGCCGCTACGGAATTATTTTTGCGGGGCATGGGAAGGGTAAATCAAACGGCTGTGAAAGAATGCAGCGTCCGCCGCATCGGTTATGATGAAAGCGATTATGTTAAGGTATTTCCGGCGGAAGGATATTTGATTAAGGCAAAAGCGGATCTGAAATCCCGTATGGTTTATATTGAACGGAAAAATGAAGACGGGACTTACCAGGCATATGAGGTCAATCCGATGCAGATTTCTGAACATTCTAAAAATCCCCTGACGCAGGCCGCTTTGGAAGCGTGGTGCTTGGCAAAGGAGAAAGAAAACAACGGGGAGGAACCGGAAAGCGAAACGGATAGCGGATATCTGACCGAATTTCAGAAGCGGCTTTTGGAGTTTGAAGCATATGTAAAGGAACGGATCAAGGACGGGCCGCCGAAAATTATGATTGGCGGAGCCGAATTTTCTGAGGAGGAATGGGAAAAACTAATTCGTAAAATAGACGAAGATATCGACGCATATAAAGAAGAACTGCGGGAACGCATACAGAAGCAAAAAGAGGCGGAAGCATTAAAGGAAACAGAAGAACAAGAATCTGTGCCGCAGCGGGGAAGCAGCCTTCTGGCACGGATTTCGGGCACAAAAAAGGCACCCTATTCTTATCTGGCAGATGAAACCGGAAAAATTGTATATAAGGGAGTGACCTTCTTTTGCGATGACAAAAAACAGCAGATATGCCTGGGGGATATGAGCGATACGAAAAATGTAATTAGTATTCCACTTTCCAAGGGCGGGTGCCTCAAGGTCAACCGTGATAACATCAGCGATCTTGCAAAAGCAATCAGCATGTTTTCGGCGGAGGATATCGGGCGCATTATGCGCGCAATTGCGAAGGATAACAAACTAAAGGAAGTGGAATGGGAACTTGAAGCGTCAAAGGGAGGAATCTAAATAGGATTCCAGCCAGCGATCCAATGCCATTTCTGCAAACAGAGTGGGATTTTCCTTTGCCAGCTTCACTATCTTTTCATAAACCTGCGGCTCGTTGGAGAAATTCAGAAAAAATTTCTGGCAATTTAGCCGGAGTGTCGTGCGGCTGTCGAGGAAAATGTCTACGGAATCTGTTTCTTCATTGTAGAATGAAAGACCGTTTCCCATATTTAAGCAGCTCCTTTCTGTGTGGAACGATAATTGTCCCGATTCAATAATCTGCAAACGAGTATAGCATATTATTTGTTGAAAAACAATATTTTTCTTGCAGATTGTTTAAAGTACTGTTAATATAGTGAACAGCAGCACTTGGGAGCGTGTTGGGAAGGAGCGGGAAATGGCGGATAGAAATAGATACTTTTTGGTAACTACGGCGGCGCTGTTCGCAGCCTGCGTTCTGGCAGGCTGTACGTCAAAGCAGGACATGCTTGAAAAAGAAGAAGCGTACCGTAAGATAGGCATAGACGCAATGGAATCGGAAAATTATATGGCGGCCATTGAAGCGTTTGACAATGCGCTTAGTCAGGCGGACAAAATCGGGGCAAACGAAGTGGATATCTGTTATTATAAAGCGGCCGCTCAGTTTGCCGCCGGGGATTTGACAAATTCCGTCGGGACGTACGACACTTTGCTCGAATATGACAATGCGAACTCCGACGCGTATTTTCTGCGGGGATGCGTATACCTGAATATGAGTGAAAGCGGCAAGGCGCAGGAGGATTTTGCAAAAGCAGTAAAATTTGCGTCCGACGACGATATATACCTTGATATATATAACAGCTTAAGCGGCGCGGGGTATGAGGAGGAAGGACGGGAGTATCTGGAAAAGGCCCTCGAAAAAAAGCCTGGGAAAAAAGCCAGGAACTATACGGTGAAAGGCAAGATTTATTTCCTGGAGGGCGAGTTGGGCGAAGCGCAGAAATGCCTGCAGACGGCGGTGGAAAAAGGCGATGTGGACGCCAACTTATACCTTGCGCAAACGTATGAAGCCCTGGGGCAGACGGACAGCGCAAACAACTGTATCAACGCATATATTGAAGTGTATCCCAAGAGCAGCGTCGCTTATAACCAGCTTGGAAAAAAGGCTCTGCTGGACGGGGATTATAAGGCGGCGGTTTCTTATTTTAACGAAGGGCTTTCGCTTGAGGAAGTCACGAACGAGCAGGAACTCCGCAGCAATCTGATTGCCGCTTATGAATATGGCGGGGATTTTGAAACAGCCAGGGAGTATATGCAGGCGTATGTACAGGATTATCCGGAAGATAAAGCGGCGGCAAGGGAATATTTCTTTTTAGGCAAAAACAGGAATGAGGAGACGCAGATAGAATGATCCGAACAGAAGAAATAAAAGAAAAACTCCTGTTGGTTGGAGTAAGCGCACAGGATGGCGACGATACGGAAGATTCCCTGGAAGAATTAGCGGAATTGGTGGAAACGGCAGGCGCAGAAGCGGTGGGAGCCGTTATCCAGAAACGGGAACGCGTCCATCCGGCGACGTATATCGGAAAAGGAAAAGCGGAAGAGTTAAAAGAACTGCTCTGGGAGACGCAGGCGGACGGGATTGTCTGCGACGACGAACTTTCCCCGGCGCAGCTGCGCAATCTTTCTGATATGTTGGAAGTTAAGGTGATGGATCGGACGCTGGTTATACTGGATATTTTTGCAATGCGTTCGTCCAGCAGCGAGGGTAAAATCCAGGTAGAACTGGCGCAGCTGAAATATCGCGCCAGCCGCCTGACGGGAATGGGCAAGGCCATGTCAAGGCTTGGAGGCGGCATCGGGACAAGAGGGCCGGGCGAAAAAAAATTAGAGATGGACAGGCGGTTAATCGGAAACCGGATTTCCCAGCTGAAAAAAGAACTTGAGGAAGTGAACAGGCACCGCGAGGTGGCCAGAGGGCAGCGCATAAAAAACAATATCCCGGTGGCGGCGATTGTCGGCTATACGAATGCAGGAAAGTCTACGCTTCTCAATACGCTGACAGACGCGAAGGTACTGGAAGAGGATATGCTGTTTGCGACATTAGATCCGACGACGCGCCTGCTTGCGCTATCCGGCAAACAGCAGATTCTTCTGACAGATACGGTCGGGTTTATCCGCAAATTGCCCCATCATCTGATTGAAGCGTTTAAAAGCACGCTGGAAGAGGCGAGATATGCGGATTATATTATCCATGTGGTAGACGTTTCCAACCCGCAGGCCGACAAGCAGATGCATATTGTTTACGACACGCTGCATAGCTTAGGGATTGAGGATAAGCGGATTGTGACGCTGTTTAACAAGCAGGATAAAAAAATATCGGACGAGCCGTTTCAGGATTTCAGGGCGGATAAAACGCTGTTGGTTTCCGCGAAATACGGTACGGGCTTAGAGGAATTAAAAAACGTTTTAGAGGAATTTATCCGCGAGGATCATATCCTGGTGGAACGGCTGATTCCATACCAGGAAGCAGGCCTGATTCAGCTCATCCGCAAATCCGGCCAACTTTTAGAAGAAAAGTATGAGCCGGAAGGGATTTGGATCCGGGCGTATGTGCCGATGGAACTATATGGAAAACTGTAACGGCTCAGCCTTCCGGCTTCACTGTTACGGAAAACTAAATTTTTTGTAAATATTTGTTGGCATTTTGGGGCAGTTGTGGTATACTGTCTTTATTGGGGCATTGGCGCAGCTGGGAGCGCGCCACACTGGCAGTGTGGAGGTCACGGGTTCGAATCCCGTATGCTCCATTTTTTTATGTAAGTGCGTATTTGGCAAATTGTTTTTCAATGGCGGTAAGCGCGTCGGCATATTCTTTTAACTCTTTTGAAATCTGTTCTTTATCATCCCGTTTGTTTTTATATAATATACGGTGCTCCATACTGGCCCAGAAGTCCATTGACATAGTCCGAAACTGGATTTCTACCGGAAAATACTCCATACCGTCTATACAATAAACCGGAACTCCTACGATAATATGATAACTGCGGTAGCCATTTGGCTTCGGCTGTTTGATGTAGTCGCATTCCCGGATGATAATCAGATCAGACTGGAATTTTATAATATCTGCAAGGCTGTATATGTCTTCGGTAAAGTAGCAGATGACACGAAGGCCTGCGATATCGCGCAGATAATCCTTTGCGTTCATCATTGTGGGTTCTTTTCCGTTTTTTTTGAGTTTATTTTCAATGCTCTCTTTCTTTTTGATCCGCTCCTGGATATTGTGGACGGGATGCGCGGCGGAAGAGCCGTACAGGTTGTGTTCTAGTACATTTAGCCTTGCAAGCAGGATTTCCTTTGCATCTGCATATGGTTGTATAAATGTATAGTATTGCTCGTCTGTCATTTGTCGTCTGTTTTCCTCTTTCTATCTGAATTACTCCCGGTCGATATAGGGAGGATGATTCTAGTATACCTGCCATTTTTGATAAATCTATGCATATTGTGTGAAACTTTTCGAAGAAAAGTCTTAAATTTTGGAAAAAATTTCCGAAACACGTTCTGGCAATACAGCGGACGCCGTATTTCCTGCCCTGTGTCTGACGGATCTCTGCTTATCGTGTCCGCGGCAGCGCTTAAAAAGATACGGTTTGATGATCGGAACGCCCTGGTGGAAGCGGGACATGCACAATAAGAATAAATTCTGATATATTATGTTAAAAGAAAAAGCAGGAGAACATGTAATGGAAGAAAAATGCACGCAGCCTTTGGAAAATACCTGCAATTTTACGGGAAGCAGGCCAATTATGCTGGATTTGCCGTATCCGCCGATTATGGCGGAAGGGAAAAACCCGGCATACGCCAATTTATTAAGCCTGGATTACTGCGGCCCTGTGTCAGAACTGACGGCCATTACGCAGTATATTAACAATGAAAACCGCTTATCCTGTGAAAAATGCCCGCTGGCGAAGACTCTCCTTGGAATTGCCATGGCGGAAATGATGCATTTGCAGAAGCTTGGAGAGATGATTGCTCTTTTGGGCGGAACGGTTGATTTTGTGGCAAGGGGACAAAACGGGAAGAGCCGGATGTGGACGCCGGAATATCTGGCGATTCCGGAGCAGGCCAGAAAAATGCTGGCGGCTGATATCGAAGCTGAAAAAGCGGCGATCCGGCAGTATAAGATGCATATCAATATGATAAATGACCGGTATGTAAACGCTGTGCTGGCAAGGATTATACAGGACGAGGAGTACCATATTATGCTGCTTGGGATTTTGGAAAAGAAGCTGTAGAAGGCGGTTTAAAGGGGTATAAAAAAACAGGATGATATACGGTACAGACAAAACAAATATGTGAAATGAGAAAAGCTTTAAAACATGGAAAACCAATGCTTTAAAGCTTTTTAAACATGCAGGAAAAGGGACTTGAACCCTCACGACAT
>OFHB01000553.1_pt1 | contig 24515 bp, 13 predicted proteins | sample 1521881 | NCBI WGS metagenome assembly OFHB01 (sample SAMEA3504090, study PRJEB24116) | mouse gut metagenome | biome: mouse gut; feature: mouse-associated habitat; material: faeces | place: Denmark | collected 2011
CCGCAGGTTTTTCATTTTCGCGTTGGCGTTTGCCCCGGCAAACGCTCTGATCTTCTGGCTGATCCCTCTGATCGTAGTCTGACTGTTGTAACATGTATTACTGTAAAATATTAAAAGCTTCGGCTGGCCCTGCGCCGCTGAACTGATCTTTGACCCGTCCAGCGCCGTATACTCCGCCGATGGATTTGCCAGATCCAGCGCCTCCCCTGTCGTCGCTAAAATACCGCGTCCACCGCCTTCTTCCGATGCGCCTTCCGCTGTCCCGGACTCCGGAATATCATTCCCCGAGATCTGCTGTTCCTCCTCCGGCTCCTCTGTCTCACCGGCAGAATCCTCTGTTCCTCCCTCTTCGTCGCCTAAAGGTTCCGTCACCTCAGAATCACTGCCCTTATCGTCAGTTTCCTCCGGATCTGCAGATTGATCGCTTCCGTCCTCCGCCTTTCCCGGCACATCCGTGTCCTCGTCCGTTGTTCCAGACTCACTGCCGCCATCTTCCGTCGTCTCTGACTCACTGCTGCCGTCTTCCGACAATCCCCCACCGTCGTCTTCCGGTTTTACCGATTCGCCGCCGCTGCCTGCCTCTTCTGTTTCCTCTGTCTCTTCCGTCTCTCCCTTATCCTGTCCCTCTTCTTCAATCCTCCCGCCGGTTTGATCCGCAGTCTCTGACACAACATCGGATATATTTCCCTCAACTGTCTCCTCGGCGTAAACTACGCTGGCCGGAAGCTGTACAGACGAAACCGCCACAACCGCAGCCAGGATACCTGCAAGCATTCTCTTCCTGAACCACATCACACTTCTCCCTCTCTCTTCTCAACTTTCACTTTTCCTTCAGTCCGAAGCGTCACAACTCTTCCTGAAACACTTTCATTGTATTCTGTATATTCCCTTCTGTAAAGCGCTTTTCCTAAACTGTTATCAAAATCCTCGCTTGTTCCCGGCGGTCCGCATATGATATGATAAATGTTGTTCATACCGCATCGCGGTATGTTCAAAAGGTTTAAGAATCTGCAATTCCGTTCAGACTATAGGAGACCTCATAAATATTTACCTTATGACGTTTCCTGACAGGAATAAGCTCATTTCATGCAAACAGAATTCAGACAGGAGGATCCGATGAGAAAAACGAAAATTGTATGTACACTGGGGCCGGCAACGGACAACGAAGACGTGTTAAGACAGATGATGCTGGCGGGAATGAATGTCGCGCGATGTAACTTTTCCCACGCAACCTACGACGAACACAAGAAAAGAATGGATATGATAAAGAAGCTGCGTAAAGAAGTGGGGCAGCCGGTAGCGATCCTGCTGGATACCAAAGGACCGGAAGTCCGGGTCAAAAATTTTAAGGACGGACGTGTGACTCTGGAAGACGGTCAGCTTTTCACCCTGACCGCAGACGAAGTTGAAGGCACCAAAGATAAAGTCAGCGTGACCTACAACCGACTCTACGAAGATCTGGAAGTCGGTATGCGCGTGCTGATCGACGATGGTCTGATCGAGATGAATGTGGAGGAAATCAGCGGAGAAGAAATTATCGCCACTTTCAGTCTGCCTCCCTGCAAAGCTATCGGCGATATTAAAAACGCCATCAAAGAAGCCATCCTCGATGGCATTATTGGCAACAATTACGAAGAAGCCCGCACATACATGTTCAAAGTGGCCGAAGAAATGGGCATTCCCCCATCGGAATAACCATTTTAAAATGCATTTTGAAACGAAAAAGTAAGTCACCTTGCCCTGCACATCAAATTCCGTTAGGACCATTCCAATATTCCTCTACGTGATATTCAACAATCATGTAATCACGAGTCGGATACCAAATTCTAGCCAAATTTGAATAAAAAATATCGCTATACTCAGTTCTTACTACACAGTACTCCCATCTATCCGGAGACAATGTTTTTTCTAAATCACAGGAATACTCACAATCCAACTTACGATTCTTATAATAGGACGTTTTTGGTACATGATACAAAAACGTCTCTACGGCACAAACGGATTTTCAACTGATTTCATCCAAGCCGATTTTCCACGTTTTTCGAAAACATCCCATGCACAAAATACCTTATTCCCCTTTCAACTTCTTCGGGACAACCACTTTCAAGACTCCCGGAAGTACTTTCAACCGGAGCGGCGACTCCATCAGATAAGCGTCGCCGTCAATATGCACGCGATGAATATCACCTTCCACCACGGCTTCCCGACATTGGATTTCTTTGTAATAAGAAAGCTTGTAAAGCTTGGAACTGATAAAGAAAAGTAAAAACCACATGATTTCAAAAAAAGCAGGCCGTTTCAGAATACAGATATCCATAAGCCCGTCCCGGACAGAAGCATGCGGCGCGATATAGGCGTTGTTGCCGTACTGCGAACTGTTAGCAAAACTCAGAATAAAACAACTCACTTTCATCACTTTGCCCCCACTGATAATTTTATATTTCTTTTCCGGATAACGGAACCACAATTTTATAGCCGCATAAATATAAGAAAGTACTCCTCTCAGTTTTAAATGATTGAACTCATGAGCCACTTCTGCATCAAATCCCACTCCACTCACATTCAGGGAATATTTATCATTAATTTGCAGGACATCAATCTGCGCATAACAGTCAGTCAATACCTGTCTGAGTGCTTTGTTCATAAAAATAGAGTATCCCAGGTGACGGGCAAAACCGTTTCCGCTACCCAAAGAAACCACCGCAAAAGCAATATCGCTACCGCAAAGAGCAGTCCCGACCTCATTCACCGTACCATCGCCGCCAACAGCAACAACATGCGTATATTTACCCGAATCTCTTGCCTCTCCCACCAGAATCCTTGCATGTCCGGCATATTTAGTAAAGACAATGTCAAAATCAACCTGCTCATACTCAGGTATCGCTTTAATTCTCTCCGGCAACTCTTTCCCTGACCCAAGTCCCGAAATCGGATTGACAATGAATAATATACGCATATATTGAAATTGAACTTCCCTACCAAAAATCCCGCTATTATCTCCCGATACCATAATATATATAGCCAAACTCCCGCATTTGCTCGGGGCTATAAATATTACGTCCGTCAAAAATGACTTTTTCCTTCAGTGACTTTTCAATATAAGTAAATTTCGGCACTTTAAATTCCTGCCATTCTGTCACAACCACCATAGCATCAGCATCTTTCAACGCCTCATACATCTGAGAAGCATAGCGGATACGGTCGCCGATTTTCCGACGGCATTCATCCATGGCCACAGGGTCAAAAGCCGTCACCGTAGCTCCGGCCTCCAATAATTGTTCTATCAGCACCAAAGAAGGAGCTTCACGCATATCATCCGTTGCAGGTTTAAACGACAACCCCCACAATCCGAAATGCCGGCCTTTTAAATTTCCCTTATAATGCTTTTGTATCTTCTGAAATAAAACAGATTTCTGCTTTTCATTCACCTCCTCAACCGCTTTCAGTACCCCCATTTCATAGCCGTAATCCTCCCCCGTCTTTATCAATGCTTTTACATCTTTCGGAAAACAGGAACCTCCATAACCACAACCAGCATTCAGAAATTTTTTACCTATCCGCGAATCACTGCCTATCCCCCGCTTTACCGATTCCACATTCGCACCAACAATCTCACACAAATTAGCAATGTCGTTCATAAAGGAAATCCGGGTAGCCAGCATAGAATTAGCAGCATATTTTGTCATTTCTGCCGATGGAATATCCATAAACAGAATCGGAATATTGTTCAAGATAAAAGCATGATACAGACGCTCCATCACCTTTCCGGCACGTTCAGTCTCCACTCCGACTACCACCCGGTCCGGCTTCATAAAATCATTGACAGCATCTCCTTCCTTCAAAAACTCCGGATTAGAAGCCACATCAAACTCCACCTGCACTCCCCGACGCTCTAATTCAGCCTGAATGGTAGCTTTCACTTTCCAATTCGTACCTACAGGCACAGTCGATTTGGTAACAACGACAATATAATCATCTATCAATTCTCCGATTTCCTGGGCAACCCCCAACACATAACGCAAATCAGCACTCCCATCCTCATCGGGAGGTGTTCCGACAGCTATAAATACAGCATCAGCATCTTCCAGTGCTTCTTTCAATGAAGTGGTAAAAAACAAACGTTCATTGGCCCGGTTCTTAGCCACCAATTCTGCCAGTCCCGGTTCATAAATCGGAATACCTCCCTGATTCAACTTCTGGATTTTTGATACATCCACATCAACACAAGTAACAGTCACACCCGTCTCTGCCAGACAAGTTCCTGAAACCAATCCGACATACCCTGTACCGACAACCGCTATTCTCATATATACTTCTTTTTTACTATTACAAAATGGATTTGCAAAGTTATATTATTTAATTTAGAAGAAAAGACTTCCGCACAAATAGAAACAGAAATTCAAACATTATTTATACATTTGTGTTAATGATTCTAAAACAAATACTATGGAATACAAACATTTTTTGGCCGGATGTTTACTGATTGTAGCCCTTCTGGCCGGATGTAAAGAAAAACAAACAACAAATTTCAACCGATATATCTCCGGATATACAAGCGGAATAATAAAATCTTCCTCCCCGGTCTCCGTCTACCTCACTCAAAAACCCGACAAAAATTTTCAGCCAGGTTCCGACCTTCCGGCAGAAATTCTGCAATTTTCCCCTGCCGTCAAGGGTAAAACCGTTCTGAAAGACAATAATAGCATTGAGTTTATCCCGGAAGAACCTTTTAAAAACGGGGAAACATATCGAGTCAATTTCAGATTGGGCGACCTATGTGAAGTCCCTGCCCCGTTCCAGAAATTCAATTTTAAATTTGAAATCATACCGCTTACCATCGTCTTTGAACCGGGCAACCTGACGGCTGAACCGGATAAAAGTAACGATTTACAATACCAGGGCGTACTACATACTTCTGATTATATTGAACCTCTGCAAATAGAAAAAATGGTGTCCGCCTCCTATCAGGGAAACCATCTTGTGCCAGAATGGGAACACAATGGAAACCGCCATTATTTCCGGTTCCGCCACCTGGAAAAAGGAACATCCGGACAAAAACTCACACTGAATTTTTCCAAAGAAATTGAAAACAATCAGAGTCAGGATATTAAAATTCCGGGAAAAAATGATTTTACGGTTCTCAATGTCAAAATATCCGACTCAGAACCCATTATTCTCAGTATATACATGTCCGAAAATATCGACCCGGAACAGGATGTCCGTGGATTAGTCACAATCTCCGGAACCACACTCGACAACTTTAAGATTCACGATAATGTTATCCAGGCTTACCTTCCCTCTTCCCTCGATGTAAGCAATGTAACCATGAATGTTTTTCCGGGCATCCGGAGCAGTTCCGGCATCACTCTGCAAACCGAATATACAACCACATTAACTCTCCGGTCCACCAAACCAGAAGTGAAACTCATAGGTAAAGGAGTTATCGTACCCGACAAAAACAAAGTTCTTATCCCTTTTTCAGCCGTAGGCTTAAAAGCTGTTGACCTGGAAATCATTCAGGTTCTTCACCAAAATATGAACTTTTTTCTCCAGGAAAATGCTTACGATGAGCACACGGAGTTAGTACGGACAGCCCGGCCGGTATTCCTGAAAAAAATAGACTTGACCGAAGGACATCCTAACCTTGACCCCGGCAAATGGAACGATTTTACTATCGACTTATCTAAAATGGTAAAATTGGAAAAAGGAACCGTATACCGGATCCGGCTGAAATTCAAGAAATCCTATACTTCCCTTGCCTGCGCGAATGAAGCTCCGGACTCTGACTACAATTCCATAGACTGGGATAACCAAAACGGTTATGCCTATTATAGTGAATACCACTACCCCAACGGTTATACATGGAAAGAACGAAATAATCCCTGCAATATATCCTACTACATCGGAGAACGATTCGCCGCAAGGAATATCATTAATACCTCACTGGGATTAATGGCCAAGAAAGGAGAAGACAACTCTTATGTTATCTGTGTTAACAACCTGTCAACAGCAGAACCTGTCGCCGATTGTAAACTAACCCTCTATAATTACCAAAATCAAAAAACCGACTCCGCACAAACAGACAAGAATGGCTTTGCAACCTTGAGGCCGCAAGGAAAAGCTTTTATTGTAATGGCAGAAAAAGACCAAGACCGGGCTTGGCTGAAACTGGCTGACGGAAATGCACTCTCGTTAAGTAATTTTGATGTTAGCGGTCAACATGTGCAAATGGGAGTGAAAGGCTTCATTTACGGAGAACGCGGAGTATGGCGTCCGGGAGATGAAGTTTACCTCTCTCTTATTCTGGAGGACAAACTAAATGTATTACCGCAAGGACATCCGATTGTGGCACAATTGACTGATCCGAACGGACATATCACGCAAACACTCCAGAGTAGTATAAACACAAACAACATCCATTGTTTCACCTTTAAAACTGCCGAAGATGCACAAACCGGCTATTGGACAGCCCTTTTCCGGGTCGGCGGACTGACTTTCAGAAAAACTTTCCGGGTAGAAACGATAAAACCCAACCGCCTTGCCATTCAAATGCAATTTCCAAATGACAAAATCATCGGAGAAGGCGTTTCTGACAGCCCCGTAAAAGTAAATACACGCTGGCTGAATGGTGCAGGCAGCTCAAACCAGAAAGCCATAACTGAAGTAAAATTATACAATAACAATGCAGGATTTCCGGAATTTCCGGATTATACTTTTTCCGACAAGTCCAGATATTTCGAACCAGCCACAGAAAACTTATTCGACGGCACCACCAATAGTGAAGGACAATTTTCATTCCCGTTAAATAAAATTAAAACAGACAATGCTCCGGGTATATTAAATGCCGTCTTCACCACCCGCGTCTTTGAAAACGGAGGCGACTTTAGCATCAGTTCGCAAAGCATCCGCTATTCGCCATACAGAGAATATGTAGGTATCCGGTTACCGGAATCCGAAGATAACTGGTATTCTACTCAGAGCCCGGCCAAATTAAATGGTGTTATTGTAACTCCTACCGGAAAACAAACCGGGAATTCCAACATCCGCATCAATGTTTACCGGCTCAATTGGCATTGGTGGTGGGATTCCGAAGACGAAAACCTGAGTTCATATATTAACCGGGAATACAGCAAAAGTATTTTCACCAAACAAGTAAAAGCAACAAACGGAGCATTCTCCGTTGACTTGCCTATCCATGAATATGGCAGATATTTCATTCAAGCCACTGCTCCTTCCGGACATTCTTCCGGAATCATCGCCTACTTCGGAAGCTGGGGAGAAAGCAACAGTCAGGAAACTGCCACCATGCTAAACCTGAATACGGATAAGAAAAAGTATCAGGTCGGAGAAACCATTAAAGTTACTTTTCCTTCTTCCGAAGGTGCTGTTGCCATTATAAGCCTTGAAAACGGGAAAACCATCAGCAGCATACAACGCATACCAACCAAAGCCGGTTCTACTACCTTCGAAATTAAAGCTAACAGTGAAATGTGCCCGAATATCTACGTTGCCGTTTCCCTGCTCCAGCCTCACAACGCCAAAGACAACGACCGTCCCGTCCGGATGTACGGAGTGGTCAATGTCAATATTGAAGACCCCGGTCTCCGGCTGAATCCGGTTATAGATATACCATCGGAACTCCGCCCCGGTAAAGAATTTACAGTACAAATCAAAGAAAAGGACAAAAAAGCCATGAATTATACAATAGCCATTGTTGACGAAGGCCTATTGTCCCTGACTAATTTCAAGACCCCTGACCCCTTCAACACCTTTTACGCCCGCGAAGCCCTTGGAGTAAAAACCTGGGATTTCTACGACTATATTTACGGAGCTTATGGCATACGCTTGGACCAGGCTTTTGCTGTCGGCGGTGACGAAGCATTGAAAAATCCCCAGGATGAAAAAACAAACCGTTTTAAACCTGTAGTGCTCTTTGCCGGACCTTTTACGCTGGAAGCCGGAAAAACAGCAAAACATACTTTCAAAATGCCGGAATATATAGGAGAGATACGTACCACTGTCGTCGCAGCCAACAACGGCAGTTACGGAGCCGCTTCAACCAACAGCACTGTCAACAAACCCCTGATGTTGTCCGTAGCACTCCCCCGTTTGCTTACTCCCGGCGATATCACTGACATACCGGTAACCGTTTTTGCTATGCGGGAGAATATAGGAAAAGTCAAAGTTAAAATGACCACAGATGATAAAATCACACTCATCAGTGAATCAACCCAAACCGTTCAGTTTGATACAAAAGGAGAACAACTGGTATGGTTCAAAGCCCGCATCAACCAGACAACCGGAACTTCAACACTCCGGACGGAAGCAAGTGGCGGTGCCGAAAAAGCCACTGTAACAGAAGACATCACCGTCCGCATTCCAAATCCACGTATTACAAAAATAGAAGCAAAGGAAGTAAAAGCCGGAGAAACCATTTCTTTCGATACTCCTATTACTGGTTTGGAACCTTTATCCGTACTGGAAATTTCTTCTATCCCCCCTCTCAATCTGGAACAACGGCTGACTTACCTGATAGACTATCCGCATGGCTGTGCAGAACAAATCACCTCGCAGGCATTCCCTCAATTATCTTTACCTGTGTTACTATCACTGACACCGGAACAATCCATGACAACAGAAAATAACATCCGGACAGTCATAGACCGTCTAAGCAGGTATCAGACCAAAGAAGGAGGCTTTGCTTACTGGCCAGGTGAAAACTATATCTCAGAATGGGTTACAGCCTATATTATCCAATTTCTGGTATCAGCACAACAACAAGGATATTCCGTTCCGGTTGCCATGTTACAAAATGCCCTGAATTATACCGGACAGATTGCAAACAGATGGGTCCGTACAGAACCTTGGGCCCAGCAAGAGCAAGCCTATCGGTTGTTTGTTCTGGCTCTGGCAGAACATCCCGATATGGCAGCCATGAACCGACTAAAAGAAAGCCAGCTAAAAAATCCGGTTTCCCAATGGCTACTCGCTTCTGCTTATGCATTGAGCCATCAGGAAGAAATTGCCAGGACAATGATTAGAAACTTATCCTCCGAAGTCGCCTCCTATCGTGAAACCGGAAGAACTTACGGCTCTGACATCCGGGATTATGCACTTATACTTCAATCCATGATAATTCTCGACATGCGGCAGGATGCCTACCGGATGCTGGAAAAAATTTCAAAAGCAATGGGCTCAGAGCAATGGCTCAGTACCCAGGAAACCGCTTTCTCTCTCCATGCTGCCGCACAATTTGTCAGAAAATACCTGGGAAGTCAGAAAGGCATACAGGTCACAGTCACCACCCCAAAAGGCAAACAAGAAATCCGGACAGATAAAACCATCTGGCAATTACCTCTGACAATCAAAAATCAACGGTCCACAGCTTCAATAGAAAACAACGGAACAGGCTCCCTCTTTGCCCGGCAAATCAACAGTTCCGTATCACTGGATGTGGTGAAGGAAAAAATCATGTCCGGTTTGTCTATGGAAATCCGTTATTACAACGACCAGGGGAAAGCAATAAACATCCACCAATTAAAACAAGGTACAGATGTAATCAGTGAAATCACTGTAAAAAACACCGGAGTCACCGGAACCTATCAGGAATTGGCATTAAGCTACCTGGTTCCTTCCGGATTCGAAATTATCAACGAACGGCTCACCGGCAATGCAACCCTCCCCCAGGCGGAACATGTTGATATTCGCGACGACCGGTTTTACGTCTATTTCAGTCTGGAGCAAGGCCAGTCAAAAACATTCAAATTCCGCAGCAACGCAGCATTCCGGGGAGAATACCTCTTACCGGCCATCAACTGCTCTGCTATGTACGACAACAGTATACAGGCCATATTGCCCGGTGGAATAACCAGGATAGAATAAAAATAAACAATTTACAACAAAATGAGTAACGATTTATATTCATTACCTCCAAGATAAAAGGTATGAATGAAATCGTTACTCACCTATAAACTTCCTTTCTTTTTCTTCTTCTCCACAGACCATCCGAACTTACCGATTTTCTTTCCCAGACTATAATAAGCCCCATGAGCATACACCAAAGGATGAGCCTCTTCCAATTCGAACTTACCGGTTTCCGGATTCAAAAAACAATCGTCAGCCTGCACATTCACCACTTCTGCTATAAACATATCGTGTGACCCCAAAGAAACAATTTCTTTCACCCGGCATTCAATACACACCGGAGCTTCTTCAACCGTAGGAGCTTTTACAATTTCTGCTTTCCCGGGAGTCAGATGCATCTCCTCAAATTTATTATAATCCTTTCCCGACCGCACTCCACACCAATCCGTAGCATATGCCAATTGCTCCGTTGTCAGGTTAATGACAAATTCCATATTCTTACGTATTATCGGATAAGAATGCCGTTCCGGACGTACAGAAATATAACACATCGGCGGATTCGTACAAATTGTACCTGTCCAGGCAACTGTAAACAAATTATATTCTTCCGGTGTTGCCCCGCAACTGACCAAAACGGCAGGCAACGGATAAATCATAGTCCCCGGTTTCCAGTTATGTTTCATATCATATTGAATTTTTACACAACAACATTCAGAGCCGCTTCTCTACAAAAACTTTACCTTTTCCCCACCTGTCTAAAATATCAATCGTACCTAAAAAACAAATATTTCTTTTATTTTTCCGCTTTCTCTTCAACTCTCTCTCCTGTTTTCTTTTTCCCCAAAAACCAAAAATATTTCCGCAACAACTCCCGGAATGTATCAAAAGACTCCTGATAAGAAACTCCTACTCCCTGAATAGTCTCTGTATTATTGTAAAGTAATTTTTCATCAGTATGGGAATAGGCTTTCATTTTCAGAGACCCCTGCTTATTTAACTTTACTTCCACATCAAAATCCCCTGCAATATTTGTCTTACGGCTATCAGTCGTGTTCCGGTTACCACCGACATCCATATTTCCATTCGCAGAAATAATCACCCGGTCATTCAATAACTGAGTAGAGACAGCAACTTCCAGCTCATCCGACGTAATCTCATTTTCCCGGTCCCCAAACCGATATGCAAATCCAATATCTACATTATCACTATATTTTGAAAACCAACGCGATATCTGATTAGTAAACATCTCAGTCAAAGTTGTCACTCCTGCTGTCTGCGCCTGAAGTCCGTAATCCCCGGTATTGTCTGTCCGGTAAAACCGGTTAAGAACCAACAGGGAAAACACCTGCTTGTTTATTTCATCCTGACTGGAGAAAAGACTCTGAATGTAACTCTTGTTCTGAGTGGCTAATGTCGGAAACTGAATATCAAATTTCACCGTCGGATTAGTCAGCTTCTCGCTCAGATTCAAAATACATTCCACAGGAACTTTACGGCCGGATTCAGTGGTTTGGTCCTCTCCGTCTGAACTGTTTTCCACAGGCAACAATTCAGTTATCGCGGTTTTCAGATTATAAACAGCATTGATGTTCAGTATCGCTTCATAAGGTGAACCACTCCAATTAATAGTACCTCCCGGAGTAAGCACAAATTTTTTATTCACCAAATTACTCAGTGTAAACAAATAATCCCCTTTGGAAATCCGATATTCACCAAACATACTCAACCTGCCATCCTTATCAAAGGCAATTTTTATATTACCACCCCCCGTAGTCCGTAAAACATCTCCGACCGTCGGGTCAAAAATAACCTGCACATTCAGATTATCATTTACCTCAAGGTTAGCATTCAGATTTACTTCAGACATAACACCCGATGTCTGTTGAACCTCTTGGACATCCGGTTTACCGGAAGTAATAAAATGAAGAAAATTATTCGATTGTTCAGTCAAACTTGACGTCAAAGGTAAATATAAATATGAATTGCTTTCTGTCCGGGCATTGACAGTTACATTTACGGATTCATTGACATTATCCAACTCAGCCAATCCGCTCAACACCATTTGTCCGTAAAACGATTCATTATCCATAAAACCGGTATTCAGGACCAAAAAACGCTCAAATTTGGTATTTAATCTGTAACGACTATCCCAAATCTGATATTCACCGTTGAGCGTTGCCCGGTGTCCGTTAATATCTTTCAGTAAAAAGTCCCGGAACAAAAGCCGGTTCCGGTCTACACGAATGCTATCATGAATAAAATATTTAGTATTCAATACATTAACTTTCAAACCTACAGAATCCAAATAGACACAACCAGAAATATCCGGCTGTCTGGCACTTCCACCAACAAAAAGGTTACCGGAAAGATAACCACTGGCATTTGAAAACATATCAGAAGTATAGGTATTTAATCGTTCCAAACCTACCTTTTCCAGTTTCATATTTACATTTATAGTATCTGTCGCAGGATTATAATATCCACTTACCAACAACGGTATTTCCCGACCAACCCGGTTTTCCGCTCCTACAACCAAATTCCTGTTTTCCGCATCCCAATACGAACGGAAACGCAAAGACCCCAGTGTATCACGGCCAAGTCCCCAATTTTCCACATTAAAATCAGTCAATAAAATAAAATCTTTATAATAATCCTGCAAACTCAAAGAACCTGTCGCAATCCCAAATAAGGTTAACCGCTTCTTAAACGTAATACGCGCCAGATTCTCCAAATTAAAATTTTCCAAATTTATTAACAACTTTTCCTGAGGATCTTGTGAAATCTTACCCCGTACAGACAAATACTCATTACCACGACGAATAGAAAAATCACTCACACTCAACTCTTTCCCCTGCAATAAAATGGTGGAAGGATTCACATGCCAGACACTGTCAGCCATCACAATTACCCCTGGATGTACTTTTATTTCCGTTGTATAACCGCGCTTTTCCGACGGTCTGAAAATCACACTGGCAGCCAATACTCCGCTATAAGTGCTATATTCCCAATTACACCAACTGAGCCGATTATCCAGATGATTGTCTTCTAATGTCAACTCATTACGCAAATTGAATAACTGGTATCCGGAACTATAAACAACTTTATCTGTGGAACAGTTTAATTTTAAACGCCGGGGATCACCCTCCATATGAACCTCCGGACTCAACAATATTATGTCATTATAGCGGATAGTATCAGCCAATAAATTCAGAGTCAGTTTTTCGTCCCCCCGACGAAAAAAAGAAGTGATCTGAGAACCGGCAGAAATACTTAACCCCGGATAAAGAACTTTCAGGACACGATCAGCATCCTTAATCCGGACAATATATTCAAAATCAAACTTTCTTAAATCCACCTTCTTTTTTCTGAAAGATTTCTTTTTATTTATAGAATACGCCGGCAAATAATTTTGTATCAATCCCCACACAAAAGGAGTAGGACGAATATCCCAAAAGTTTCCCTCTATAGAAATATCAAAAATATCAGATTTTAATATGGTTGTACTATGCTCTTGATAACGACTATCCTCTATACACAGATTATCAACGGAAAATGCACCGTTCTCATTGGTATACCGCAAATCTGTTAAAGTCAGGTTAAAAAAACTTTTGTCCGCCTGGCCGGCACGTACCAGATTGAAAACTGCTCCGGCTGTCTCCGTACCTGTGTTCACCCCAAAACCCAAAGCTCCCAAATCATAAAAATTTAATTGGCCTTTAGCACTAACGAAACTTAACGTATCATTCATATCATAACTCAAGGCACAACCTCCTCCCAACAACTTATCATCCACAGACGCCAACAAATTCAGTTGTTCATTCTCTAAAGTCATATCCAGAGACACCTCCCGGATATTTCCCTGGTTCACATGAAAACGACGCAAATGACTATTCATATGAAAAGAAGGTCCGTTTTCACCCCAGTTACCGGCATACGTTCCTTGCCATGCTCCGTTCCCCAACATGGATAACCCCGTAAACTTCCTGAAATTTATGCAATCAAAATTAAAATCACCTTTCATTTCTGCATAATCCTGAGAAGCATTTTTGCCCGGACCGTAACTAAAACTCAAGTCTCCGGACAAAGCAGGTGTTACACTCCTGGCACGCACTATAAAATCTGATAAAGTACCGGTAAACCGTATCTGCTCAAAATCGGTAGAAGACAGTTTATACAAAGGAGCCGGCACAGGTATATTCATGTCAAACCAAGGCAAATAAATTGAAGCAAGGTCTTCCGGAGCCAAATATGCTTTATGAAGTTCTATATTAAAAACAGTATTCCAGACATCCGGCAAACCGACAGATGTAAAACTCCCTTGAAAGACACTTTTATCACTTAACTCAAAATGCAGGTCATGCCCCTCCAGGTGCTCAACTGTATTAGAAACAACCCCGCTACATTTCACCGTATTGGTAATTCCGCGCAGAACACCGTTAAAATAAGCCAAATCAATAAAACTGACAGAGGAAAGTCCCAATTCATAATACTGATTCATACGAGTGGTAAAATACCTCCAGTCATGTTGCCCCGGAGTCCAGTTATATTCTAACTTCAGTAACTCAATACTACTCCTTTCAAATTCAAAATGACAATCTGTAATCAACAGATTATCCACCCCTGCCCGGACATTCCCCGACATATTTTTTAATACCAGTCCCGATTTTTCTATCAGGCTTAACCCCGAAACCTTCATTCTGACCGGACTATCCGCAAAATTGAAACCCGTTATATCCGCATTGAAATCCCGGCAATCAATATCTCTCCAATTTACCCCATAATCCACAGGTTCATAAACTTCTTCCCGATAACAAAAACGCGAATTCCGAAAACTGATTTTCTGCAAACCAACCCACCAGTTTCGCTGTTCAGAAAGAGCACGGTCAGGAGCAGAAACCTGACGTAAAGAATCCCACAACATCTCAACATTAGTCTTTCTGGAATCCTGCTGTACCCAAATACGGAAATCAGCCTCATTCAAAACAACCTCCCGAATATTAAAACGACACCCCAACAAACTGAAAGAGTCTGCTTTCACCCGAATATCTTTACAATACAACAGAGTATCATTCCTGAAGTCACGAACCAGAACATCATTTAACACCAGCGAGCGTACCGGACGAAAATCAACACCTCCAACCTGTATTTTCACACCTGCTGCCGACTCGATATACCGGGTAACATAGCCCGTCAAAGAAGTTTGAACATACGACGATTGCAGAAGGACATACAGCCCTATCCCCAGCAATACCATGCCTGCCGCAAAATACAATAATATCCGTAGAAAATTTTTTATACCCGCCGTTATTTTCAGTTTGCCCACAAAAATATTAATATTGCATCAGATTTAAAAACAATCAAAGATGAAAGTTCTTAATTCTCAGTACTTAAATTTTAACATTTTGGTCCAAACTTTTAGTTTTTTGCTATGACTGTAATTTTAGGGATAGAATCCTCTTGTGACGACACTTCTGCTGCAATATTAAAAGACGGTATGGTATTGACTAATATTATTGCCAGTCAAAAAGTCCACGAAGCTTACGGCGGAGTTGTACCGGAGCTCGCCTCCCGGGCACATCAGCAAAATATTATCCCAGTGGTTTCCGAAGCCATCAAAAAGGCCGGAATAGCAATAAAAGATATTGACGCAGTAGCTTTCACCCGGGGACCGGGGTTATTGGGCTCATTATTGGTGGGCACCTCTTTTGCAAAAGGATTTGCCATTGCCAATCATCTCCCGATGATAGAAGTCAACCATTTACAAGCCCACATTTTGGCAAACTTTATCAAAGAACCAGGAGTTGAAAGCCGGCATCCCTCCTTTCCATTCCTGACTTTGTTGGTGTCTGGAGGAAATTCCCAGCTCATCGTTGTAAGAAATTACCTCGACATGGAAATGATCGGACAAACCATCGACGACGCTGCCGGTGAAGCATTTGACAAATGTGCCAAAGTCATGGGATTGCCTTATCCGGGCGGCCCTGTTATCGACCGCCTTGCAAAAGAAGGCAATCCGGAACGCTTTGTATTCAATAAACCTCAGATTCCGGGTTTAGACTATAGTTTCAGCGGCTTAAAAACTTCCTTTCTGTATTTTCTGCGGGATGAATTAAAAAAGAATCCTGATTTTATTCAGGAAAACCAAAATGACCTGTGTGCTTCTTTACAAAAAACAGTCATTGACATCCTGATGTCTAAGCTAAAAAAAGCCGCCAAACAAACCGGCATCAGACAGATTGCTATCGGAGGCGGCGTTTCGGCAAACTCTGCACTCCAAAAAGCAGTACACGACGAAGCCACACGCTCCGGGTGGGAAGTATTCATCCCACACCTGGGCTTTTCCCTTGACAACGCCGGCATGGTGGCAGTTACAGGTTATTACAAATACCTGGCAGGCCAATTTATCGGTCTGGATGCAGCTCCCTATGCCCGGACCACACTGGAATAAAAAGAACCATTTATATACAATTAAATAAAAATAGGATGAAACTATTAGTAACCTATAACATTCCCCGTACACCTTTCCAAGAATTACCTGCCGATTGGGAAATCACTTTCCCGGAAAAAGAAATCATGAGTAAAGAAGAAATCATCCGGTTACTTCCGGAATATGATGTCATGCTGGCCATTTTTCATGCACCCATTGACAGGGAAATACTGGATGCCGGAAAAAAATTAAAACTAATCAGCAATTACGGGGTAGGTTACAATAATATAGACATTGAATACGCCCGCAAAAAAGGCATAGCAGTGACTAATACCCCAAAGTCCGTAAACAATCCGACAGCAGAATTAGCCTTATCCCTGATGCTAAGTGCAGCGCGCCGGGTTGCCGAATGTAACCTAAAAATCCGGACAGAAAAGGAAAATATGTGGGGAACGATGCATAATCTGGGTATTGGTCTGGAAAACAAAACACTGGGCATTATCGGAATGGGTAATATTGGTAAAAATGTAGCCCTTAAAGCCAAAGCCTTCGGGATGCAGATTATTTACTATAACGACCGGACAGAAGTACCGGGATATCGCCGGGTAAACCTCGAAACCTTGCTGAAAGAATCGGATTTTATCAGTCTGCATACCCCTTTAACCCCTCAAACCCGGCATTTAATAGGGGAACATGAACTGTCTTTGATGAAACCGACAACTATATTAATCAATACTGCACGCGGGGCCATCATCGATGAAAAAGCTTTGGCCAAAGCTCTTACACAACGCCGCATTACAGGTGCCGCACTGGATGTATTTGAAGACGAACCTCATATAACTGAAACCCTCTACGGTTTGGATAACGTAATTCTTACCCCTCACATCGGTACCGGCACCATTGATGCACGAATCGCTATGGGACAGGAAGCACTGGACAATATTCATCACTTTCTGCAAGGCACTCCGGTTAATGTTGTAAACTAACAAAGGCTCTTTGTAAAAAAATCCGGTCAAACGCTTTCTTAGGTTTACTTCCTGGAACAAAAGTACACCTGAATCATGAAAAGAACGCCACCCCCAACGAGTGTTTTTTCCGAAAATCTGAAAGAATAAATACCAGTTGAAATACCTCGACAATGTACAATAAGCAAACGTTTCAAATATTCTGTCCGTCGTGTATAACTAACTGTACTTTCTGTGAATCATCGTAGTTTATTTGCAAGGATAGAGAGAAGAATATATCTTCGCACTCAAAATAAAATCTATAAACATTTCAAATAATGAAAACAAAATACAGTATTTTATTAGCAGTCATAATACTGGCATTTATGACCTCCTGTTCAAATGTTAAAACAGAAAACAACATGAAAGAAAATACCTCCCTGGAAATGCTGAAAACACGCCGGGCAATCCGGGCTTATCAAGATAAAATGCCCGAAAAGGCATTGATTGACAAAGTAACCGAAGCAGGCACATATGCCCCCACCGGAATGGGAAACCAATCTCCCGTTATTGTGGCTATCACAAACAAAGAGGTACGCGACCACCTGTCACAACTCAATGCAAAAGTCATGGGAAAAGATACCGACCCGTTCTACGGGGCCCCGGTCGTGCTGGTAGTTTTAGCCAACAAACAATATCCGACCTACCTGTATGACGGAGCTCTGGTCATGGGAAATCTTCTGAATGCAGCCCATGCCGTAGGATTGGGTAGCTGCTGGATACACCGCGCAAAAGAGGTTTTTGACACCCCCGAAGGTAAAGCACTCCTCAAAAAATGGGGCATAGAAGGAGACTATGAAGGGATCGGGAATTGTATCCTCGGCTATAGTGCCCAGGAAGCACCCACCCCCAAACCACGCAAACCCAATTACGTAGTACATGTTGATGAATACAATCAAGCAAAAAGATAGTGTACCCGAAAGTGTATTTTGTGACCTTTTCGTACCTTAAGTCACGGACACTATACAAAGAACAACTCCTGCAATATCAAGGTATTGCAGGAGTTGTTTTTTTGTTGTCTGGTTTTGTCCAGCTTCTTGGTGATCCGCCTGGGATTCTCCTAAAAGAATTACCACGCTGATATTTAAAACTTTATATTTTTCGATTCAAGCATATTACTATACATCCTTCAAAAAACATCACTTTTTCATTTTTGATTTTAACGGATTAATTAATTTGCTGAGCAGTCGTTCCTCTTTGGTGATAATTTCAGCAGTACCTTCAATGTCCTGGATAAATTTTAGCTGTTCTTTATAGGAGGATTGCATCCCTTCGGTCAAAAGAATTTCTGCAATATATCCTTTTTCATTGTTAGCCACTAACGAGATATTATTCACTGTTCCCCGAAGCATTCCATATTCCATATAAGGAAAACTATTTAATTTGATGTTCACTTTCTGTCCTTTTTCCACTTTCCCGATACCCGCCATGTCAATCACAGCCCGTCCCATAATTTGTATCGTATCCTTAGGCACAATTGTAGCTATTTTTTCTCCCGAATTAACTGTCTGTTTCTCACTCCAATATCCGGCTAAGGTTACAAATCCCTCCGTATGGCTTTCCAAAACATATTTTTCTTTCCATTGATTATAGCTTTCAACCAATAACCGATAAGCTTCGTCAAATGCCTGACGATATTTATCCAATTCCTGTTCATATTGGATTTGTAAATCAATCAATGCATTCTCCTGTTTCAGTATTTCATGCCCGGCATTACGAACAGTAGTACAGAAATCCATATAAGCCGTCTTTTCCTGAAGATATCCCTGCGTTTGTTTCTCATACTCTACCGTACTGACAGCATCTTTATAACGATGATAAAATAACGAATCTCTCCGGAATTGTTTTAAAGCCAATTCAAAATTCTGTCGGTGCAATTCCTGTTGTTTAACTAATTCACGGTAATCTTCCCGTTGTTTGTCCACTTGCCGGCGTTGTAATTCTATCTTTATAGGCAAGTAATTTTGTTCGCAATAATGTCTGAAACCAATCCAGGCTTTATATAGTTGTATATAACCCGACTGCATTTCTCCGACTTGCAATTCCGGAGACAACTGCTCCTGCATAACCAGACTATCCCAAACAACAAATTTGCCCAACCTATCCAAAAGTTTTTTAAGTTGACGAACATCGCCATAATTAGCGGTATTCCTCAGAAGGGCAACTAATTGACCAGGGCGGACAAAGTCATGCTCTTTTACTTCCAGGCGTTCAATCATTCCTGTTGTACGGGAATATAATTCCTGTGGGGGATTAAGAGTGGTTAATTTCACCGGACAAGAAACGACTTCCGGATATTTAAAGAAATAACTGCCACACAATAACAACAGCATAATTCCAAAAATCACAGTCAATCCAAGCCGTAATATCCGTCTTGGAATCCGACCCATAATGTCCTGTACTTCTTCGCTATATAATGGCATAGTTCAATATTTTAATCCAATTCCAACTGATTCTTTACCAAACGATAATAAGTTCCTTGTTTCCGGACCAACTCCTCATGAGTCCCTTGTTCTGCAATCCGGCCTTCGTCCATGACGACAATCTGGTCGGCATGCTTCACCGTACTCAAACGATGAGCGATAATAACTACAGTCTTTCCCTGAAAAAAACGACTCAGATTTTCCATAATCACTTTCTCATTATTGGCGTCTAAAGAATTTGTTGCTTCATCCAAAAAAATATATCCGGGATCTTTATAAACAGCCCGAGCCAGTAATATACGCTGTTTTTGCCCACTACTCATCCCATGACCGTCATTGCCTATTTTTGTTTCATATCCCATTGGCAATTCATCAATAAATTCTTTAATATTGGCAACAACAACCGCCTTTTCAACTTTTTTCTTATCCGGAACTTCATCGATTACACCAATATTCCGTTTAATTGAATCGGAGAATATAAATCCTTCCTGCATGACAATACCGCAACTCAGCCTCCATTGCCGGGGACTGTAATTACTTAATTTAATACCGTCCAGCAAGATTTCGCCTTTTACCGGTTCATAAAATCCTAACAACATTTTCATCAGAGTAGTTTTCCCGCTACCACTCATTCCAACAATAGCCGTTGTTTTACAAGCTGGTATTTTTAAACTAATGTTATCCAAAACCTTTGGAGAATACGGACCTTCATACTGAAAACTCAGATTTTTCACCTCAATGCTTTTTGCCTGAGGAATTTCCTGTATTTTCCCATCCTCAGCCTTTTCTTCATCTTCCCGGTTATGAATCTCTCCCAAACGCTCCAGACTGATTTTAGCATCCTGTGCCGCCTGCACAAAACTAATAAATTGTCCTATCGGACCATTCAGCTGTCCCATGATATATTGGACAGCCATCATCATCCCCAACGTCATGTCACCCAATACAACCGCTTTAGCCGCCATATATGAAATCAGGATATTCTTTATCTGATTAATGAAAAAAGCACCTACCTGTTGGGTCTGTCCCAACACCATTCCTTTAATGCTGACTTTAAACAAACGCGCCTGTATTCGTTCCCATTCCCAACGCTTTTGCTTTTCACACCCATTCAATTTGATATCCTGCATTCCAGCAATCAATTGAACTACATTACTCTGATTCGCTGCTGCTTCCTGAAATCGCATATAATCCAAATCTCTGCGCCTTCTCAGAAACAAAAGCACCCATCCGATGTATAAAGCACTTCCTATCATGAATACCGTCAGCATTCCGACATGATAACCAGCCATTATAAAGACGTAAACAATAAAAGTTACCACTGAAAACACCATGCTAATCAGTGTTCCGGTCAAAAAGGATTGAATCCGTCCGTGATCTCCAATCCGCTGCATAATATCCCCGACTAATTTTACATCAAAAAATGCTACCGGAAGCCTCATTAATTTCATCAAAAAATCCGAAATGAGAGCTATACTGATTCGGGTAGTCACATGCAGCATAATCCAACTCCGGATTAAATTGTTTGCCGTCTGTCCTACGGACAAGCACATCTGTGCAATCAATACCATCAAAATAAATGAAAGCTCACTATTCCCGATTCCATAATCCACAATAGACTGGGTCAAAAATGGAAAAATCAGGCTGATGATACTTCCGGTAAGCATACCCAAGAACAACTGAATAAAATACTTTCGGTAAGGGCGAAGATAATTTATTAAGTAACCTATTTTGAATTTGTTGCTTTCATTGAATTCCCGCTCATAGAAATCGGGAGTCGGCTCAAGAACCAAAAGATGTCCTTCTGGTTCCCCTCTCTTTTCAGTACTATACCAAAATTTCAGAAAATCATTCTTAGTATATGTCAACAGTCCTACTGCCGGATCAGCCACATGTACCCAAGCATCTCCATTTCGTCGTTCTTTAATTTTATAAACCACCACAAAATGATTTCCATTCCAATGGGCAATAAAAGGCAACGGAACTTCCTGCAATTGTTCCCATTTCATACGGTAACCACCTGTTCGGAAACCGATATTTTCCGCTGCATCACTTACTCCTAACATGGAAACACCTGCCCGGGTTATGTAGGCATGTTCCCGCAAATATTGCAAGCTATATTTCCGACCATACCACGCTGCTATCATACGTAAACAGCTTGGTCCGCAATCCATGGCATCCAATTGACGGAAAAAAGGAAATTTTTTCATTTCTGATACGCTTGAAATAGTAAATTTAACATACTACATTGAATGTTCTTTTTCTGAATGTTCCCTTTCCATTTCGAATATAAGTCGTAAACCTATTCCTGCCTGTCCTTCCAATCCCATATCCAAACCCTGTAAAGGGATGTTTCCCGGATTACGCATACTACAAACGTCAAATATATTCACTTTTCCTATCTTTTCCTTCTCTTTGTAGTAAGCCCTGAAACGTAATAAAACATCCGGTCTGTCGCAATTCAAATCGTTTTGTTCGAGTATTTGATGAATTCTGGCAAAAACCCTTTCCAAATAATCATTATCAAAAGGCTTGGTTGCTCCCTTTCTTACAGAGTGGAGTCTGGCCAGCAAATAAATGACTATTCCACAAAAACCGTACCCCAAGCTTAAATTGGTTATTCGCTCCGGATCTATCTCCATAATCTTTTTATCAAAATCCTCTAAAATCTCATCTATATTCCCTTCCACAAAACCTTCCTGGTGCAGATATGCAATTCCCCAACCGATACCGCCAAGCCCCGTATTCAGACCATAATGCGTATCAACTTTTATTGACGACAGGAGATTCTCCAGCAATTGTTCCGCTTTTTGTCTGTATAATTCGCTCTGGCAGAACCGACCGTAATGAAACAAAAAGATAACCATTCCCATCCGTCCCTTCGACAAGCCAATATCTGCAACAGGCTCTTCAAGCATACGGACGGCAATCTCGTTCAATATGCTATCCACGGACTCAAACAATTGCTCTGTTAATAGGTATTTTTTATGGTATTCACGATTCATTTTTTGAAAAAAATGGAAATTCCTGGTAAATATTTTTTTGAAGTAAATTTTTGACTGCTTTATCCTTTCCCGATAATCATACAACATATAGATTGCTTCGACAAACTCTTTGGGATAATAATAACTGGCCATGCCATAAAGCTCTTTTTTCAATTCTTCCAGAAAAAACAATTCCGCCATCAACAACTTGTTATATACCCGGAATTTCGTTGCCGTTTCATAAGGAGGAGTGCTGTTAGTCCGGTATATATGTCCGATAACGACATCTTTCAATAATTTACAACTTCCTCCTTCCATCCACACTTTCATACTGATATAAGGTTCGTCCGAGCCATAATATTTCAATCCCTCCAATCCCCTGAGATACTGCCAGTAAGTTTTACTACATGCGTAAGCAGCTCCCAATACACAAACAATTGGAAGTGTCTGTGCCCGGGAGGCATCGAAAGGAACATTAAATATCCAAAAAGGGTCTATCAATGCTCTTCCTTCATTTATTTCAACACATGCGCCATAAGTTGTCCCACGATTTCTTGGCTCTACCAATAATCCGTCCTCTATGCTTAATACCTTAGTCTGGCAACACAATAGCGTCCTTTTATCCCGTTCCAATTCATCGATAATTCTTTGTTCCCAAAGACTATCATAGAATCGCATATGCGCATCCAAAAGAAGGAAATAAGGGGTTTCACATTGCCCGATACCCATATCTCTCGAAGCAGCCACTCCCAAACGTTCCGGATTTTCTATATAAATAAGCTTATATTTTTCTTGAAGGATTCCATAGTCAAAACCATCATCCGATGCGTCATTTATCAACATGATTTCAATCCGGTCGGAGGAATGTGCTTGAATACTCCGCACCGTATTTTCCACTTCATATTTCTCATTCAGAAAAGGGATTATGACTGTTAATATTTTTCCTGACATAGGTCTAAAGTTTAATATGACACAAATTCTGTTTATTCATAACAATCTGTCCTTTCAGTGTCTTCTGGGATCTTCGCCGGATATATTTGCGAAGATGCTTCGGCTTGGAAAACACATTACAGAAGTTGGAAATCCAATCTAAAAAAAGGAAGTCGTTCTTAGAATTATATAATAAGCGGCTGAAAAAATCAATAAAAAGTTGTTAATATGCCTGTTTTTGTCCAAAGAATAAAGACAGAAATAGAAAAAAGTGCTAATGATTTCTATTGACAAGAAAATTTTATGGTGTTACTATATACTTACGGCTTGGAAATACAAGAAAAATCCACTGAAAACCAAAAAAGTTGGAATTCCAATAAAAAGAGGGCATAAGGTGGAATTCTGCATTTGAAAGCTGAAAAACGACACCATACTAATTTAAGGGAGGAAGTAAAACAATGAAGAAAAAATTACTTGCAGCATTACTTGCATGTACAATGACAGCAACTCTCCTTGCTGGCTGCGGAAGCAAGACCGAGGCGCCCGCAGAGGCACCGGCTGAAACAGAGGAGCCTGCGGAGGCACCGGCCGATCTTGAACTCAATCCCGTGTACACAACAAAGCTTAGGATGTGACTACATCGAGACTCTTTGTAAAGTACAATGACATCAAAGAATCTCTTGGCGGAATTCCTGCGGCAGCGAAGGATATGACCTTTAACATCGGCTTCTGCGGCAAGGCTTTTGAGAATGAGTTCTGGAGAATAGAGAAAGAGGGTACTGAGGCAGCCGCTGAGGCTCTGAAGGCTCTCGGACTGGATGTTACCATCACCGCGCAGGCAGCTGCAGGCGGAGAGATGGATGTACAGGGACAGGAGTCCGTT
>OFHB01000567.1_pt1 | contig 24153 bp, 15 predicted proteins | sample 1521881 | NCBI WGS metagenome assembly OFHB01 (sample SAMEA3504090, study PRJEB24116) | mouse gut metagenome | biome: mouse gut; feature: mouse-associated habitat; material: faeces | place: Denmark | collected 2011
TAACAGTTTCCGTAAAATTCTTTGGTAAAAAGGCCTTCCCCCGGCCCGAAGGGATCCGTGGAGTCCACGATGATCAAATCATATTCGTTTTCCCGTGATCGGACAAACTTCAAGCCGTCCTCGTAGTGAATATATACCCGCTCGTCATCCAGTTTGCAGGCTGTCTGCGGCAGGTAGTCCCTGCACACCTGGATCACCTGCCTGTCAATCTCCACCAGGTCGATATACTCGATCTCCGGATATTTCGCCAGTTCCCGCACCACGCCGCCGTCCCCGGCCCCGATGACCAGTACCCGCTCCACATGGGGATGCACTGCCATCGGCACATGGGCTATCATTTCATGGTAGATAAATTCATCCTTTTCCGTCAGCATGATATAGCCGTCCAATGCCAGAAAACGCCCGAACTCCGGGGATTCAAATACGTCTATCCGCTGCAGCTCGCTCTCGCCGCTGTACAGCTGCCTGTCCACTCTTATGGACAGCTTTACATTTGGTGTATGCAGTTCCGAAAACCATAAATCCATATACATCCCTCCTATTCCAGTTCCGCAAGCCTGCATCCAGTACCACACATGGCGAAGGATTTCCGACCGCTTAAAGATGCGTCCGTAAATCCTTCCGGCACTGGATGCAGGCTTGCTGTTTTCAAGTTCTGCCATGCGCGTACCCTTCGCGCATTGCGTGTGTCCTTCGCGCATTGTGCCCATGCCAGTCCCAAACACAGCAGAGAATTTCCGGGGCTTATTTATATCGGAAAGATTATGACGATCTATTTTTTTAATTTCCATCATAGGCACCTCTCTGCATTCGTTCTTCCTGTAAATTCCAATTGATCCGAACAGGCCGGGCATCTGCCCACTACTGCTTTTTACCATCACCCAATTAGGAAGTGTCCGCAAATAACTGCTGCATGGAACAGCAGAGAAAAGGCGTATATACTGGCATTTTCCCTAAAAGTGCAGATTGATTTCCTCTCCGCCCCGGCTCCTATATAGCCCACTGCTCCCGCAGCACATTCAGCCGCTCAATCCCGGGGTCCTCCGGCCCCGTCATGGAACAGCCCTTCTCTTTCGCGTAGACGATGTATTCCAGGATTTCCTCCGTGATCTCCTCTCCCGGCGCCAGAATGGGAATCCCCGGAGGATAGCACATCACAAACTCACTGCAGATACGCCCCCTGGTTTCCATCAGCGGCAGGGATTCCTTGGGGGCATAAAATGCTCCCTGGGGAGAGACTGCCACCCTGGGCTCAATGTACTCCTGGGTAAACATGCCCCCGTTCTCCCGACCGTATCTGCGCCTGATCTCCACCAGCGCACTGATAAGCCTCTCCATGTCCCGCTCCCTGTCCCCGATGGAAATGTAGGCAAGCACATTGGCAATATCCCCCAGCTCCATCTGGATATCATACTCATCCCGAAGCAGATCGTAGACCTCAATGCCCGCCAGACCGATGCCCAAAGTGTTCACGGTGAGCTTCGTCCTGTCAAAATCAAAAATACTGTCCCCGTTTATCAGCTCACTGGTATAGGCATAGTATCCCCCAATGCCGTTGATCTCTCCCCTGGCATACTCCGCCAGAGCCGTGACCTTGCCAAACTCCTCCCTGCCCCGCAGAGCCAGATTCCGGCGGGAGATATCCAGACTCGCCAGAAGCAGGTAGGAAGCGCTGGTGGTCTGGGTCAGATTGATAATCTGCCGGACATAACCCGGGGTTATCCCCGGCCCTGCAAGCAGAATGGAGCTCTGGGTGAGACTCCCCCCGGACTTGTGCATGCTGACGGAAGCCATATCCGCCCCTGCCTTCATGGCCGACACGGGCATGCCCTCCCCGAAGGTAAAATGAGTCCCGTGGGCCTCATCCACCAGAACTTTCATTCCCCGGGCATGGGCTGTTTTCACAATCTCTCCGAGATTGGAGCAGATTCCATAGTATGTGGGATTGTTCACCAGCACCGCCACCGCGTCAGGATGCTCCTTCATGGTCCGCTCCAGACTGGAGAGCTTCATGCCCAGAGCAATGCCCAGCCTCCCGTCCACTTCCGGGTTCACATAGATGGGGATGGCTCCCCCCAGAACCAGAGCGTTGATGACACTCCTGTGTACATTTCTGGGCAGGATAATCTTCTCCCCCCGCTTACAGACGCTCAGCACCATACTCTGGACAGAGGATGTGGTTCCGCCCACCATGAGAAACGCAGCCGCTGCCCCGAAAGCCTCCGCTGCCAGCTCCTCCGCCTCCCGAATCACGGAAACCGGATGACACAGGTTGTCCAAGGACTTCATGGAGTTCACGTCAATCCCCACGCACTGCTGTCCCAGAAGCTCCACCAGTTCCGGGTTTCCCCGCCCCCGCTTGTGCCCCGGCACGTCAAAAGGTACAATCCTCTCTCCGCGGAACTCCTCCAGAGCCTCATATATGGGCGCTCTGGCCTGATCCAAACCTCCCATCTCCACACACCTCTCCTTTTCGGAAGCCGAAACCGGCAGCCCTGCCTCCGCCGGAACTTCCGACTAATAGATATTTCTTCCGCTGTATATCTCTATCATTTCCTTCCGCAGGTTGTCCATAATCTCCAGCCTGGTCTTGGGCGGCAGCTCATAGACGTCGCTGTTGAACAGATAGTTCTGCAGGTCAATCTCCTTGATAAGCATCTTGGTATGAAAGATATTGGCCTCATGCACATTAATGTCCACCGCGTCATACCGGCGCAGAGTTTCCTGGTCGATATAGTCCCGGATGGATGTAATGCGGTGGTCCATAAACAGCTTCTGCCCGCTCATATCCCTTGTGAACCCCCTCACCCGGTAATCCATGGTGATGATATCCGAGTCGAAGGATCCGATCAGATAATCCAGCGTGGACAGAGGCGTGATCTCCCCGCAGGTTGCCACATCTATATCCACCCTGAAAGTCGCCAGGCAGGTGTCCGGATGATATTCCGGATACGTATGAACGGTGATATGGCTTTTATCCAGATGGGCTACGGTGGTATCCCCCACGGGAACCTTGCTGTTGTCCGCAATCAGAATGGTCACGGAACTCCCCTGGGGCTCATAGTCCTGGCTGGAAATATTCAGCACAGTGGCGCCGATCATGTCCGTCACATCCACAAGCAGCTTGGTAAGGCGCTCGGAATTGTACTGCCGGTCAATATATGCGATGTAGTCTTTCTGCTCCCTCTGAGACTTGGCATAGCACACATCATATATATTGAAGCTCAGGGATTTGGTTAAATTGTTAAAGCCATACAGTGTAACTTTCTCGCCCATGGTTTCTCCTTTGATCTGTCCCGTCAGGAACTCTGACCAGTATGACAAAAGGCAAGTGACGCTTATCATCACTTGCCTCGAAAATCTCTATCCTCTCTCATGACACCCTAACAGCCCCTCCGTTTCCAGGGCTCCAGGGAATATGTAAAGCATGAAAGCAACAGACATATGGTTTTTTAGAGTCTATATAGCAAATATTTTACTTTTACTACTCTTATTGACCGTTTCACAAGTTAGATGTGCGCACCGCACCGGTTTATAGTAGGGAAGAAATCCGTTATTTCCCGAACCTTCCCAACCAACTTATAAAATTTGAGCTTTTAACTCAATCAATAATGCAACATGGTTGCCAAAAATATTTGCATGGAAGACTCTGCCCGTCTGTTTTCCATACAGTCGTACTATATCATAATTATCCCTCTCCCGTCAATAAAAATTTGCAAAATGGCGAAATTTTTTTATTGTTCCGATTCCTCTGCCCCTTCTTCAAGTTTCAGCTGAACATATACCGTGTCCTCTATGATACCGATACCCACAAAAACCGCCCACACATAGGGAGCGCCGTACACATTCAGCGTCTTGGGCCCTGCGATTTTTTTGGGGGCATCCTCCCCCTCCTGGTCCTGTATAAGCTTATTGTAAGCCTTCTCAAAAGTGCTCCTGGTGATGGACCGCTCCCGCCTGTCCGTGAACAGCTCTCCCCCCTTGATGGTGTAGGTGAAGGGCAGCCCCTTCTTGGTCAGAAATTGCTTTCCCTCATGGGCCTGAATCTCGTCCCACAGGCCAGGGACGCTTATCCTGGATGTATTCAGTTTCATACTCTGTACCTCCCTGCCCGCAGCGGCGGGCACTCATTTGTCTAAAAACAGCATTTTTTACCAAGTTTCCTTTATTCTACTACACACACTATACACTGTCAATTTAATTTTTAATCCCCATTCCATAAGCCCCGGGCCCATCCCCCAGGGATTTGTGGACTGCCAGGGAATGGCTGCACCCGTCCCCTTCCGCATTCAGCATAATACAGGGGCCCCTGGCGGAGAAATCCCGGAAGACAAACTTTCCCTCGCCCCGCTGGAATTCATGTATCAGGCCGTCTGAGTACAGCGCCACCCTGGAGCAGCTGCTGTAGACTGCCACCTCATAGGTTCCGGCCCGAAGCCGTTTCAGGCTTCTGGGATCTATATAGACAAAAGGCTCCCGGCTCCACGCTGCCATATATCGGTAATACAATCCTGTGGGGCTGCTGTCCGAAGGAAGTAACAGGGCAGGTTCCTGCGCCTCCCCGGCCTTAGGGCGGAGGCAGGGAATCTTCCCCCACGGCAGCGCCGTCTCCAGGCTGCTCCCATGCACCAGGACTTTTTCCAGTCCCCTTCCCTGGCCCCGGAACTGGTCTGAGGCACTGTCTAAGCTCCCTAGACAGACCAGAAATCCAAAGCGGTCACAGAGCTGCAGAAAAGCCCCCCGGGCCCCTTCTGCGCCCTCCCCCAGGAGGAAGCTGTCCGGCTTCTCCTCCATCATGGCCTGCCGGATAAAGGCCCCCAGTCTCCCAAGAAGCCGGAAATCCTCCAGCACACGGCACTGCCATGCCGCCCCCGATCTCTCCCGGGGCAGAAAATACCTCACGGCGCGCATGCCGAAGGAAACGCCGTTGAGCAGAATCCCCGTCTCTCCTCTGTTCCCCGCCCTGCTTATGCTGCGCAGGGGAAGGGGACCTGCAATCCTGTCCCGGCACACGCCGTCCCCGTCCAAAAGCAGCGCTTCCATGTGGTACAGATACGGATTTCCCAGGCCTGTCCAAAGCCGGGGCTGCAGCAAAAATGCCTGCAGGGGTTCCTCCTCTGCCAGATCCTGCACGGACTCCAGGACAGACTCCCCCCGGCTGTCCTCAAGGCGCACCAGGACCGCCCCTTCTCCGGAAGGGGATTCCTCTTCCAAATGAAATGTCCACTCCAGCAGGGCCTTGCCGTTCTCCAGCCTGCACAGCAGCTCCGCACCCCCGCCCGGGGCCCTTCTGTCAAATCTCATCTCCCCCGCCTTTCCCGCAGCACCGCGGTGTTGGCCTCCACCTGTCTCCTGTTGAGAGGATAGGCAAACTGCATCACCAGAAACACCGCCAAATAGCACAGTCCCGGCACCAGAGTGGCCACCGTGTAGATCCGTTCCGACACCTCCGGAGCCTGGGCGGGCGCCTCGGACACATAGCCCACGGCGGTGAGCACAAATCCTCCCAGCCCCCCTGCCAGAGCCTGCCCCGCCTTCCTGGCAAAGGAATAAACCGCATACACCGTGCCGTCCTCCCGCTTTCCTGTGACAATCTCCTGATAGTCTATAATATCCGTGATAAACGCCCAGACAATCAGGTTGAACATTCCCACTCCCAGCGTGCCAAGAAACAACAGCCCAAGAAACACAGGAATGCTTTTCACCCGCAGAAAAAACAGCAGCAGATAGACCGCCCCTCCCGCCAGCATACCCAGGGCCCCGGCCTCTTTCTTGCCGAAATTCTCCGCAATCCTGGACACAAAGGGGGCCAGGATCAGCGTTCCTCCCACGCTGATCAGATTCACATAGGAAAGAGCTTTGGCGTTCTTAAAATAGTCCAGAAACAGATAATTGTTCATGGCCTGCCCCATCAGGGTGGCAAGCAGCAGCACCAGAGCCGCGCACACCAGCGCAAGCAGGGGCCGGTTCCTCCCCAGGCCCCTCAGCATGTCCCAGACACTTTCCTTGGCCTTCTCCTTTTTCTCGAAGACCACCCGCTCCCGGCACAGCAAGTAGCAGAGCACATAGCAGGCCACCGCCAGCACACCGAAGACCGCCGCCGTCACCGTAAAGTCCACAGGCCGCACGATCTGGTTCCCCTCCGCGTCCGTCTCGTAGACGATCAAAGGCACCAGCACGCCGATGGCCAGACCAGCCAGGCTGGCTCCGATGCTGCGGAAGGTGGAAAGGGACGCCCTGTCCTTCACATCCGGGCTGATCACCGAAGCCATGGATCCGTAGGGGATATTGATGGCCGTATAGCAGAAACTGCTCCACAGCAGATAGGTAAAAATCACATAGGCGAGCTTCGCCCCATAGGGCCAGTCCCGCACGAAATACAGGTACATGATGGAGCTGGACACCGCCACCGGAACGCACATCCGCCGTATCCAGCATCGGAATCTGCCGTCCCTGGCAGGCTGCATATTATCTACGATACGCCCCATAGTCACATCCGTAAAAGCGTCCACGAACCTGGCCCCCAGAAAGAGGAGCCCCACCACATATCCGCTCAGCCCCAGCACTTTCGTATAGAATACCATTAAGTAACTGCTGGCGAAAATAAAGCTGAAGTCATTCCCAAAGTCACCGAACATGTACCCGATCTTGTCCCGGAGCCCAAAAGGGCGTACATCCGCGGCAACATCCGTCTTCTCATTTCCCCTGTCGTCAACCGTCCTTGCCATAGCAACCTCCACCTCACCGAATCGCTCCCATCGGCTCCGGGGCGCGGGCCCTGTGGTTCCGGCAGCCCCTCCCGCGAAGTCCGTGATCGCATGTGACATCTTTCTGTCTGAACGCACTGAACGCATCCGAACGCACGCGCCGCCATGGGGCGCTTCGCCTTTTGTGGGGTTATTATGTCTCGTTTTCGGGAAAATATACGGCTTTACATCTGCGGAAAACACCGCTATAATAGGCATATCACTTTTACGCCTGAAAACGGAGGAGACCCATGACTATTTTTACCGTATTTTTCCAGATGCTGTCGCTGCTGATCATGATTGGCGCGGGCTTTTTATTGACAAAGAAAAAAATGCTGGACGAGCATACCAACACCCGGATGTCCAGGATGATCGTCAACCTGTTCAATCCCATGCTGGTGCTCTCCAGCGCCGCCACTTCCGTAGGCCTGATATCCCTGGGCACCATGGGGCTCGTGGCGCTGATTGCGGTGGGCATGTTCCTCATCTTCATCATCGTGGGGATGATTCTCTCCCCCTTTTTCGACAGGCAGCCTGACCAGCGGAAAATCTACCAGATGATGTTCGTCTTCTCTAACTTAGGCTTCATCGGCATTCCTGTGGTCAGCAATATCCTGGGGCCTGAATATGTGGTCTATGTGACAGAGTTCCTGCTGATTTATACGATTGTGTTCTATACTTACGGGGTCTCTCTGATGGACGGGAAGTTCTCGCTGTCTTCCCTGAAGACTATGGTGAATCCCGGCCTGATTGCCAGCCTGGCCGCGCTCCTGATCATCATCCTGGAGATACAGCTGCCGGAGTTTATGTTGATAGCGGTCACCTATCTGGGAAACGTGACCTCTCCCATGGCCCTGGTGGCAGTGGGGTTCGCCCTGGCCAATTCCAACCTGAAAAAGATTTTCTGCCAGCCAAAACTGTATGTCTTTTCTGCGATCAAGCTGCTGGCGCTGCCTTTGCTTCTGCTGCCGCTGCTGAAGCTGGTGACGGAAGACCAGGCCCTGATTTCGGTCTGCATGGTCATGTTCGGCATGCCCATCGGCAACATGCCGCTGATGCTTGGGAACCAAAAGGGAATCGACGGAAGCACCTGCAGCGCCGCCATCATTCTGACCACGCTGCTCTGCGTCCTGACGATTCCCGTTCTGCTCACGCTGACAGGCTGATCATTTCAGCAGCCTGCGGATTCTTTTCAAGTGTTTTCGGGCAGTTTTGAAGATATGTACGTTGTCATTCTCTGTTTTCACCATGTCCTCCAGAATCTGATATGCTTTTTCCAACATTTCCCTGTCCAGGGCTCCGGGCCTGAAGGCTATGGAGCCTATGGCCCTGGCGTCAATGACGGCATAGTCCAGATATGTCTCCGCCAGTCTGAAACGGTATACCTGCCCCTCTGTCTCCCCGCACAGTTCCTCCAGCATCTCCACGCTCTGGCCATAATACTTTCTGGCCTCCTCCCTGCGGCGCTTCCCGCAGCAGAACTCTCCCCACTCGCCATAGCATTTTGCCAGAGCATATCTGGCCTGGACGCTTCCGGTCTCCTGGGCCCACTCCCTGCACAGCTCCAGATACTGGCGGTAATATTCTTCCGCTTTCCCGGCGGCGAAGGGCGTGACTTGCAGAAAACGGCTCAGATTGCCGTATTCCCCTATGAGCCCCTCTTTCACCTCCACCGTCCCGATTTCATCGTAGAGCTGCCTGCGGATTTCAAGCCCTTTCCGGAAATAATCCACGCCCTTTTTCACATTCGGCAGAAATACCAACACCAGCGGCAGAGTCACTATCAACAGAAAGCCCAGGCCATGCGGCAGCCCGTAGCCCACACTGACCGCCTTTCCGGCTACATGCCTGTAGGACAGGAAAGGGCTGCTCACGAAGAACAGAATCCACGCCAGGACAAGGGCTCCCACATACCGGGGCCAGGCGCTCCCCTGGCTGACCAAGGCAAGCTTACCGTAGCTCTCGGCCATCGCTTTCCTGGCTTCCACAGTCCCCCTCTCTTCGTTCAACCGGCTGCTGATCTCCAGGCTTTTCTCAAGATGCCTCTCCGCCGCCCGGAAGCGGAAGCGCCCTATGCTGATGACGCTCAGGCTCACATGGCAGCCCCAGAGATCCAGCATCTCCCTGTCCTGTCTCGTCTCTTCGGAAAGCATTCTGGTTATGTCATATTCTGCCTGGTAGTAGACTTCCGCTTCCCTCCAGCGGAGCTGAAGCTGCCTGACGCTGCCGCAGCCGTGGTTGGCTGCGGCATACATGCGCTTTGCAGCAGGGGTTCCAACCTCTTCCGCAAGCTGTCTGCTGATTTCCAGGCAGTTCCGGAAATATCCCTCAGCGTCCCCCAGACGTCTCAGGTTCATGCAGATCCATCCCAGGTTGTTATAGGCAATGAAGAGGGACTCTCTTTTAGCGGTTCCGTCTTCTTTTATCTGGCTGACGGCTTCCAGCATCTTCAGCAGAAAGTTTTCCGCTTCCAACTGACGGTCTTCCGTCATGCTGACGGCGGCAAGGGATTGATAGCTCCACGCCAGCTTCAGCCGCGCTTCCTGGGCCGGCTCTCCCCCGGCACCTTTTGCGGACTTCCCCGGCTGCACTGTCTTTCCATGGGCTTTCCCTGGCTTCTCAGCATTCTCGACCAGCTCTTCGCTGATTTCACGCATACAGTCATAAGCATCCCAGGCTGTCTCCAGATCCCTTATCTCATACAGGTAATTGCCGTAATCTCCGAGAGATGTCACCAGCGCTATTCCGTCTTCAAATCCTCTTTCTGCCGAATATCCATCCCACCAATGCTCCACCAGCTTCTCCTGCCACTGGATGGCCCTCTGGCAATCGGCCTTCACCGCCTCCCCGTTCCAGTACATGCCCACCAGCTTCTCCATAGCCTCCGGCAGCCCCTTTTCGGCCGCAGCGGAAATCAGTTCCAGCCCCTTTGCATGATCCACCTCCACATCGATGCCGTTCAGGTAGGCCAGGCCGATGAAAAAAAGGTGTGCGGGCGAGTCCTCGTTCTCCCGGAACCGCATCTTCTGCACGACCTCCAGGAGCGCCAGAGGGAACTCTTTCTCGTCCTCGACACTGACGCACTGGGGAAGGCCTGTATATTTCTCCTTAAGCGCCTGTCTGTCCGTGGGAACCACCTCCACCGGAAAGATGGGCTTCCTGGAACTCTTGGCCCGGGGATACTCCTCCCGCATGACATAGTTGCCGTCTTCCACCAGGTTCGGTGTCACCACCATGGCAAAAAGCCCGCTCTCCCGCAGGGCTTTCTGGATGGCGCTGTTGAAGTCCTCGCCGGGCACAAGGAACTCGTCGTACCAGATGGCGATGTCCCGGCAGAAGTCGTTCTGGTGGATGAGCCGCATAAGCTTCTGGGCATAGGCCCGGTCTTTCTTGCGGTAGCTCAGGAACACATAGGCATCGAAGGCCGCCCTGACCTTTTGGGCCAGCTCGTCCCCCACCAGCACAGAGGACAGGAACCGGTCCAGCTTCTCCTCATACCGGATGGAGGTGGCATCTCGATTCGTCATATCTAACACCTGAAGGGAGCCGCATACGTCATTGAACAGCTGCTCCAGCCCGCTCTCCTGCATCAGCGGCAGCACTGGGATGCAGGCATCCATGGCCAGCCTGAACTCCACGTCCCGGGCCCGGCTCTGCCGGCACAGGAACCGGGTGGTCACAGGCACCACAATCATCTGCATCTGCGTCAGATCGTATCTGAGCTCCTCCGCGTCATACCCGGCTTCCGGTTCCCCCTCATACCAGATGGCGCAGTCCTGCCGCTCCAAGATCACATCGGAAATCGGCCCGAAATACGTCTCGAAGTCCGCCGGATGGCAGGAAAAATACACCCGCGGCTTCCCCTGCGGCCCGGAACCTCCCCTGGTCTTATAGCTTAGCTTCGACATATGTCCCTCCGTTTCGTCTCTGATATCCTCCCGGAACCTCCCGACCGCATATCACGCTGCTCTCCAGAGCTCCTATGGGCCGATTTCCCCGCTTTTCCAGGTGCCGTCAGCCCCAATGCCTGTTTCTACCCTGGCCCTTTATCCTGGCCTCTCTGCCCTGGTTCCCTATCCTGATTCTCGCTCTGGCCCTCTATCCCAATCCGCCGCTCCTGCCATCCGCCCTGACAGTCTCTGCCCGCTCCCGCAGCAGCTCCTGCAGCCCGTCATAAAAAAGCCTGCTCCTCTCCGAATCACAGGGATACGCATAGGCTCCCGCGTCAAAAGGAATCCCCTGGCGGCTAAGCGCATACACCTGCAGATAAGCGGCATAATCCCTGCGGACCCCAGGCTCTCTGCCCAGAAGCCGCAAAATATAGCCGTCCGTAGGCACCCCGCCTTTCAGATACGGCATCCCGTTCAGATAGACCCGCGGCACGCCCGTCCAGAACAGCTGCAGGAAGAACAGCCTCCCCCCTGTGCCCATGCCGCCTGTCAGGCAGCCCGCAAGTCCCAGAGCACAGGCAAGCAGATTGAGCAGAATCCCGCCAAAATTGTACAGCAGATACGGACAGCTCCCCCAAGGACCGGCCCCGCCGGGCACCATGACGCACTGCCCGCCGCGCCAGCCCCCCAGGGACGCCGCCAGCTTCCCTTTCCCGTCCCTCTCCAGCCAAAAAGGCCCCAGCCGCCAAAAAAGCAGCCTGTATCCGCTCATCTTCCCGCCCAGCAGATGCCCCAGCTCATGCAGGACAAGCTGCACCCCCGCGGCAGCCCCGCAGGACAGCGCAGCCGCCGCGAAAAGCCCCCGGGAGAGCGGAAAGAACAATGCGATACAGACTGCATCCACCATCAGACATAGGACAGGAACCACGATTCTCCCTACCCGCGACACGCTCTTCCTCCCGTCTGCCCCCCATTGATTTCAAATCCCTTGATTCCATATCCTCTCGGAATCCCCAGACCGTCATCCCACCGCTTTTTGAAAATCGCTTAGGAATTGTCGGAAAATAACTGATGCAACTTGTTTAGGAGAAAGCCCAGAAATACAACGAAAACGGCTATAAACTCGCATCAGTTATTTGTAGACAATTCCTTATACGGCTTCCCCTGCTTTTCCGGGAGACTGCCCGATACGGTGACTGACGGCCTTTGTCGACACATCGCCACTGAAGGCGAGGACACTCTCAGCCTGCGGCCTTCACGCTGCTGTCGATCTGCTGCAGCAGCCACAGCAGCGGCTCCACCACATGCCTGCCCTGGAAGGGCTCTCCATTCTGGTTGTGCCCCAGGGCGCTGCAGGGGAAGTATGCCACGTTCTGGAACTTGCTCTCGGCGGTCCGGACAAAGTTGCCCGCGCCATATTCCGTCAGGAACTGACGGCACACTTCATTGCGGGCATCTCCCAGCGTCTTACAGGTCTCCGGATTATCTGTGTAATACCGGCTGGCGGCATCCTCGCCGATTTTCTCCTCCAGGGTGGGCACGTCCACCTTATTGATGACTACAGCCAGGCAGCGCTTCACGGTGTCCTTCTCCCGCAGTTCCAGCATCTTCCCCAGATTGATCAGCATGATGTCCAGGATATCCCCGAAGTCCTTAGAGCTGGCGCCATAGGCCACAGGATCGATTCTCTCCTCCACCTCCATCATGAACTGCGCCAGCGTCAGCGGATCTATGATGAAAATAAAACCGTCCGCATAGCCATAGGCCTTGTTGACCTGGAAATCGCTGCTGGAAGAGAACATTTCGCCCGCGATATCATAAATATAGATGCGGCGGCCTATTTTTTCGTTGGGCATGGCAAGCATCATCTGATAGGCGGTGAGGACGCTCTCGTTCGTCTTATTCAGGCGGACGCCGCTCTCTAAGGATCTTATTTCTTTCTCATAGTTCTGCTCATCTTTCTCCTCAATAAAATGCAGATCCCATCCCGCGGACGGCGCGACATCGTTCAGCATCTGATGGAGCGTCATGTTGATGTAACAGCTCTTGCCCACGGAAGGCCCGCCGATGACAGGAAAGGCGTACTGGCGGCTGGCCGTGTCCCCGGATAAAGACTGTTCGCATACCGGGCAGTAGGCCTTCAGCTTTCCCCGCCCGTTCAGGAAGGTGGTGTGCAGCTTCGTGCCGCACAGGCACACCCTGTTCATGATGCCGTACTTGCTGGGAACCAGGTTCGTATGCTTAGCCTTGCAGGTCGGGCACTCATAGACCGGTATCAGGAAGGAAGCCTGACAGTTTGAGTTCGGACAGGCATTGCGTATCTTGTTGGCAAAGATATAAATCCTGTCCACCAGCCACAGAAGACCGAACCCCAAATAAATGCAGGCGAAGAAAAACACAAGGATCCCCACATGGAACGCCGTGGTAAATGCCGTGATGATGCTGCCGAAGATAAAGATGGCAAGCATCGTCACCAGGCTGATCGCCCCTTTAAAGCCGTAAATGATTTTTTCCTTGTCCCAGCCGAACTCCGAGAAATTCTTCTTCATCCGGTCGCGCTGATCCACCACCGTTGCCAGATTCAGTGCCCAGGCTTCTTTGATCGTATTCCACAAGTCCACATAGCCCTTGCCGAAAAAGTAGCTTATGCGGGCCGGTTGTTCTTTTGCCATATTCTCTCTTTCCCTCCTTATGCGGCATTTTCAAGGGCCGTCTTCCTGAAATTGCTGTCCCAGATATTGTGCTTCAGCGAAATCAGGTAATTCCTGATAGAAAAGAATCCGCCCAGGATCCCGCCGCCGTAAAGGATAATGTACACACTGACATAGATCAAGAAGCAGATCACTGCCACCACCACCGCAATCGCCACCAGCACCATTATTATCACAATACCGTCTTCCGAGTCATGCCCCACCAGGCATTTCTTCTCTCTTTTCTGAAACTCTCTCTCCATAAAAACCTCCTCCATCTATAATCACTTCTTCTTGCGGAACCGGTCGAATAATTTCTCCTTCCGCATAACTTCCTCAAAAAACAAATCGCACAGCTCCTCCGAGGTATCCCGGCAGATCCGTTCCCTGATATCGGCCAGATTCTCCTTGGACAGCCCTTTCAGGTAATGGGCCAGCGCCTTGTAGAGCTCTTCCTCCGCCGGGGTGTCGGACTCTACCGTCAGGATGGCGGCGCAGGCCCAGGCTGCAAGCTTCTGCCACTGCCTGTTCCCCTTTTTTTCCAGCATCCGCAGTCTGTCCACGAACCGGCCCGTGAACTGGTCGAATGCCTGCCTATGGTAAAAGGTCTTCACCACCAGCGCCATGTCCTCGCTGGACTTCACCGCCCTCAGATACTCCCACAGGAAGGTTCTGACGTAAATTTCGTAGTCCGTCCGTCCAAGGTCTGACAGCCGGACGTCCGCGCCCCTGACCGTCTTCCCCAGCTCCACGGGCTCCGGGCTGAAAATGGAATTGCCCTCCTTCAGGCATATCCCCACATATACGGCCCGGATCCTGGGGGTGTCCACACCGGTCCGAATGCCCAGGCGGCATATCCCTTCCAGCATGTCGCAGCCCAATTTCCCCAGCGTCCCCATATCGCAGCCCTCCAGCGCACCTGTCAGCGCGCCTGCCGCCCGTTCGTCCTCCAGCAGGCGGCTGTCCTGCTCCTCCAGCATACGGAACGCCGCCTGGCTCTTTGCCTGGCCCGTCAGGCTGCCGAGGCAGGCCGTGACCATGGGCCCCAGGGGCTGCTGCCTGGTTCCGTCGCTTTGGAGGCTGTAGAAATGCCAGAAAGCCTCCTCCGGGTTCTTCGCGGAGCCGATTTTGCAGGCCGCCAGCTGTGCCGCCAGGGGCGCGGCCTCCGTCATGCCGAACAGATATTTCTCGAAACGCACGGCCTCCGAGGCGCTGTCCGCCTGCCGCAGATATTCCCTGCACAGCCGCTCCAGCCGCTCAGGCTTCTGCGCCGAGGCCAATAGAATCTGCAGAACGGCCTCGAACAGCGCCCTGCTGGAGGTGGCACGGAACAGTATCCTGACGATTTCGCTTTCGCCCCCGGGAACCTGGCAGATGTTCTTCAGCAGCTGCCGCAGCAGCTTCGAAATCGGCTGCCTGTCGTTGAGCCCGTTGGCAAAGGTATAGCTGTCCATGATCCAGTTCACATAAAAGCCATTGGTGCACAGGTTGGGATGGCCCGACAGGTACAGGATCATCTGCTCCACGCAGCCCATGGAATTCAGGTACTCCAGGAAACTTCCGTAGGCCTGCGGCGTTGCCTTCCCCAGCCCGTCCAGAAACTCCACCACGCCCTCACAGGCGTCCGCCGCCTCGCAGGTCAGCTGGTAGACCTCCTCCAGCAGCAGGTCGTACAGCGTATAGATCATGAAACTGGTGTTCCTGCAGATGAATTCCCACAGATGCGCAAAGGAAGAAGCCGGCACCGTCCAGTTCTCCTGCTGCATCTTTACCAGAAGCCTGTTGCCCATATCGGCCTTGTCCGCCTCCGTACAGTATGCCTCCCCGAACACAAGGATGGCCTGCAGGTCATCTTCCGTGCAGCGGAACGCCCCCCGCTCCAGCAGCTGGTAGCAGAGGAACGCGTCCTCCAGCCCTCCGCCCAGGCTCTCATAGGAAGTCTTGTCCACAAACCCGCCGAACCTGTCCACCTTCTCGAAGCCCGTCACAACGCTGGCGGCCACGGCCTTGGCGAACCTGCTTGCCGGAATCCCCTCCGTCATATAGCCGCCCTGGAAATCCATGACGATATGCCGGCTGCTCCTGTACTCTATTCCGTAATTGAAATAGTTGGCGTCAGGCCGCACCCCCACCAGATGGAACTCCACGCTCTCCCCCGTCAGCCTCGGAGAGCGCAGGCCTTCCTGGTCTCCCACATACGTGTTGAAGGCAAAGGAGGCCGCCAGCCGGGGGGGAAGGATCCGCTGCACCGCCGCCGCCCACAGCACCAGGTTCTCCCTGGTGTCATTTAAGTAAAAAGGAACCTTCATGTCCTTGGCCGCCAGCACGAAAGTGATCAGCTGCGCGAACTCTTCCTCTCTGCCGGACAGAAAGAAGATCAACTCTTCATCATTTACCACAGAGCCGTAGTTCTTTATGTGCAAAGGCGGCAGGGGCGGCACAGGGGAGGGCGCGTTCAGCTCGGCCTCCGTCATGGCCGTCTTGAGATAAGGCTCTCCGAACAGCTCCCCGGGCCGACAAGCCAGGCTGCCCGGCTCCATCACCAGCGCATAGATGATATAGTTGCCGAACCGCCCGGAATAGTCCTTCCCCAGATAGGTGGTCCTGGCCACGCAGCATCTCCCGCCTGGCAGAAGGAAATAGGCGAAGGAATAGGGGAATATCTCCTCGATCTCCTGGGGCGAGGGGTTGAAAGGCAGCTCCTTGGGCACCAGATACTGCATGGCGCTCTTGATGGCTGCGCACTCCCTGTCGGTAATCCCCTCCGACTTCGAATAGATCATGTACCCCTTGTCCAGCGAATCCCCGTTTTTCCATGATGTGTAGATATACTGCAGCGCCTCCATACTCACGCCCCCTGAGCGGAGGGGATGATGCCCTCCTTGGCCAGGATCCACAGCAGGGGATCCGCCACGCGGAACGGGCGGAATTTCGGTATCTTTTTATCCATATCCGGATTACTTCCCAGGGCGCTCAGGCCGAAGAAGCCAAACTTCGCGAAATGTGTGGACACCAGCTGGTACAGCTCCATTCCCAGCCATTCCTCCACCATGCTCTGCATCTCCTCACTGGCATCCTGGAAATCCACCTGGTCAAAGCAGCCCTTCCTGATATGCACCGAGTCGTTCCGCAGGCAGCTGGCCGGATCCAACAGGTCGCTGACCGCGTCTATCTTGGTGAACGCGATGGCCAGCGGTATATCGATTTTCACGCCCTCTTTGTTCAGGCCGGGCACATTGCGGCGGATGATGTCTATGGTTCTGGTGAGGATCTCGTTTACATCCGTGTTCTCCTCCGGCAGACGTATCCTGCCCTCCAGTTCGTCCCGCACCTTGGGCAGCTGCAGGGGATCCAGCAGAAGGATGATGCCCGAGGAATGGTACAGATAAGGGTTGAAGGTGCGCATCATGTTCTCATCGTTCAGATTCTCGCCTGCGGTGTCGAAAAAGGTCAGGGAGACGGCGTCATTGGTGGCCTTGCGCAGAAATCCGCCCTTCCTCTGGAAGAGCAGGGAATAGATCAGAGGATCCACCTCGCCGGCGTCCGTGCCCTGGACGCAGGTGCGGTGCCGGTACAGCGGATCGTAAAAGTCCGTCCGGTAGCGGTTGATCGTCTTGTCCCCGCAGGCCATCAGGGAGCAGTCGAAAGCGCGCCCCACCTCGTTCTTCAGCTGGTTGATCAGCACGGCCACGAAATTGCTCTTTCCTGTCTCCTTGGCCCCGATGATCGCTATGGGGTAACTTTTGGCGGTGCCGATGTTCAGCGGCAGTTCCATCTTGCACTTGGGGCAGATTTTCGTGATCAGCGCCTGTTTGCACTCTGTGCAGACGGGTTTCTTGGAATTCTCTGCCCTCTGGGGCTTCTTGTCGATTGCAAGCTGGCACGGTTTAGATTCGTTCGAGCAGATGTATTGGATGCTGTCCAGGCTCTGCTCCTCAAAGCACCGTGGACATAAAAACTTCCCGGCCATATCTTAAATCCTCCTATTCCAGTTCCGCAGACACCCATACAGTGCCAAGACATGGCACTGCATGGGTGCCTGCTGTTTCTTATATTGTATTGCCTGCTTTGCAGGCGAGTTTGAAGTTTTTGTAGTTTTGGTCGTCCAGGAAGAACATCTTCAGGCGCATGCCTGCGCGGATCACCGGCACATCGAACTCGAATGTCAGGTTCTCCTGGATTTCCGTGGCCTGGGCCACGATGCAGATGGCCTCGCCGTCGCTGCGCTTCAGGGGGATGCCCTTATACTTCCCCACGATCACGAACGGCGGCAGCACGCAGCAGCCCGAAATCTCCACCGTGAACAGCAGAGCCGTCTTTTTGTGGAATAGCCCCGGCTTCTTGTATTCAAAGGAGTAGAACACGTCCATCTGGGGCCGGTTGTCGAAGCGCGCCTTCACGCCCTCGGAACAGATCCGCCTCCCGTCCTTTTCCAGGTACACATAGACCTGCGCGTAATACGTCCCCGCCTCAGGGTTCCTGATCAGGACGCCCTGGTTGGCCTCGTACTGCTTTCTGCTGCACTCCGCCTGATGGGCATAAGGGTCATCCAGTGCTCCCGGCCAGGTGTCCATCCGGTACACCACCAGGCAGCGCTCCACTCCCTGGGGCCAGGCAAAACTCACGTACATTTCCGTCCCCGAGGCGTTCACTTCAAAGGATACGTCCCGCGCGCAGGGCACGGACGAAAGGTACACCGCCTCGCTCAGGACCACGTTGGAATCCCTTATGACCGCGGGGATAAGATAGCACTCCCCTACGAACTCCAGCCGGAATTCCCCTTCCGTCCGGCCCTTCATCTGGAAGTCCACCTTTTTGTATTTCTTCAGAAGTTCTTCCATGTCATAGACTACGCCCACGGTATACTCCGGCTTCCGGTCGGCATAGAGCAGCACCACGTCCCACTCCGACTGCCTCCAGCTGCACCGGAACGCTCCCTCCTTCTGCTGCAGCGCGAACTCCTGCAGAGGCATGGCCGGTTTCTGTGGCACCGCCGACAGATGCACAGGCTCCGAATAATAGGTTCTGCCGTTCAGCACCACCCCGGCGCAGACCGAGAACCAATAGCACGCTCCGTTCTCCAGGCCCTCTAAGAGGATGCCGTCCGGGCGGGTACAGGGAACCGGCTCATAGGCCCCTTCCTCCTTTGGCCGCTCGCTCCCGCAGTACCTGGCCACCCTGATTTCCGTAGCGCCCTGGGGCTTCACCCAGGAAAGGGAGACAGAACCGTCCCCGCCCACCGCCTTCCCGCCGGACACGCATTCCACCGCGGCCACCGGCTCCGGGGGCCTGGCCGCCCTGGAGAACACGCCCAGCCGCACCGCATAGACCGCGTAATAGTACAGCCTGTTGTGCCGGAGGCCGCTGTCCGTATAGCCAAGCTCCCGGCCTGTGTACAACGCCTCTCCGTCCTCCGGATCGTTGGGGGCGGAATTCTCTTTCCGCACCAGCCGATACGCCACCTCTCCCAGAGATCCACTGGCAAGCCAGGTGAGCGTCACGTCTTTCCCTGCCTGCGCGCAGGACACTGCCGGACATTCCGAGGGCGGGTACTTCGCCAGATTCTGTTTCAGCTCCTCACAGTCCGTCACCTGTTCCGAGAGCTCCAGGACGATTCGGAACGCCTCATCCCCCTCCTTTGTCCGCAGAAGGGCCAGCCGCTCCTCTATCCGGGCCAGGCTCTCGTCCACCTGCGCGGCCAGCGCCTCGTCCACCCCGAAGCCCCCTGTCCGGGCCTGGGCAATCTTCGTCCGGGCCGCATACAGGCGCTTTTCCCGGAGGTCCGCCATGATAGCAGCCACGGCATCCGACGCCTGCCTGCGCTCTGCGGCAATGGCCTCCTCCAGCTTCCGGACATCCGGATGCCCCGGCCAGAAGACCAGGGCCTCTTTCAGCAGCCCTTGGGCCTCGTCATAGGATTTCGCGGCATGAAGCTGCCTGGCCTGCTGCAGCAGGGCCACCGCCCTCTCCATCTGGGACAGATCGAAGCCGCATTTCACGCAGTTCCTGGCAGAGTTGTTGTTCCGGGTCCCGCAGGAGGGGCAGGTGACGAGCAGGGGCTTTCCGCACTTGACGCAGCTCTGCGCCCCCATGGGATTCTCCGTGCCGCAGAGGCCGCAGATAAGCTTGTTCTCGGAGAGCACATACCCCATGTAGGCACAGTAATCATTGATATAGGCGGAACTCTCCGAAACGCTGATGCGGTACTGGCCGACAGCCCTGTCGATCAGGCCCTCCTTCATCCTGGGCTCCAGGCACCGCTGGTTCCCCATGGCCATCTCGTCTATGGCATCGTTGAGGGCGTCAAAGCGGGTCAATGTGACATAGTTGTCATATTTTTGCTTGCCTTCTTCGGTGCGGAAAATCACGCCGCACAGGCCGCACAGAGACTGGACTGCGCCGTCCTGGCCCGACTTCTTGCCCTTCTGCAGTATCTTTCTGTTGACGGCATCGGCAGCCTGGCACAGTTCCCTACAGGAAGCGTCAGGCGCAAGCCCCAGAAAGTCATACAGGCTCTCCCCTTTCCTGTCCAGCTGCCGCATGTAGTTCCTGATATTATGGGCCTGGGCCTTGTCCAGCACCTCCTCCGCCTGGAATCCGTCCTTCTGCTTCCGGTTCCCCTCCTCAAAGGCGCCACGAATCTCCGCTTCCGTAAAGCCGAAGGCACCGAATGTCCTCACCAGAAGCTTCAGATCCTGAGCAGACAGGCTGTCCCCCTTGGTATGGTACAGGGCCAGACTGTCTACCAGTTCCTTTTTCTTGCTGCCCTTGATCTGCCTGGCTTCCTCGGCTTCTTTCTCCCTGGCTTCCGGGTCAAGCATCACATTCTTGATTTCGGAAATATGGGCGATGTATTCGCTGACTTTCGCTTTCTTGACCGGATTCACCATGTCCCGGGACCATTGGGTCTGCTTCGCCGCAATGGCCTCCGCAATCTTCCCGGCATCGTTCTCCGGCGGGTCAAAGGGCAGTTCCAGCAAAATGAAATAGTTTTCCATGGTCTCTCCCGCCTAGCTTACGCTGGAATCGCTGTTGCGGCGGATGGCATCCGACATCTCCGCTTCGCTCAGCGCTTCCGTAGTCTGGAATTCCGCGTCCACTTCGCGCCCTCCCTGCATTTCCTTGGCATGGAGGTGCAGAAGCCCCGACTCGTCCAGCCGGAAGGTGACCACGATCTCCGTGTCCCTTGTGACTCCTGAAGGCAGCTCCAGGGAGGCCGTGCCGATTTCCTTTCCCAGCTCCGTGTCCACGATGTCCTCAGAAGCCAGGCTCTCCTTTACCCTGAAACGGGCGCTTCTCTGGTTGTCCTCCCTGGGAAAGAAGGAATTGGTGCCCTCGGCGGGAAGCTCCGCGTTCTTGCGTATGATGTTGAACAGTTTCTTCTCATCGTTCTTATCATAGGCTTCCGTGCCGAAGCTGCGGCTGGTGACATTGATGATCTTCATCTCTTCCCCGGGCAGACGGCCGCCCGGCATGGACACATTGGCTTTCTTCGCCTCTTGCTGGACATCCATCTGGCCGCTGTCCACCTGTTCCCGGACTTCCTCCAGGGTCTTGCCCTGGTTCTTCGCAATCTCCTCCAGGACAATATTGTATTCGCTCATCTTGTTGGCATAGATGGCCGCGCCCTTGGCCACGGATTCGTCCGGGTCGAACATCCTGGTCTCGATACCGAACTCCGCCTTGACGCGGTTCATGACCTGGGGCATCTTGGAGGAGCCGCCCACCAGAAGAACCTCGCTGACATCCTCCAGGCGGAACCCTTTCTTCTCCGCTTCCCCGAACATCTCCCGGGTCAGTTCAATGGTGCGGGACAGCAAGTCCTCCGTCAGCTGGTCAAAGGTCTGGCGGGTCAAATCCACCCGCACCCGCTCTCCCATGTAATTGATGGCCACGGGCGCCTTCTCCTTGGTGCTGAGGAGCTTCTTGGCCCGCTCTGCCGCCAGGCTCAGCTCCTGAAGCGTCTCCGCGTCCTCCAGGATATCGTCCTGGGTGCCGGTCTCCTGCTGGTACTGCTGTGCCAGGTACAGAAGCACTCTGTCGTCCCAGTCCTTGCCGCCAAGATTGTGGTCTCCTCCGGTGCAGATCACGCGGATCTCACCGGGCTTGATATGAATCATGGTGATATCGAAAGTCCCGCCACCCAGATCGTAGACCAGCACGGTCTTCTCCTGGCTGTCATCTGTGACGCCGTAGGTAATGGCGGCCGCGGTGGGCTCGTTGATGATGGCCATGACGTTCAGGCCGGTAATAATGCCCGCAGTCTTGGTGGCTTCCCTCTCCGCTACGCCGAAGTAGGCAGGACAGGTGATGACTACGTTGCGAATATGTTCCTCATCCCCCAGCTTGCCCTCCATCCGCATGGTCTCCTCGGCGTCCTGGACTACCTTCTTCAGGATGTAGGAAGAGATCTCCTCAGGCTTCATGTCGATTCCGTTCAGGTTCAGGCAGAAGCCCGGCTGGCCGATGCTGCGCTTGATGAAAGTCACCACCTGATCCGGATACATTTTTGCGCTCTCTTTGGCGGCGGCGCCCACTGTCACCTCCGACTGGCTCTCGAAGAACACCACGGACGGCGTGGTCAGGTCTCCCTCCGCATTTTTCAGAACCACGGGCATTCCGTTGGCGTCTATGTAGGCGATGCAGGAATAAGTGGTGCCAAGGTCAATGCCAAATACATTTCCCATAGTGATTGTCCTCTTTTCTGTTATTTCTATATGTGTTCTATATTTAATTGAGTTACTTTGGAATTGTCGAAAAATAACTGATACAACTTCTTTAGAGAAAAGCCCGGAAATCCAAGGAAAACAGCTTTAAACTCGTATCAGTTATTTGTAGACACTTCCTTATACTGCTCTGCCAGCCAAATTCTGTCCGCTCTGCTGTGCGGGGTCATTTGTCGTCGGCATCTGGTGATTTCTTATGATATTTGTATATCTTGATGCGCTCCGGGCGGAGAACCTTGTCTCCTTTTTCATATCCGTCTGCCACACGCACGGCAATGAAATTGTCCTGGGCGGGGTCTTCCGTCTCCAGGGTCTGGATAATCTTCTGGCGGCGCACGTCCACTTCCTCTCCCGCCACCTGGTAGGCTTCAATGCTCTGCCGGTACAGGACATCCTGGAGGTCTTCCACCAGGCCCTTTACAAGGCGGAGCAGGCGGTCGTAATTTTCCTGTGTGCCTTCCTTTTCCTCATAGATGCGGATATGGTTTTTGGTGCTGTCAATCAGCTGGATGATGTCCATGGCCATGGTCTCTGTGTTCTTGTCCACCACTCCGTTCTGATATCGGACGAGCTCCCTGTGCATTTGGTCGAACAGGGCGTTCTTGTGCTTATCCTGGACGATTTTGTCATCGAAGCTCTGCTGCAGATCGGCGATTGCCTGCCGGATTTCTTCCAGGGCGGGAATCGGGACGGGCTGCGGTTCGTTCTCTTCTGGCAGACTTTGAGAAGTCTTGACGGGCTGCGGCGGCTGCGGTGGTTCCACAGGCTGCGATGATTCCACGGGCTGCGATGGTTCTATAGGCTGCAGCGGTTCTGTAGGTTGCGGCTGTTCTGTAGGTTGTGCCTTCTGCGCAGTCTCGGGATGGTGTGTTTCGGGATTTTCCTGGCTCTGGCCTTCAGAAGTCTCTTTTGCAGCAGAGTCCTGGCTCTTTTCAGCAGAGTCGGTTCTTTCTTCTATGTCAGGCACCGCGGTGTCTCGCTGATTTTCCATGGTCATAACCTCCTGTGTCTCGAGTGATTATCCACCGAATTTCGGGGCAGGGAACAGGCATCTCAGTTTTTCCTGATGGTCGTATGTTTTATGACGGCAAAACGTATTCCCTGAACCTGTTTTTTATGGACATTTTATAATACTTGTGAGTTGAAAGTTTGTAGCACTATGAAGCCAGACAATCCCACGGTTCTTCTGGTGCTTCCGGCAGTCCCTGAATTATCTGCGTTATGCATAATTCGGGCTTTTGGCCTAAAAGGCGGAAAAAATGTTTCCGGAAATAATGCATGAGTGCTGCCTCAGAGACCCTTCTCCTGGATGGCGTCCTCTGGTAGCGGATCTGGCCGGAACTTACCTTCCCAATAAAGTGGATGGAAATGCTCTGCAGAATCCCCATCGCAATACAGGACAGGGCCATATGCATCTCAATGGCACGGACGGCCTCCAGCACTTTCCGGCGGGGCCTTTCACCCTCCACCTGCTCCATGGGCGTAGGCTCCCCTTTCTTCTGGTAGTAGTTCAGCTTCGGCATGTACTTTGACCAGAAGTGGTAGCAGAACGCCCCAATCTGCTGCTTCAGTTCACGGAACGTGCATTCAATCCGGAACCGGTAGCTGTAGAGCCGGATGATGGACAGCGGCTCCAGCGCCAGGCTGGTGCTTGCCAGGATGCCCTGGACGCCATCCATCTCCACCAGCACGAACCGCAGCTCCTGGTACAGCTTCTGGCCCCACAGCAGGTCGATGCAGTAATAGCGTATGGCCTCCTTTTTGCCATAGAGCTCTATCTCTGCTTCCTGGAACTGTCCTTTATGGGAGCCGAACAGCTCTTTGAGGCGGACAGCGGCCCCCTTCTTAGGCGGCCGTCCCCTCCCAGGTCTGCGGGGGCCGGGCTTCTGGTATGCGGTGCAGGACTTTTTCGCTTTTGTGACGATCTCCATATGCACGCTCCCGCTGCCATTGAGCTCCTTCAGCTTCTCAAGGGCCGGCACTGTAAGGAAATACCTGTCCAGCAGGAGCAGGGAGTCCCCAAAGGTATGGGCAGCGTGCCAGGCGTCCTCCACCATCTGGACTACATGGGAAGCAGCCGAAACAGATGCCCCTTTCCATT
>OFHB01000572.1_pt1 | contig 23954 bp, 16 predicted proteins | sample 1521881 | NCBI WGS metagenome assembly OFHB01 (sample SAMEA3504090, study PRJEB24116) | mouse gut metagenome | biome: mouse gut; feature: mouse-associated habitat; material: faeces | place: Denmark | collected 2011
GCACAGATGGAATCGCTTCACCAGCTTTCAGTTCTCCACTCATAATAGCCGCTTTAATCTGTGAAGAAATTTGCTCATACAGCGGTCGGCTTGCTTTATTGCTTACGACTATTTCCAAATTCTCACCACCATTTCTGCTTTAACTGTATTGCTATTGCAAATACACCATAACACACACAAAAACAGTTGTCAATATGGTAGACAGCCATATTATATAAATAATTTGTATCCGTCTGCATTTAGGGTGAACCAGCGGTTATCTGAGGATCATGCGGCTGAGGAAAATATGGGCAGAACATTTGCCGTTTTAAAACGAAAACAAAACTGAATAAGATAGAGAAAAGAGGCCTTGAGAAAGCAACGGAAGAATGCCTCTTACCGGCAACTGCATTAAATCTTAAAAGGCTGGTAAAAGCGGTGTAAAAACCGGATTTACCAGCCTTTCTATTCCATTACAGAAGAAAATATGCCAAAATAAACATGGGAAACGGAAGCGTGATAGGCATGCCGAGATCTACCTGATCGAAATCACATGCAACCCGGCGCTGGCGGATCTCCTATAATTTCTTTTCCACTTCAAGTCGGAAGACTCGAGGCCAGACACAATGCTCCCCAGCCCACCCGATCATTCGGCACTTCCCCCTCTCCCCGCAGTGGCCGCGCCCCCTTCCGCAGATACGCCTTCACCTTCTCCCCATACAAAAACACATCGTTTCCTCTTACAATTCCCGCTGGTGTCAAGTGATTGCTACAAATTTTTTTAACTTTTTTACCCCGATATCCCTTGAAAATCCGTTGGCTGGTGTTACATTATTGCTATTTTTACCAGGGGTGGAGTTACATTGTTGCTACAATATTTACGGCGGTCTGATGCTGCATTACTGCAATACCACTTCTGCACTGCCCGCCTCTTTGCTGAACGTCCAGTGAATGTCTATCACCTTTTCCCTGCTAATATCAATTCGATCTATAAATGCATCCGCCATTTCTTTTGTAACAGCCTCAAAACCGGCGTATTGCAGAAATTTCCCATAGTCTCTTGCATTCGCCTTTAGCAGATTATCGCAGACATCCAACTGTTTTTCAGATTCCTCCAACTTTTTTCGCCTGTCAGAAATCTGCTGATCCAACTGCTTTCGGCCTTCCATATACTGCTCTCTGGTATATTTACCGGCATGATATGCCCCCAACAGATCGGCCTTTCTCTCCGTCAATTCGGATATCTCTGTCTCAGCATCCGCTGCTGCCCTGCCGGTTTGTTTCATGATTTTACGCTGTTTTTCCAGCACTGCATCTCTGGCTATTTTAAGGTCCGCCAATCCAGTCATCTGCACCCTGATCTCTTCCAGCACGATTCTCTCCAGCACCTCATTACTGATGCTTTCAGAGACACACTCGTTATCACTGTTCAGTTTCTGGTTCGGACAATAATAAAACAATTTCCCGCCTGCAAGTTTCATAATCTTAAGCCTGCGTCCGCAATATACACAATAGACTTTTCCTTTCAGAGCATAAAGAATCGGCTTTCTGTCTACCGCTTTTCTGCGAAAATACTTCCCCTGCACCTCATCGAACACTTTCCTGCTGATGATAGCCGGATGATGATTCTCAAAAACTTTCCATTCCTCCCTCGGTTTCACGATTGTACGACTTCCGCCGACTTCGGCCTGAACAGACTTGTTATATACCATGTTCCCAATATAACTCTCATTTGTAAGCATGTTTCTGACGATTCCCGGCTGCCAATATTTACGCTCTTGCTGCAATTCCTTTCGATTTTGCTTCTTTCTCAGGTTTTTGAATTCCAGCGGTGTCATTATTTTCTCATCATTCAGCACCCTGCATATCTGCGTCAGGTTCTTCCCAGACAAGGACAATTCAAAAATATGCCTTATTATATCCGCTTCCTCCTGTACGATCAGCAGCTCATTGGGATTATTCCCGTTTTTCTCATACCCAAACGGCGTACTTCCCGTAGCATATTTTCCCTGATTCTTCTTCGCCATTACAGAGCTTTTCACTTTTTCGGAAATATCCTTACAATAGAAATCAGCCAAAAGGCTTTGGAACCCGATATCAAGATCCGCCGTTTTTCCGATATAATTCTGGCTGTCATAATGTTCCGCAATGGAAATGAACCGTATGCCCATGAACGGAAAAATCTGCTCCATATAAGTCCCCAGTTCGATATAATCTCGTGAAAACCGTGACAGGTCTTTTACAATCACACATCTGATTTCTTTCTGCCGTATCTGTGCCAACATAGCCTGCATTCCCGGTCTGTTCATGGTTGTCCCCGAAATTCCGTCATCGTAAAACTCGCAATATTCATAATCAGCAAGGATCGGATGCTCTGCAATGTACCTCTTGATCAACAATCTCTGGTTCGTAATGCTGCTGCTCTCTGCCTTTATATCGCCATCCTCTATGGAGAGACGATAATATCCCGCAATTTTGCCCTTAGACATTACAATCACCTCCATCCCCGCCCCCGAACCGAAACTGGATGTCGATTATTCCCTCCGGAAAAACTGTAATTCTTTCTATCAGGGCATCTATCATCTGTACATTCAGTTTTTTGCACCTTTTAACTTTTTTCAGGGAACGCAGAAATGTGTCCTGTTCTTTTGACCTTATCTCACCTCTCCGTATTTTCCGCTTTAGTTCCTCCAGCCTTTTCTCACAATATTTCTCAAACTCTGCCCTGTTTACACGGAATGCAGCGTATTCCTGCTTACTGATACCGCCTTCCTTATACTGCATATAGATGTTTCCGGCCTTCATTTTCAGTTTCTGCCACTCCCGCATAATGCTGCCCTGTTCCTCCAGATAAACTGCTCTTCGCTTTTCCCATTCCCGGCGGTTCATGGCTGTCAGGTCTTTGTATGAAATCTTCCGACTTTCCAGTATATCTCTCACTTGTTCTAAAACATAATTTTCAAGCTGTTCTTCCGATATACTATTCCCGGGACATTTTCTCCCGTCAATGTAGTAGATCCTCCTGCAATCATAAGAGTAATTTCTTTTACCATTTACCCTGCTTTGATAATACCTTGCGTGCATTTTGCCGCCGCAGCCGCAGTATAGAATATGGCGAAATATATTTTCATCCTCCCTGACCACGCGTTTCAAGGTGCCGCTTTTGCTTTCCGTCTGCCCACCAGCCTCTGTCAAAACTGCATTAACCTTATCAAAAAGTTCCGGCGCAATAATTGGTTCATGGCTGTTTTCCACCGTGATCCATTCATTCTGCTGTGTATAGCAAATGCCCTTCTGCCCCGCCTGTAATCCCGACTTTGTCTTGCCCTGCACAAGTCTCCCTGCATATACCGGGTTTCCCAATACCCCTCTGATCACACCGGGATTCCATTGGTGAAGTACCTCGCCGTCCTCCCGGAATGTATGCCCGTATTTATTATAATCACTGATCCTATGCACTTTTTCTCTATATAAATAAGAGACCATCTCTTTATAAGGAGTTCCTGCGGCATAGCTTTCAAAAAGGTAACGGACGATTCGGGCATTCTCAGGATGGGGCATCAGTTTTCTGATCCCATCTACTTTTTCAGCCTTATACCCATATGGCGCTGTGCTCCCAATGTACGCGCCCTGCTGTGCTGCCAGCTTTCTAGCTCCCATTACTCTCTTTGATATATCTTTGGCGTACATATCATTTACCAGATTTTTCATATTCATTGCAAGTTTCTTCCCGGAAACATTGTCAGACATGGAATCAAATCCATCTGTGACCGCAATAAAACGAACTTCCAAAAACGGCAGAATCTTTTCAATATAATTGCCTGTCTCCAGATAATCCCTGCCAAATCTGGATAAGTCTTTGACAATAATACAGTTTATGTTTCCATTTCTAACATCATCCATGAGTCGGTCAAAGCCCGCTCTTTCAAAAGAAGTACCTGAAACGCCGCGGTCAACATAGATGTCAAAAACCTCAAACATCTGGTTCCCGCCGGGCTTTCTGTTCTGGTCTGCAATATATTGTCGGATAACTTCAATCTGATTCTCTATGGACTCCGATTTCTTATCCCCGATATCCACTGACAGCCTGCTGTATATCCCCACAAAGTATTTTTCAATGGATATAGTTGTTTTTTCTGCGTCCGCCGTTTTTTCCAAATAGCGTTTGCTCGTCCTCGCCATCTATACCACCTCCTGCACAGAAGTTTTTTCGTGGTACATCCGGCTTAAGACACCCGGTTTATCTATCTCACTATGAAAGCGGAATTCTATCTCCAGCCGCTTATCCTCATGAATGAAAACTCTGCGGATTGCCGTTACCAGCAGCTCTCTGTCAAGCTCTTGAATATCCAGATTTTCCTTAAGTTTTTCAAGCTGAAATATTGCCGCAACCCCATTCTGAAACATGTCCTTGATTATTTTCTTTTGAGCCGTCACAGCGTTTTCCAGCTCATTACATTTTCTTTCATATAACTGATGAAATTCATCAAATTCCTTTTTATCAATCAGCCCCTCTTTCAAATCAGAAAAAAGACTGCTTTTCAGCGCATAATATTTGCTGTATTCTGCCTGAAGACTGGCAATCTGTGAATCATATTCGACCACCTGGTCATAGTTTACATTCATCTGTTCCAGATACCGGGCTGTTTCTTCATAGGATGCCATCAATTCAAGGTATTTTTTTATCTCCTTAAAGACAATCCTCTTCAGCAGTCCTTCCTCGATGCTGTGTCTGCTGCATCCCATGGATTTATTCTTTGTCTGACAGATATAGAAGACTTTCTTTGTCCCCTTATAAGAATTTATCCGTTTTACCATAGGCGCTTTGCAGTCCGCACATATCAATATGCCGCTGAACAGGTTTGCCGTGTCTGTGTGATTCGATGCCCTGCCGTCAAATTTCAGCAGATCCTGAACCGTTAAGAAGTCTATATCCGAAACAATGGCCTCATGGGTATTCTCCACATATACCCATTCTTCCCTGGGCTTATCAATTCTTTTTTTCACTTTATAATTAATTTTTTCCTGTTTGCCCTGCACCATGGTACCAAGATACATCGGATTTACCAGAATGCGTTTCACAGATACCGCCGCCCATTTTGGGGTAGAGGAGCCCTCAAAACCGGAATGATACTTCATGCCAAGGGATCTTTTATATTCCATGGGCGACAGGATGCCTGTGGCGTTTAATTTTTCTGCGATTGCCGCCATGCTCATCCCCGCTATCTTCCATGCAAATATCTTTCTGACAATATCCGCCGCGTATTCGTCAATTATCAGACTGTTCTTATCTTCCGGATTCTTCTTATAGCCATAAACCGTGAATGCGCTGATACATTTCCCTTCCTTGCGTTTTACCGTTTGCTGGGCTTTCACTTTTATAGAAATATCTCTGCAATAACTGTCATTTACAAAATTTTTTACAGGCAGGATCAGGCTGTTGTCCGTCCTGTCCGCAAACAGACTGTCAAACCCGTCTGTAACCGCAATAAAGCGCACATTTAAAGCCGGAAAGGTCTTTTGTATCAACCGCCCGGCTTCAATATAGTCCCGTCCAAATCTTGACAAATCCTTTACCAGCACACAATTCACTTTTCCGGCGCGGATGTCAGCCATCATTCTCTCAAAATCGGGTCTCTCAAAATTTGCGCCAGAATAGCCATCATCTATGTAGATGTCGTAGATCCTCAGATCTTCATGGCTCTGAACATATGCTCTCAGTATGTCTCTTTGGCTCCCAATACTATTACTTTCTGTTTTTTTACCGCCGTCACTGTCTGCGTCGTCCTTAGAAAGCCGCAGATAAAGGGCAGTCTCATAAATATCCCTGCTGCTCACTTGCATCACTCCTGACTTTCCGTATTTGCTGAATCCCTTTTAATATTTCAGTTCCGCAATCTGCCTTAGATAATGTTTCAATGCATCTGTTGCGGAATAATCCTCCTTACTGAAATGTACTCTTACCACATAGCCCTCATTTATGTGGGTTGACAAATCTCCCTCCTTACCAGAGATATATTCCTCTACCTTTTTCTCTATGGGCTGCATTTTATCAGTCTGAATTGTGTCAATATCCGGCAATTCTTCCCTTTTCACTTCCATAATCCCTGCGCTCTGGATATTTGCACTCTGCGCAGTCCCCATACCCTGCGATTTTTCCATGAAAACTGACCTTTTCCTTCCTCTCTGCATTCTATGCGGGGCGGGGATTGTCCCATAACTTACGGAGTCCGTTTTTTCCATCACAGTAAGCGTCAAATAGCCCGTCTTTACCTCAGTTAGTTTTTCTGTTTTAAAGCGTTTTTAAAAGGAGGCTAACTGGAGGTCCATTATGGAGCAGTGCCATGCACGCCGTGAAGGGCAGTCAGCCAAGCAATGGCTGGCAGATAATGATATTTCATGAAGAACAAACGGCGGGCTGCGGCATTTGGGTACTGTCGTAATACTTAAGATAAAATTACAGAAAAAAGCTGCATCCAAATTATATTGGACACAGCATCAAATATCATATAGAAATTTAATATAATAAGAAATATAATAATATGTTGAACTATATAGCGCTACAGTCCCTATACATACTGTAGCGCCTAAGTTGAGAATAATCCCTTTTCTTTTCCTTTTCTTTTCCTTTTCTTTTCCTTTTCTTCCAAATTCTATTTCCATTTGACAATGGGAAACAGTAATCGTTGCCTTTCTATCAAATATTGCCTGTATTGTTCACTTGCTTAATCAGTTGCAGGAACTGGCGATATTTTTGTGTACTTCCAGCAAACCGAAATTTAGTCCTATCCATAGACTACACGCATAAAACAGACATCTTTGAGAAGGAACGGAATTTCCAATTATCAATGACTGTCAAAAATACAGGCCCGGATTTGTCAATATATCATCACAAACACAGTCAATCTCAAAACTGTTTTTTTCTTCAAAGACTTCCCAATATCCGACATCGCCATTCACTTCAATTTTCCTTTCCCTCTTGTAAATAAAGCTGTCATAAGAAGGACATACAAACTCAATAGGATCAGGACTCACCCTCTTGAATTTATATACCCAAAAAGAATCCTTTACCCATGTTGTAACACTGAGATACGATAGGATAGTTCCACCTACTACACTGACAGCACCAGTAATTATTGCCATTGCTGCTGCCTCAGGGAAAATGATACTCAATGCAGCACATATCACCGAAACAGCTATGCCTGCTGCAAAATGCCATGATCTCTCTTCATATTGTTTGGTATCCGTATATCCATACAAATTATGATAATATGTCGTTCCAGAAAGCTGCAACTGTTTTGATTTCAAAAAAGAAAAACTTGAATTCACAGAATAAGTACTGCCCAAATTATATTCAACCTCTGTTTGAGGAACAGAAATGAAATCATCAAGGCTATATCTTATTGGCGCTATTGCATCAGTTCCTGAACTCATATCATAGTATAAAATTTCCTGCGTTCTGTTGTCATATACGGCAGTCTGCAGTTTGATTCCGTTCTCATAATATTCAACAACTCGACCAGAATCTGTTTCCTTCGTTTTCAAGCATGCATTATTTTCCAAAGTTATTATATGACAGTCATATTCATCTGTTGATGCATGTACCTCCATCGAAGGTATTATTGATGTTATAAGCATTGCGCAAATCAATAAAACGGAAATGTAATTCACCTTAATTTTCATACAAAAACCTCCTACTTTTGTTTTTTTGTTTTCTCTCTGCATTTTTTCATTTCAAGGAGAATCTTTACTATATTTTCATTTCTTCTAACTTTGACCACATAGGCTAAATTAGGAAAAATTAATAAAACCAACGCTATATTGCACCCACAAAACATTTTTACATGATAATCAAAAACAAGCTGCTTATAAATAATCAAATCCATGATTTCCGTTTCGGCTTCAAGAAATAGATATCTCACCAGATGAAAAAACAGGATTGTTTGAGAAGCACTTAACATATATGCACTTACCAATTCCTTTATATATGTCCGAAAGAAGTTCCCCGTTTTCTTCCTGTCTGCTGAAATTTTATCTTCTTGAATATGCCTTAGTTTTATTAAGAAAAGTACACAGTAAAACGCAAAGCCAATCATGATTGTCATAACAAGAAACAAAATAATGGCTTGTATAGATACTTTCCTATCCCACACTCTGCAGGCCGCAATATCCTTCAAATCAGCATTTTTAAACTGAAAAAACCAAAAGAATATTGCTAATAACATGGACAAATACACAGCCGTCACGCCCAGAACTGCTATCTCAACTTCGTAGATTTGATGGAATCTTTTAATTGCAGAATAACCCTTTTTCATAAAAATTCTCCATTCCGCTGCCTTCGACAGCACAAATAAGCGGTACTTTGATTCCATATAGTAAGATTTGTTTTTAGATAGGTGCCTATTAACGTACTTTTTCAATTTCAGCTTCCCCAGGCGGAATAAGCCCATCCCTCAAAAGCATTTCTGCCAAATTTTTTCGCCCCTAAAACTTCTATAATGCTTTGACTTACTCCGGTTCTTTGGGTGATCGTCCCAGCAGGGACATGTGGCGTTAGCTTCTACACTCGCCTGCTCGATACCTTTTTATCGCATTCTATTATGTTCATTGGACCTGTCCTCCTTTCAGAAAGAGCATAACACAAAAAAGTTTACTGTGCATTTATCTCAAATATGACACTCCGAAATACACATTATTTCAAGATGACCCCGTATCTATCCAAAATCAATAAATTGATATAATAAGTATGCACTCTTTTTATATATTTGTAAATAGATATATTCCAAATATATTATGGATATTTAAAATAGTTTGCTTTTTTTGTCATTTGTACTCATTTTCGTATAGCATCCTCTGACTCTTTGAATCCCACAATCCGCCTCCACCAGTTCACGTTTATAACATATTCCGATAAAAACAACAAAAGAAAAGGGTAAAACGCGCCTGTGGTAGTTCTATATATAATGGGGCATGAAGAATTGATTTCTCACTTGTTCATCGACTCTGCGTCCGGCAGTAATCCAACACAGTTACGCCTTGCTTATAAAACAAAGTATCTCCCGTACATTGTACCAATTGGCATAATGCCCTCATATTTGAAGCATCTACGGGCTTCTTACTAACGTGACCTTATTATAACTCCCTCCCCCCACTCCATCAACAACGCGGCTGCCCCGGACACAATGGGCGTGGCAAAGGAAGTCCCGGTAAAGGGGCTGTATCCTCCATACAGATCCGGAGCCAGAATACCCACTCCCGGCGCCGCCAGATCGGGTTTCACCAAACCGGCCGAGATCACGCCTATAGTGCGTTCCGCATCCACATAGCCCCGGCCCGAAAAATCCGCATAGCTGTCGTAAGTGCTGTCATAAGCCCCCACAGTAATAACCTTCGCAGCCGTGGAAGGAATGGTCAGCGTAACCTGGGGAGTGGGCTGATAAAAACCGGTACGGCTGCTTCTGGCCGCATAACTGGGCAAATACAAATAATACTGGCCTGTAACCGTCTGTACCGGTTCTATGCGGATTGTCCATACACCGCTGTTAATATACTGCCTGCCTCCTGCCGCAGCATCTGCCATTCCTGGTCCCGGGGCTGCAGTGGCCGCCGGCACGATCAGTTCCAGATAAATCTCCTGAGCTGCCGCATAGGGAAGCGGTTTACCCAGATATACCAGAATCTGGGTCTGCTCCAACTGCAAAGTGTATTTTCCGTCCTCCACCGGCTCCGGCAGCGGCGCCTCCTGTCCCCCGGGGGAACGCAGATAGATACGATAGACATCGCTGTAATTTTTCCATAATTGGATGCTTAAGGAACGCTCGTACTCTGCCACCGCCAACTGGATTTCCGCCGGGCGGGCTGTGCCGCCAGGTCCCGTCATACCTGGCGATGCCATCGCTCCAAATGCCCCGCTCCCTCCGAAAGCCCCAGATGTGCCACCCCCTCTGAATGCCCCGGCCGTACTGCCTGATGCGGCCCGGTTTCCCTCACCAAACAGATTCCCTGCCACATGTCCTGCGGAATTGCCCTCGTTGCCGCTTCCTACGCAGATCACGGAACGCCCGATCTCCGCCGCATTGTCCAGAAATCGCTCCAACAGAGAACCTCCGTCATGGGAGCCATAGGTGTTGCCAAAGCTGAGATTAATCACCAGCGGCATCTCCAGTTCCATGGCCTTTTGCAGAGCATAGGTCACACCCCGCATGATCTCCGTAGTGCGGGGGAAACCTTCCTCTCCGGGCAGCCCCAATTTCACCGCCAGCAGGGACGCAGCAGGCGCTGCCCCCCGATATTGACTGCCTGGTATGCCGGGATTTTCCGCCAAACCGTTCCCGGATATTCCGGGCCTGCTGCCTACGCTGCCATACGCCGGCAGGCATCCCGCCGCAATACCCGCCACCGCCGTACCGTGGCCGCTGGAGTCTATGCTGGGCAGCAGCTCGTACTGCCGCTGTCCCGCAGGCGCAGCCAGCGCCTGATTGATCTGCGCGGAATCGAATTCCACGCCCAGCCGGTAACCGGCGGGAGGACGGCGTGCCGGGCGTGCTGCGTTCGGAGCGGAATCCTGCGTGCCGTCCATAGCGGCATTCTCTGCGCCACCCATATCGGTTGCGGCGCTGCCTCCGGCCTCCCGGCCGGTGCCGGCCCCGGCCGGTGCCTCCGGCTGTAGGGTCTGATCCCAGAGGAACCGGATTCTGGTGCTGCCGTCTGATTTTCGGAATTCCGGTAATTTATAATCGATGCCGCTGTCCAGAACCGCCACCAGGACTCCGGCCCCGGAGAGGTTTGGATGGCGCAGCGTCACCTGGGCGATGCAGGAATTGTCCGTGGGCATCTCGATATCGTAGAAATACCGCTTGGGCATTTCCACGTATTCTATCTCTTCCAGCTCCACCATCCTGTCCACGAACTGCTCCGGCACGGTCAGCACCGCGTACCCGGCAATCAGATATTCCACCTCTATGCCCAGCGCCTTCAGGGTCTCCAGGCTGCCATGGTACTTTACAATCAGCTCCCAGGTGCGGGCCTGGGTGTCGAAGCCTACGTTAAGCTCCTCCGTCAGCGCCCTGGTCTGCTCCGGCGTCTGCAGGGCCAGCTGCAGGATATCCTCCAGTTTCTGGTTCATGGCTATCTCCTTTCTTCTCCCAGTCTATGCGGGCGGGGCGTGTTTCAGAATAAATTTGCTGTTGTGAAAGTATGGGGAATCGCTTATAATAAAGACATCCAATGTAGAGAGCGGGAGGGATGCGGGATGGGAATGTACCTAAATCCGGGAAACAGCGGTTTCGAAATCATAAGAAACAGTCGGTATGTGGATAAATCCGGCCTGATTGGGCTGATGAATGAGACCATAGAGACTACAAGGAAGCTGACCTGTATCAGCCGCCCCCGCCGTTTCGGCAAAACCTTTGCGGCCAAGATGCTGTGCGCTTACTATGACAGAACCTGCGATTCTTCCATGCTGTTCGACGATCTGGAGATTGCCCTCAATGAAAAGATGAATGACAGCTACAGGCGGCACCTGAATCAATACGACGTGATTTATCTGGATATGACGAACGTCATGGGGGAAGCCGGGAAAGAAGGGCTGGTCCCCTTTATCAGGAGGGGACTGACGAAGGAGCTTCAGGCAGAGTATCCGCAGATAAAGGCTGACGAATCCCTGACTGCCACATTGCTTTCGGCAGTTGCCCTGACGGGGCGCAAGTTCATCACGATCATAGATGAATGGGATGCGCCCATTCGGGAGACGCCGCAGATGCAGGAAGCATACCTCCATTTTCTGCGCAGCCTGTTCAAAAGCAGCGGCACTACGGACAGGATTTTCGCGGCAGCCTATATGACAGGGATACTGCCCATTAAAAAGGACGGCTCCCAGTCGGCGATTTCGGATTTTCAGGAGTTTTCCGTTATCTTTCCTATGGAATACGCACAGTTTGTGGGCTTTACGGAAGGAGAGGTAAGGAGGCTCTGCGCGGAATATGACAGGGACTTTGACAGGATGAAGCAGTGGTATGACGGGTATGTGTTGGAGGGCGTGAATTCCATATACAATCCCAATTCTGTGATGAAAGCTGTCCGCAGCAACGGGTTCCGCTCTTACTGGACGGAGACGTCCGCGTCCAGAAGCCTGATGGAATATATCAGCCTGGATTTTGACGGCATGTCTAAAACCCTGGCGGAGCTTTTGGGCGGGATTGCCGTTCCGGTGGATACCGACGGCTTCGCAAATGACCTGGTGACGTTCCGCGACCGGGATGATGTGCTGACGCTGCTGATTCATCTGGGATATCTTTCCTATGACAGGGAGACAGGAAGGGCCCGGATTCCAAACGAGGAAATCAGGCTGGAGTTTGCCAGGACAGTCCGCGGGGTGAATCGGGATGAGACCATCAGGCGGGTTCGGGAGAGCGACAGGCTGATTCTGGACACGGTACAGGGGAATGAGGAGGCGGTGGCGGCCCAGATTGAAAAGATACACAGGGAAGAGACGGCGCCTCTCTTTTATCATAATGAACAGTCCCTGCGCAGCGTCATCAAGCTTGCGTATTTCAGCTATAAGGATCAATACATGAAATTCGAGGAGCTGCCATCAGGAGACGGATATGCGGATATCGTGTACCTGCCGAAGAAAATGTCGCCCATGCCCGCCTTGGTGATTGAACTGAAATGGAACCAGGTGGCGGAGGGCGCCATTGCCCAGATTAAGGAGAAGAAGTATCCGGAGGCGCTTTGGGATTACGGCGGGGAGATTCTGCTGGTGGGCATTGCGTATGACCGGGATGCAGAAAAGCGCAAGCATTCCTGCGTGATTGAGAGAGCAGAGCGGCAAAAGGATTGCAAAATAACCGGGCGGATGCTAAGATGATGGTAGGTTGCCCTATATCCTCTGTGAAGGGACAGTAGGAAAGCGCATGGGCATGAGAATGGAGGACAGAGTATGAAGGTGACGGTATGGAATGAAAATCTACACGAAAAAATGGAGGAGCGCGTGACGGAGCTGTATCCCGGCGGGCTCCATGCCTACATAGCCGGATTCCTGGTCGATGAGGGAATCCAGGTGCGCACGGCTACGCTGGACGATGAGGAGTGCGGGCTGCCGGAGGAGGTGCTGGCGGACACGGACGTGCTGGTGTGGTGGGGCCATATGGTCCATGACAGGGTGCCGGACGAAATCGTAGACCGGGTACAGCGGCACATCCTGTCCGGCATGGGCCTGGTGGTGCTGCACTCCGGCCACCATTCCAAGATTTTCCGCAGGATGCTGGGGACCACCTGCAACCTGAAATGGCGGGACGGCGCCAGGGAGCGGATCTGGACGGTAAAGCCCAACCATCCGATCGCCAAGGGGATACCGGAGACCTTTTCGCTGGAATGTGAGGAGATGTACGGGGAACCGTTTGACATCGCGGAGCCCCAGGAGACGGTGTTCATGGGATGGTTCAACGGCGGCGAGGTGTTCCGCAGCGGCTGCACCTGGGTGAGGGGAAACGGGAGGATTTTCTACTTTCAGCCGGGACATGAGACCAACCTTTCCTTCCAGAACGAATATGTGCAGCAGATCATCAGAAACGCCGTGCAGTGGGCATGCCCCATCCGGCGGGTGGAGCTGGACTGCCCGCATGTGGAGGCGCTGGAGAACGTTTAAAGGGCTTTTTGTGCATTCCTTTCCGAAATCCGCCTGGTGCCATGCTGGTGCGGGAGCGGATGAGGATTGGGGAGCGTGGAAGGGATTATTGACATGTCTTTCAATTCAGTTGACTATTTGGTGTTCTTCCCTATAGTTGTGCTACTGTATTTTGTGATGCCCAGGAAAGCAAGGATGTACTGGCTTCTGATAGCCAGCTACTATTTCTATATGTCCTGGAATGTGAAATACGGGCTCCTGATACTGCTCACCACCGTCGTGACCTACGCGTGCGGGCTGTCCCTATCCTGGGTGGGGCGGCGCTGTGTCGGCAGGAAGCGGAGGAGCTTCAAAGGCGCGGCGGTGGCAGCAAGCCTAATCGTCAATTTGGGGCTGCTGTTCTATTTTAAATATACCAATTTCGCAATCGACAATATCAATGCGGTGTTCCAGAAGGCGGGCATTGCGGTGCGCTGCCCTGATTTTGATATTGTCCTGCCGGTGGGAATCTCCTTTTTCATCTTTCAGGCAATCGGCTATACGATAGATGTGTACAGGGATGAAATCCAGGCTGAAAAGAACCCGTTCAGATATGCGCTGTTCGTCTCCTTTTTTCCTCAATTGGTGGCGGGCCCTATTGAAAGGTCGAAGAATCTGCTGGCTCAGCTGAGGGGCAATCCTGAATTCGATGTGGACGATGCGAAAGACGGGCTGCTCACTATGGCATATGGGCTGTTCATGAAAATTGCAGTGGCCGACAATATCGCGGCAGTGATAGACCCGGTCTTCAAAGCCCCGGACAGCCAGTCAGGCCTGATGCTTTTGACTGCAACGGTTTTGTTCGCGTTTCAGATTTATTGTGACTTTAACGGATATACACAGATTGCCATTGGCTCAGCCAGGGTGCTGGGGTTTAAGCTGAAACAGAACTTCGATGCGCCCTATATGGGGCGGTCCGTCAAGGACTTCTGGAGAAGATGGCATATTTCGCTGACATCATGGTTTCGGGATTATCTGTATATTCCGCTTGGAGGCAGCAGAAAAGGAAAAGTCCGAAAACAGATGAATACAATGATTGTGTTCCTGTGCTCTGGCCTATGGCATGGAGCCGCCTGGCATTATGTGGCATGGGGAGGCCTGAACGGGCTTTTCAGTGTTATTGAAGACGTGAGCAGGCCTGTCAGGGACAAGATTGAGCGGAAGCTGTCGGTGGATAAAGGGGCATTCATGTACAGGGCGCTTCAGAGGATCGTTACATTTGTGTTCATTGACTTTACATGGCTGTTCTTCAGGGCGTCGAGTTTCAGGACGGCATTGCAGATGCTGAAAAGAATCAAGAACGACTTCAGGCTGGCCTGGTTCATCGATTTCGGCTTTGTGGGAGCATTCAGCAGTTCCTATGTACTGATGACAGTCATGGTTCCGCTTTTGATCATCATGGCAATAGATATACTGAAATATTGTGGAAAGGACATAAAGGCCGCGATTTTTAGACAGCAGATTGTATTCCGGTGGATTATATACGCAGGAATTATGCTGGCATTGCTCTACTGGGGGCTTTATGGGACAGGCTATGAACAGACGCAGTTCATCTACTTCCAATTCTAAGAGAAACATGGTATTCCTGTTGAAGCTGGTTGCCGCGCTCTGCCTGTTGGCAGGGTATATCTATTATGTCCTGCCGCAGTATGAGAACGGCTACAATGCGTCCCTGATCGACAAGGTGGAGCGGCTGGAATCCATCGATGGGCCTAAAATCGTTTTGCTCGGGCATTCGAGCCTGGCATTTGGCATTGATTCCGAACGGATTGAGGAGGCTTTCGGCATGCCTGTCGTCAACATGGGGCTGCATGGCGGGAACGGAAATGCGTTCCATGAAGAGATGGCGAAATACAATGTTGCGCAAGGCGATATTTATATTATATGTCACAGCGATTATGATGATGATAATGTGATTCAGGATGCCATGACAGCCTGGTCTTCTATAGAGAACCATTTGAATCTGTGGAAAATCCTGAGGGTTAATGATATAGGGACTATGGCGAAAGCGTTCCCGATATACTTAAAGCATTGCCTTGGGTATCATTCCGCCGGGACGGGAAATCAAGATCCGGGAGGGCTGTATGCAAGAAGCGCGTTCAATGAATATGGCGATGTGGCCCTTTTGCGGGAGGGGAATCAGTATACATTCGAGGGAGAAGTCGTACCTCCCGGCATAGGGGACGCCGCTGTGGACAGGATAAATGAGCTGAATGGATATCTGACGAAGCGGGGAGCGACGCTGCTTGTGGCGGGATATCCTATAGGGAATGGAAATGTAACGGCAGAAGCAGCGGAATTCGAAGCCTTTCAGGAACAGCTGGCGGACAGGCTGGATTGCCCGGTAATCAGCAACTATGCGGATTATATGTTTGACTATAGGTATTTCTACGATACGAATCTGCATCTGAATACAGAAGGGGTGGCTCTGAGGACAGGGCAGTTGATTTCGGATATAAAACGGTGGAAATCCACGGGGACAGACGCTGATATGGATATGGATGAGTATACGGATATCATCGCGGACGACAATCTGCCGCATATTGACTATATGAACCAGTATCTGGATGCCCTGGGAAAAGCGCGGGACAGATACACGATCATTATCTCCGCCGGGGATGGTGCATCCGCCGCAATGAGCGAGGAACTGCGAAAAGGCTTTCAGGCCATAGGGCTATCTGCAGACTGGCCCCATAGGGACGGGGATGGTTATGTGGCAGTTGTGGAACAGGGACAGTTGATTGCCGAGGAGTTTGGAGATGAAGAGCTGGAAGTATCCGGCACCTTCGACAGCGGCAGTATGGCATATTCCATTACAATCGGCCAACGGAATCAAGGTGGGGGCAGCTCGATTCTGTTAAATGGGCAGGAATATTCAAGACATGCCGAAGGATTGAATTTTGTGGTCTACAGCAATGAGACGCATCGGATATTGGATGAAGTCGCTTTTTATACCTGCTCACCGGAATCGAAAGCGATGCGCTAGATATCGTCAGGTTTTCGACATCCTGCCGTAACTCCCCGGGGCGCACCCATAGCAGGCCTTAAAGGCGCGGGTGAAGTGGGCCTGGCTGCCAAAGCCGCATAGCTGTGCCACCTCCTTCACCTGCAGGGCCTCATTGCTCAGCAGATTCCTGGCCTTCTCCAGCCTGGCATGGAGGAGGTCTTTTTTTGGCGTGGAGGAGAAGAAGCTGCGGTAGTAGACATAGAACTGGCTTTTCTCCAGATTGGCCCTCTGGCAGAGGCGCTCTATGTCCCAGTCCTTTTCGCACTGGGTGAGCATTTCCAGGCGCAGGGTCTGGAACAGGGGGTAGAGATGGACGGCTTCGTCTTTCTGCGCCGTCTCCTGGGTCAGACGGCGGCTGATGGAGAGGAACAGCAGGGTCATCAGGGCGTGGACGGCTTCCTCCCTGTGGGGAAGGCCGGAGAAGTGCTCCTGCTGTAGCCGGGAGATCAGGGAGTCGATCTGTATGGAATTTTCCGGGTAGAAGACCGTGTTTTCCGGCATGGGGAAATCCAGGGCCGGATTCTTGTCGGAAGAAAAGTGAAGATAGTTGTTGCGGAACCTGTGGACGGCCTGATAGTGCTGGGGCATGCCCAGGGTGTAGAGGATGCAGGCGTTCTCCTTCGTGATTATGATTTTGTCGTCGAGATAGACCTTCATGGGGGACTTGAACTGAAGGAAAAGGTAATCCCCGCTTCCCACCGGCCGGAAAATCGTGTCAAAGTCGTGGTTGGAACGGTTGTATTCGCAGAAATTCAGTATGTACATGGGATGCTCCTTGTGGCTGGGGACGGCTGCATGGTAAATCTGCCCGAATCGCATGAGGGAGGGGCCGCTGTCTGCGGGCCGCTTTGGGACGGTGCCCCAGGGGATTTGGATTCGGGGGGCAGGGTATGGGAAGTCTGCCGCCCGGCGCAGGGCTTCACCTTCTGCCGCTTACGGTCAGGCTGCCCTCCGGGGATAAGTTTAGCATATCACATGACCGGAAGAAAAGTCAAACAGAACGGAAAAAAGGCGATGGAATATCTGCGGGAACAGGGTTATGATAGGAACATCAAAGAACACAGCGCAGCGCCAAAGCCGCAGGAAGCGAAAAGGCGGCGCGGAAACGAGGTACAGGCAAAATGAAAAAGGCAGAGATCATCGTAGACAAATATTTCCTCACAGGGGCAGTGGACAAGAGGATTTTCGGCTCCTTCATCGAGCATCTGGGACGGGCGGTGTATGAAGGCATCTATCAGGAGGACAGCCCCTTCGCGGACGAGCAGGGGATGCGTAAGGACGTGCTGGAGCTGGTAAAGGAGCTTCAGGTGCCCATCGTGCGCTATCCCGGCGGGAATTTCGTCTCCGGCTACCACTGGGAGGACGGCGTGGGGCCCAAGGAACAGCGGCCTGCCAAGGTGGACCTGGCCTGGCAGGTGATAGAGTCCAACCAGTTCGGTTTGAATGAGTTCGTGGACTGGGCGAAGAAAGCCGGGACGGAAGTGATGATGGCGGTGAACCTGGGAACCAGGGGGCCGGAGGAGGCCAAGGACCTGCTGGAGTACTGCAATTTTAAAAAAGGCAGCTATTACAGCGACCTGCGGAGGAAGCACGGCTATGAGGAGCCCCACGACATCAAGCTCTGGTGCATGGGCAACGAGATGGACGGCCCCTGGCAGATGGGGCACAAGACGGCGAAGGAGTACGGCCGGGCCGCGGCGGAGACCAGCAGGCTGATGAAGTTCATGGATCCGAGCATCGAGACCGTGGCATGCGGCAGCTCCTCCCTTGGCATGGATACTTTCGGCCACTGGGAGGACGAGGTCCTGAGCGAATGCTATGACCAGGTGGACTATCTCTCCCTCCATCAGTACTATGGGAACCGGGACAACAATACGCCGGAATTTCTGGCAAATTCCAAGGGCATGGACGAGTTCATCAGCTCCGTCCTGTCCATCGCGGACTGCGTGAAAGCCAAGAAGCGCAGCAAGAAGCAGATCAACCTGTCCTTTGACGAGTGGAATGTGTGGTATCACAGCAACGAGGCGGACGCGAAGCTGGAGAAGTGGGTGCAGGCCCCCCATCAGTTGGAGGACGTGTACAATTTCGAGGACGCGCTGCTGGTGGGCAGCATGCTGATCACCATGCTGCGCCATGCGGATCGGGTGAAGGTTGCCTGCCTGGCCCAGCTGGTGAACGTTATCGCGCCCATCATGACCTCGGACACCGGGGCCTGGAGGCAGACGATTTTCTATCCCTATATGCATGCCAGCGTGTACGGCAGGGGGACAGTGCTGAACACCTTGGTGAAAGCGCCCTTCTATGAGAGCAGAAATTATGGCGAGGTCTCCTTCCTGGACAGCGTCTGCGTCTGGAATGAGGCGGACGAGGAGCTGACCATCTTCGCGGTGAACAAGAATCTGGAGGAGGATCTGGAGGTAAGCTGCGACATGAGGCAGTTCGCGGACTACAAGGTCGTCGAGCATATCATCCTGACCAATGATGACATGAAGGCTGTCAACACGGAGGATGCCCCTCAGTGTGTGGTGCCTGTGGCAGGGAACGCCTCCCGCCTGGAGGACGGAAGGTTCAACACCGTGTTCGGTAAGCATAGCTGGAATGTGGTGAGATTGAAGAAATAAATCTGGAAGCAGGGGCCGCATGCAGCAGTATGGGCAGAATGCGGGAGTGTAGGCAACGCAGAGGAGAAGGGGTAAGGAGGAGCGGGATGCAGGCATATTTATTCGTGCATTTCAGGGAAAAGGCAACGCCTGACGGAGAACAGGTATACTTCGGTCTCAGCAGGGACGGCTGCCACTGGGAGGCGGTAAACGGCGGCGCGCCGGTGCTTTGGGCCTATTACGGGGATAAGGGCGTGCGGGATTTTACGATTATCCGATGTGAGGAGAACGGGAAATTCTATATCATTGCCACGGATTTGAGCCTGGCCTACGGCATGCGCAACCAATATCGCCATTCCTGGGACGAAATCGGCCGAAACGGCAGCAAATGCCTGGCCCTGTGGGAATCCGACAATCTCACGGACTGGACGGAGCAGCGGCTGGTCAGGTTAGGAAACGAGGACTTCGGATGCCTCTGGGCGCCGGACGTCATCTGCGACAGGGAGCAGGGGGACTATGTGCTGCACTGGTCTTCCTCCCACTGCGCCAACGGCTATGGCCCCAAGGGAATCTATTACAGCAGGACAAAGGATTTCCGGAGCTTTGCGGAGCCGAAGGTGCTGTACCGGAAGGATGACAGCGGAGTCATCGATTCCGCAATCTATGAGGAGGACGGGCGCTATTATCTCTTCGTGAAGAGCGAAGCGAATCCGGCCAAGATCATCCTCCTGGCCGCAGACCATGTCACAGGCCCCTATGAAAGGGTGGAAAGCTTTGACCGGAGCATGGAAACCGTGGAGAGCGGGCTGTACGAGGCGCCTACTGCCGTGCGGCTGGAGGACGGGAAGTGGTGCCTGTTCCTGGACTATTACGGCGTGCCCGGGGAGGGGCAGGGCTATGTGCCTTTCGTGGCAGAGTCATTGAAGTCCGGTGAATTCGTCCGTGCGGACAGGGCGTTCTCCTTCCCCTATGGCTTCAAGCATGGAACCATACTGACCATCACCATAGAAGAGTATGAGAGGATAAAGGGACATAGCTGGAGATAGGCCGCCTGGAGCGGACAAAGGGAATCCCGTCGGAATGCAGGTATCGAAAAAGCCTGATTCCGGCGGGATTCGTATTTTTTGCCAGCCGGTTTATTTGCCAGCCGGTTCCTTCGGCGGCAGATTCTCCCCGAAGCCTGCGCTCCGCAGACCGCAGGCTGGCTTTGGGGCTTTCTGCTATAATCAAGACCGTCAGGATTTACAGATTTGTCCATGGTGAGCATATACGGCCGGCGGCCTTTCGTTGCAGGTTGCTGCAATTTTCATTGAGGTGCAGCATGATTTGCGGCATCGCCCTTACAGATCTCGTAGCTGAGCGCGTCCAGATCCACCCGCACCCTGGTGCCGTCGCTGAACACAGTCTCCTGCTTCGACCCGTCCGGTGCAAGCAGCTTATGGGACACCATCTCACAGGCGGCGATCCGTTCATGGAGATCGGCTACCACCCTGCACCGGTCATAGGCCTCCTGCTCGGTGAAGGTGAACTCCGGCTGGAAGGAGCCGTCGATGCCCGGATAAGCGCCGTCCCGGATCAGGTAGGGCGCGCCGCCGTTCAACAGGGCGTAGAGCATGTAGTCGTTGTGCGCGTCCATCTTCTCCATCATCCAGGGGATGATGACACAATCGTGGTATACCAGATTGAACAGGGGCACGGGAATGCCCTTCCGGGGCGTGCCGGGCTTGCACATCTGGAACTGATAGGGCGCGTAGTGGCAGAACACCAGGCTCTTCATGCTCCAGTCGGAGACCTCCTCGGAGCTGGGGAGGATCCCCTGGGAGAGCAGGTACTCGAAGCACTGCCCCCGGAAATCCAGACAGTCCCTGCGGCTCATATAGTGCATGGGATTGGCGCATTCATCCGGCTCATTGCAGGTGAAGACATCTAGGTAGGCACAGTCCAGGCCGATATCATGCTCCGCCAGCTGGCGGAAATTGCGCTTCACATAATAGGGGGCCTGGGTGGCGCAGAGGTATGTCTGATGTCCGCCTGCCCAGTTGGCGTGCTCCGGAATGGTGCCGTCCGTCTGGAGGCAGCCGAAGGAGGCGTCGAAGGTCTTCCCGTCGAAATAGTAGTCCCGGTACTGGTCGTGGATGCCGAAGAGATATCCGCAGTCGTGGAGGGTATCCGCCAGCTCCTTCATGCCATCCCAGCCGCCGGCCTCCTCACAGGGGGGCAGATAGTCGGGATGCTGGTTGTCGTATCCCGGGTCTCCCCAGCCGTCCAGGTGCAGGTAGAGCTTCTCGAAGCCCTGGGCCCGGAGGGCTTTGATCTCCTCTGTCCGTGTCCGGAAGGACACCACCCGGTCATACTTGCCGGGATGCTCCGCGTCGTACATGGAGGATTCCGGGCATACATGATTCTTGATTCCCCGATGGAGGAAGAGGCTTCCGATCAGCCGCTCCACCCCGGGGGCCTTCGCCGCCTTTTCCTTCAGGCTGCAGAACAGGCCCTTCTCCTTCACATAGCTGCGGTACACTTTGCAGATATCGTTGTAGTCACATTCGCTCAGCAGCGTGTAGTGCATGACCCTGCGGTAGCGCATCTTCCCCAGGCTGGCCCCCCAGCGCACCCCGGCTTTCGTGTAGGGCCCTCCGGCGGGATGCTCCGCGTAGAAGGCGCTGTCCCAGGGCTGCTCGCAGATGGCGATATAGCCGTTTCCGGCCTTGACCTGACCGAACCAGGGCATATAATTGGCAGCGGAGCACAGGAAACCGTCGAAAGGAAGCTTCCCCATCTCTGTCTCCCAGGTGTTCGGGATCAGCAGGCCCTGATGCTGATTCAGCAGGGTATACCAGTCGCTGCGCCCTTCCCCGAATTCCATGGAGCCGGGCCATGAAACGGTTTTGATGGAGATGTCTTCCTCACAGAGCGGAATCCACTCAAAAAACACGTTTCCGGTAGCGCCTTCGATCCACACCCAAGTGGCAAAGGCAAGTTTTGACGGCTCTGCGTGGACGCGGAAGCCTTCGTAGCGGGACAACACGCCTATCCCCAGCCCTGTTTCCTTTTCCTCATGGGTAACGGACGCGGCATTTTGGAAAGGGATTTCTTCCTCTGCCGTAGCCAGGGCGGGAATATAGCCGCTTTCCCAGTTCCAGTCGATTCCATTCCGGGTCATGGAAAAATGCAGACTGGCTTCATCAAATCGTAAATCGGTCCCGGCAAGTGTAATATGTATCATATTGTAACCCTCCTTTAAAAACTATATCATTAAGTAGAAAGAAATGCAATCACAATGCAATTATAAGAGAAAAAAGTCTTTCTTTTTTTGAACAGATGTGTTACTATCAATATGCTTTTATCGGCAGGTAATATTGCTTTTTGAGGTCTGGAGACCTGAAAGGGTTTTCGGGCTTTTCTTTTGGGATTCTATCGAGACAACGGAGGAGAAGACGATGGAGATCGGAGGGGCCCGGGCAGGGGATATGGCGGGAATCAACAGGCTGCTTGGCCAGGTGCTGGAAGTGCATCATAAGGGAAGGCCGGATTTATTTAAGGGGAATACGAAAAAGTATACCGACGAGGAGCTGCTCGCGATTCTTGGGGATGATAAAAAGCCCATATTCGTGGCCAGGGATGAGAGCGGAGAGGTATTGGGCTATGTATTCTGTGTATTTCAGCAGCATTGCGGCAACAATATACTGACGGATATCAAGACTCTTTATATTGACGATCTGTGTGTAGATGAACGGTGCAGAGGACATAATATCGGCAGGCGTCTCTATGAGTATGTATTGGACTTTGCGGGAAGGGAAGGCTGTTATAATGTGACGCTGAATGTGTGGGAATGCAATCCCGGGGCCAGGAAATTTTATGAAAAATGCGGATTGCAGCCGCAGAAGATCGGAATGGAGAAGATATTGTGAGAGAGGCCTGGGAGGCTGAGCGAACGGACGAGAGGAACGCTGCCGGATTTTTTCAGGAGGCAGGTTCCAGAATTGGAAGGAATACTAATAGAAGGGATTAAGGTTAATTTTAGTGATCAGTGAAATGAAAGAACAGGTTAAGATGACAGGTATGGATGAGACGGCGGAGAATGGCAGACCAAAGGAGCAGGAAGCGGAAGGGGAGCAGAGTCTGGCCTCCATCGAACCGCTGCTGGATACAAGAATTGTGCGGGCAGTGCGGGAGATGGGATTTGAGAAGCTCACCCCCATACAGGTACAGGCGATCCCCTATCTTCTGGAGGGAGAGGATATCATCGGGCAGGCACAGACGGGAACAGGCAAGACGGCTGCATTCGCCATTCCGGCGCTGCAGAAGGTGGATCCGGAGTCAAGGAATCTGCAGACCATCATCCTCTGTCCCACAAGAGAGCTGGCCATGCAGGCGGCGGACGAGATTCGCAGCATTGCAAAATATATGCACGGGGTCAGGGTGCTGCCGGTCTATGGAGGACAGGAGATCCGTAAGCAGATTATGGGATTAAAGGGAACACAGATCATTGTGGGAACCCCCGGACGTGTGATGGATCATATGCGCCGTCATACGATTAAGCTGGACCATGTGAATATGGTGGTACTGGACGAGGCGGATGAGATGCTGGATATGGGATTTAGAGAGGATATGGAGCTGATCCTGGGACAGATTCCGGGTGAGCATCAGACAGCCCTTTTTTCCGCTACCATGCCCCAGCCGATTCTGGAGATTGCCAACC